>Ga0214919_10012246_pt1 | contig 10567 bp, 6 predicted proteins | sample LL1503_MetaG_FD_177994 | JGI IMG/M metagenome (GOLD analysis project Ga0214919, IMG submission 177994) | Freshwater microbial communities from Lake Lanier, Atlanta, Georgia, United States - LL-1503 | ecosystem: Environmental > Aquatic > Freshwater > Lake | place: USA: Georgia | collected 2015-03-15 | reverse complement strand
AAAAGGACATAAATGGCTTTTTTCATTGATTTTTATTTATTTTAATTGAAGATGTTCACTTTTATATAACAGTTATAAACATTTTTTGTTGAGTCCTAGCTATGATTTTGTTGCCCCCCTTTTTTGGCGTAGGTTTGTACGACCTCTAAGAATTTTTCCAAATAAAGATAGGTCCAAAAAAGTAAATTAACCATTTTGTAATTGGTTTAAACACAATAGAATATTTCTATTGGGTCTAATCTATTTTCAAAAAATGAACTAATAATATAGTATGGCAAAGTATGTATTTGTAACGGGTGGTGTAACGAGTAGTTTAGGTAAAGGCATCATTGCCGCTTCTTTGGCAAAATTATTGCAAGCAAGAGGCTTCACTACCACGATACAAAAATTTGATCCCTATATTAATGTGGATCCAGGTACTTTGAACCCCTACGAGCATGGAGAGTGTTATGTAACAGAAGATGGTGCAGAAACCGATTTAGATTTAGGGCACTATGAGCGCTTTTTAAGCACACCTACTTCACAAGCCAATAATGTAACTACTGGAAGAATATATCAAACAGTTATTAATAAAGAAAGAGCCGGCGAGTTTTTAGGTAAAACAGTACAAGTGGTACCACATATTACCGATGAGATTAAGCGTCGTATGCTATTATTGGGTCAAGATGGAAAGTTTGATATTGTGATTACTGAAATTGGTGGAACAGTGGGTGATATTGAGAGTACTCCCTTTATTGAAACCGTGCGTCAAATTCAATGGGAATTACCTGAAGAAGATGTGATGGTGGTGCATTTAACTTTAATTCCCTATTTAAATGCGGCGAAAGAATTAAAAACAAAGCCTACTCAACATAGTGTTAGAATGTTAAGTGAGACTGGGGTACATCCCGATGTAATTGTTTGTAGAACAGAACATCCTTTAAATGATGATATTAAAAGAAAAATTGCTTTATTCTGTAATGTAAAAGCAGGTAATGTGATTGAGTCTTTAGATGCGAGTACTATTTACGAAGTGCCTTTGTTAATGCAAAAAGAACAATTGGACTTAATTGTACTTAAGAAATTAAATATTCAAAATTTCAAGGAACCTGATTTAACGAAGTGGAATATATTTTTAGATAAATTGAAACATCCTAAAAGTATTGTCAATATTGGTCTTATTGGAAAGTATATTGAACTACAAGATGCTTATAAGTCTATCTTGGAAAGTTTTATACATGCAGGTGCGATGAATGAAGTGAAAGTAAATGTAGTAAATGTGCACAGTGAAAATATTACAGACGAGAATGTGAATGAACAATTAGCAGGCTTGCACGGATTATTAGTAGCGCCAGGTTTTGGTGCTAGAGGAATTGAAGGAAAAATTGTGGCGGTAAAATATGCAAGAGAAAACAATTTACCTTTCTTCGGTATTTGTTTAGGTATGCAGATGGCCGTGATTGAATTTGCGCGTAATATTTTACATTTAAAAGGTGCGCACTCGGTTGAAATGGATGCGAATACAGAACATCCAGTAATTGATATGATGGAAGATCAAAAAAGAATTACCATGAAGGGTGGAACCATGCGTTTAGGTTCTTATCCATGTACTATTGCAAAAGATACACTTGCCTATAAAATTTATGGGACTACTACTATTAACGAAAGACATAGACATCGTTATGAATTTAATAATACCTTCTTGAAATTATTCCAAGAAAACGGAATGGTCACTAGTGGGGTGAATCCAGAATTAGGTCTTGTGGAAATTGTTGAATTACCGAATCATCCTTTCTTTATTGGGGTTCAATATCATCCGGAATTAAAAAGTACAGTAGAGCATCCCGCTCCATTATTCGTACACTTTATTGCAGCTGCTAAACTGCAGGCAGCTAAAAAAGCGTAGTTATTTTTTGTTTATTTTAGTTTGTGATGTAGCTAACATTTGTTAGCTTTATAACATGAATAACATACGTATCCTTACTTCCACCAGTTTATTTGATGGTCATGATGCTTCCATTAATATTATGCGTCGTGTGCTCCAAGAAAAGGGAGCAGAGATTATTCATTTTGGACATAACCGTTCTGCTAGAGAAATTGTAGCGGCTGCTATTGAAGAAGATGTACAAGGCATTGCCATTACTTCTTATCAGGGAGGGCATATTGAATTTTTCACCTACGTTAGAAAATTATTAGATGAGGCAGGGTACAAGCATATTAAAATTGTGGGTGGTGGCGGTGGCACTATTTTACCTAAAGAAGCTGCTTATTTAGAAAAGATAGGTATCTCTAAAATATATTTACCAGAAGATGGTTTAAAATTGGGAATTGAAGGAATGATTGAACAAGTGATTCAATTTTGTAATTATTCTTTAAAAGATTTTTCTTCAAAAAAATTACCCAAATTATCTGTTCCTAAAAAAATAGATCCGCGTTTTGTTAGCAGAGCCATAACGCTTTTACAAAATAATCCTAGCAAAACTAATAGTACAAAAAATGCTAGTTCAAAAAAAACTACTCAAAAAAAGAATACTAAAAAAACAAAGCAAAATATTCCCATTATTGGGCTTACGGGAACGGGTGGTGCAGGAAAGTCTACTGTTTGTGATAGGTTGGTGCAATATTTTTTATTAGCAAATCCTACTAAAACCATTGCTATTGTTTCTGTTGACCCAAGTAAAAGAAAAACAGGTGGCGCCTTACTAGGTGATCGTATTCGTATGAACGCCATTGACCATCCCAATGTATTTATGCGTTCTTTAGCCACTAGGTCTGATAAAAATACTATTGCAAGTTCCATGGATGGCGTGATTACACTTTTAATAGAGGCAGGCTACGATGCTATTCTTATTGAAACAGCAGGGGTGGGCCAGAACGATGCCACCATTATAGATTATGTAAGCATTCCTATTTATATAATGACGCCAGAATTTGGTGCACCTACTCAATTGGAGAAAATTAATATGATAGATTATGCAAAATTAATTGCCATTAATAAATTCGATAGAGCAGGAGGCTTAGATGCGGTGAGAGATGTAAGAAAACAATTTCGTCGTTCGCATCATATATGGGAGAATGAAAAAAAGCAGCTTCCTATATTTGGTACCATTGCTTCTCATTTCAACGACCCTGGCATGCAGGCCATGTACAATGCACTAGCAGAGATAGTATTTGAAACAGATGCTGTAAAATGGAATTTACTTTCATGGGAACCCAATTATAATGAAAATGAAGTAACCGCACCAACCATTCCGAATAAAAGAACCCAGTATTTAGGAGAAATTGTAACGGCTATTCAAAAAAATAATCAATGGATAGAAGAGCAGAAAAATATTGCTTCTAAGTGGTATTGCTTTCAAGAAGTTTTAAAAGAGCCTAGTTTAAAAGACGATAAAAAAATTCTAAAAGCCAACCAGCTTATTGAAGAGGGTATTGACAAAGAAGTAAAACAATTAATAATTGATTGGCCTGCAAAAAGTAAATCATATAAAGAAGCTTTTATTGAGATAGATCATAAAGGGAAAAAGACAAAGCAATCTATTCGTTTTGAAACACCCTCTGGAACCCTTATTCAAAAAGTTCAAGTACCTAGCTTTAAAGACTGGGGCGATATTGCACAATGGCATTTGAAAGAAAACTTACCAGGTTATTTTCCTTTTACAGCGGGGGTTTTTAAATTCAAACAAAACAATGAAGACCCTACCAGGATGTTTGCAGGCGAAGGTTGTCCTGAAAGAACCAATGCAAGATTTCATTTTTTAAGTAAGGGGCAAAATGCAATACGACTTTCCACTGCATTTGATAGTGTAACACTTTATGGACATGATCCTGAAAAAAGATTAGATGTATATGGTAAAATTGGTAATGCGGGTGTGAATGTGGCAAACATTGACGATGCTAAAAAATTATATAGTGGCATAGATTTAAATAGTCCAAGCACTTCTGTAAGTATGACTATTAATGGGCCAGCACCTATACTAATGGCGCAATTTTTTAATACAGCCATTGACCAAGCCTGTGAAAAATATATTACAGCTAATAAATTATGGCCTACAGTTCGAAAGAAAATAAAGCTCTTGTTTAAAGGGGCCACCCCTCCGGAATATTTTAATGTAAACAAATCATTAAATTTTAAGGACTGGCATAACGGCCTAGGCCTTCAATTATTAGGTGTTTCAGGAGATCAAGTTTTGGAGCCTGCAGTGTATAATAAAATAAAGCAGGAGGTATTAAGTAGTGTAAGAGGAACTTTACAAGCCGATATACTAAAAGAAGACCAAGCACAAAATACTTGTATTTTCTCTACCGATTTTGCTTTAAAAATGATGGGCGATGTGCAAGCTTATTTTGCTGAAAATAAAGTCAAACATTTTTATAGTGTTTCTATTTCTGGATATCATATTGCAGAAGCAGGAGCGAACCCTATTACGCAGTTGGCTTTTACTTTAGCCAATGGGTTTACCTATGTAGAATATTTTATGAATAGAGGTATCGCAATTGATGACTTTACTGCTAACCTAAGTTTTTTCTTTAGTAATGGAATGGATCCGGAATATGCTGTCATTGGAAGAGTGGCTAGAAGAATTTGGGCCAATGCCATGAAGCATAAATACCATGCCAATGAGCGCTCTCAAAAATTAAAATACCATATACAAACTAGTGGAAGAAGTTTGCATGCGCAGGAAATAGATTTTAATGATATAAGAACCACCCTGCAAGCCTTGTATGCTATATACGACCAGTGCAATAGTTTACATACCAATGCTTATGATGAAGCCATTACCACACCTACTGAAGAAAGTGTAAGACGCGCCTTAGCCATACAATTAATAATTAATAAAGAATTAGGTACCACCAAGGTGGAGAATTTTCAACAAGGCAGTTTTTTAATTACGGAGTTAACCGACTTAGTAGAAGAGGCCGTGATGCAAGAGTTTGAAAGAATAAATAATAGAGGAGGTGTTTTAGGGGCTATGGAAAGAATGTATCAACGCACAAAAATTCAGGAAGAAAGTTTACAATATGAAACTAAAAAACATGCAGGTGAAATTCCCATTATTGGGGTAAATAGTTTTGTGCATCCAAGTCAAAAAAATAATGCCGACACGCAGGCTATTTTCAGGTCCTCTTCTACCGAACAAAATCTACAAATTAAAAACCTAGCGAGTTTTCAAAAAAGGCACCAATTAGTCAGTGCTCAATATCTCAAAAAGCTCCAAAAAGCAGCCTTGCAAAATGACAATATATTTGCCGTTTTAATGGAAGCGGTCAAATATTGCAGTTTAGGGGAAATTTCCAATACGCTTTACCAGGTAGGGGGTAAATACAGCCGAAATTTGTAAAAAAACGATACCTTTGGCCCTCGTTAATTACGATTAAATTCTGCGTATGAATACTGATAAAAATACAGTCATTGGTTTTGTATTACTAGCCGGTTTGTTTTTTATGTACTTCTGGTACACCAACAAGCAACAAACAGAGTTAGCTACTTATAAAAAGCATTTTGATGATTCTGTAGCAATGATGAAAGCAACTGCCGATAAAGCAGCTGCTATACAAAATCCTGTAAAATTAGATTCAAGTTCTGGCGCTATTGTTAATAATATAGACACAGTAAAAGAAGAGTTCACTTATTTAGAGAATGAAGTGGTGAAAGTGAAGTTCAGTAATAAAGGTGGACAAGTAGCTGAAGTAACACTTAAAAATTATAAAAACTATAAAAAGCAGTTGGTTACTTTAGGAGATAGTAGTTCTTTAAATTACCCAATTAACATTGGAGATAATAAAGTACTTCAAGTCAATCATATTTTATTTCCAACAAAGACAATCACTGCTGGCGAAAAGGGTGCACAAAAAATTGAGTATGCTTATACAACCCCTGCTGGAAAAACGGTTCGTCATCAGTTTATATTAGAAGCAAATAAATACAATGTTGATTGGAATATTCAATTAGAAGGTACAGATCAATTATTAACCAATCAAAAATTGAATCTTGTATGGGATGTTCATGCTTACCAACAAGAGCGTACATCTGTGTATGAGCGTCAAATGTCCAATATCTGTTTTTCAGAAGGGGGTGAATTTGATTATATATCAAGTAAAACTTCTAAAGCTTTTGAAAAACCTATTCAATGGGTGGGTTTAGTGCAACAATTTTTTTCGACTACATTAATTGCTAAAGAGGGTTTTGCATCGGGTAATTTGAACTGGCAAAGAAGCATAGATAGCAGTAACAGTTTAGGTGCTCTTCAATCTCAGTTACAAACTAAAGTAACAGGTACCAATGCAAGTATTGCATTATCGTTATACTATGGGCCTAATGACTTTCAAATCCTAAAAACGCAGGCTCCTGAAATGGAGAAAATTGTAAACTTAGGAAGAGACTTATATTCATTTGTTCGCCCTATTAATAAATATATTTTAATGCCTGTATTTGACTTTATAGCAGGCTTTGTCAAAAATTTTGGATGGGTGGTTTTATGGTTGACAATATTTATTAGACTGGTGACTTCTCCACTTACCTATTCAAGTTATTTGAGTAGTGCCAAGATGAAAGTTTTGAAACCTGAATTAGATGAGATTAAGAAAAAATTAGGCGACGACCAACAAGGCTTTGCCATGGAGCAAATGAAATTGTTTAGAGAAGCAGGTGTAAACCCATTAGGTGGCTGTATCCCCGCTTTATTACAAATTCCTATCTTTTTTGCACTCTATAGTTTCTTTAATTCTAATATTACTTTAAGAGGGCAATCGTTCTTATGGAGCCATGATTTATCTAGCTATGACTCTATCGCAACGCTTCCTTTTACCATACCTAGTTTTGGTAATCATATTAGTTTATTTACACTTACTGCAGTTATTACAAGCTTATTGATGTCTGTTTATAATATGGCCATGACACCTACGCAAGACAATCCTGCGTTAAAGTACATGCCTTATATATTCCCATTTGTATTATTATTTATATTTAACGGTTTGCCTTCTGCCTTAACTTGGTATTATACTGTTTCTAACGTAATTACTTTACTCATGCAGTTAGTGATTCAGAAATTTATCATTAACCATGATAAAATTTTAGCAGGTATTGAAGTAAAACGAAAAACACCGAAAAAGAAAAGTAATTGGCAGTCTAAGTACGAGCAAATGTTGGAGGCTCAGAAAAAAGTACAAACGCTAAAGGATAAAACAAAAAAATAAACTAACAATCCCCCTCAATCCCCCTGAAGTTTAAAATTACCCCCCTAATTATAAGCCTCTTCTTCTTAACGGCTTCATCGTACGCTCAAATCAAGCTAGTGGGAGAGTGTGCCCTTCAGTTTCAAATCACTGAACAAAAAGCAAATGCAGAGGTATTGCCTATTGGCATAAAAGAAGTTTGGGTAAAAGGAAATCAATGTAAAACTAGATTAACCTCTGCTCAGTTAGTACAAACATTTTTATTTAATACACAATTAGATAAAGCAACTATTACTAAGGATATTGGGCAAAGCCATTTTCTGCAAACTATTAATTACCCGCCTGTCTCAAAAAATAATATAGTAACTCAAGAAGAAATAGCGTCTGATTCAACCATGAATATATTAGGCTACCGCTGTAAAGCCATGCAAGTAAAATGGAGCGATGGATCTATCTATGATATTTTATATACCGATGCTTTAAACTTAACAGTGAATCAATTTGAATTAGGATTTAAAAATATTCCAGGTTTGGTTCTGTCTTACACTATAACAAGCGCAAAGGGCATGCGCATTAAATATCAAGCCACTCAATTGGATTTGAGTCCACTGTCATTAAGCCTGTTTACAATTAATAATGAATTGTATCAAGCAATAGATGAAAAGTAAAATCTAGGAAAATTTAGTAAGAGTAAGGACGATTGAAAACTAAACCTTTCAAAAATAAAGGTTGAATATTAAGGTTGAACTGGACTAGGAGTTTTGAATTTAGACAAAACCACTTTGTAGCGATAAGGAATGATGTAAGAAATATTGCCCTTATTGTATTTAAGATAATTGCTATTGTTCACAGAGCCACTCATGTTCATAGAGGCAATTCCTTTAAATTCTAAACTAGATTTCAAAGTATAAAAAGTAGCCGTCTTATGTGTAAGGTTTCCTATGTTTTTTAAGCTGTATTTCTCCACCATCTTTTTAGATTCGGTGCTACCATTTACAATAGTAGAGGCGTAACTACTCTCAGAGATAAGTAGCACAATAGTTAAGCAAGTGCTTATTAATATGTTTTTTATAGTACGCATGATCAGTTCAAAGGTAAGTATTTTACAATTTCAGCCACAAAATTATTTTTAACCTATTTATGGGGGTATGTGAAGAACAAATTATTGATAATTAATATGTTCATTGTATATTTATTTAAAGCATTGATACTCAGAGATAATTTTTTAAGTTATTGATAATCAATGTTTTATTCCTAACCCATAAATGAAAAAGCCATGTTCGATAACCATCGTGACGAGGAGGGCGGAGATATTCATGAATTGATGCAAAGGTACCAGAACCTAAAACTAGGTCGTACCAACTCCTATATTGAAGAAGATGATTTTGAAAGAATCATCGAACACCTTGATGAAAAGGATGAAATAGGGGAGGCTATCGAAGCGGCCAATATTGCCCTGGATCAATATCCTTCTTCTGCTTTACTTATGATTAAAAAGGCCGATTTATTATTGGCTACTAGAAAATACAAAGAAGCATTAGAATTATTAGATACTGCTGCCTTATATGATCATAAGGATATGAATTTATTTATTTTAAAAACAGATGCTTACTTAGCCTTAGACCAACCCGAAAAAGCCATTGTCTTATTACAAGAAGCCTTGCATTTATTTGAAGGGCCTGATAGAACAGAAGTATTATTTGAATTAGCCGATGTGTACGATGATCATGAAGCATTTGATAAAGTATTTGATTGTTTGCAATTGGTCTTGGAAGAAGACCCTACCAATGAAGAAGCTTTATATAAAATTTGTTTTTGGACAGATTTTACTGGAAGAAATGAAGAGAGTATTCGTTTGCATCAAAGAATCATAGATGAACAACCTTATAATGCATTGGCTTGGTTTAATTTAGCGGCTGCTTACCAAGGCATTAAATTGCATGAGAAAGCCATTGATGCTTATCAGTATGCCATTGTCATTGATGAAAAGTTTGATTATGCGTATCGTAATATGGGCGATGCCTTTTTACGCATTAGAAAATATAGAGAAGCCATTGAAGCCTTAGAAAAAGTTTTAGAATTATCAAGACCAGAGGATGTTATTTATGAAGCCATTGGGCATTGTTATCATAGAATGAAAAATTTTGCGCAAGCAAGATTTCATTATAAAAAAGCAGCGCACTTAAATCCTGACGATAGTAGGCTCTATCAAAAAATGGCAGGTACTTACATGCAAGAAGAGCAGTGGGAACTAGCCATTAAGCAATTAGAGCATGCGTTGAGAATTCATAAGCACATTAATGAGTACTATATTTTAATGGGCGAATGTTATATGCATCTTTTGCAGTTTAAAGAAGCAGCACAATTTTTTGGAACAGTGGTAAAAAATAAACCGAAGCAAATTGCTGGTTGGGAATACTTAATTAAATGTTTAGTGGCGAATGAACAATTAGATAGCGCCTTGGAGCAAACTGAACTTGCCTATATGTCTACCCAAGGAAAAGTAATTTTTATTTTTTATAGAAGCGCTATTTTATTTATGATGGGTAAATCAGCAGAGGGTTTATTGCAATTAGAAATGGCTTTATCAAAATCTTCTAAACTATTAAAAAAGTTTACCAAATTCTATCCTGAAATTGTGCATGATCCCAAAGTCGCTGAGTTAATAGGACAATTTAAGAAGGCAAAAAAATCTTAATCAATTTAAGTTACCTTTGCGGTAATTATAAATGAAAAAAATATAAAATGAATTATCATCTTACTCAAATACCTGAAAGAACAGCCAAACCTCGACAAAGTGGACTTACCATGGTAATGGATAAAGGTTTGAGTTATGGGGAAGCAGAAAATTTTTTAAGTGTTGCGGGGATTCATACCGATGTTATTAAATTAGGCTTCGGTACTTCTTTTGTTACCCCCAATTTGAGAAAGAAAATTGAATTATACCAAGCAGCTGGTATTCCTGTTTATTTTGGAGGTACTTTATTTGAGGCCTTTGTAATTAGAAATCAGTTCGATGATTATATAGCTATGTGCAAGGATTACAAAATAGATATGATTGAAGTAAGTGATGGTTCTATTACAATTCCGCACGCTGAAAAATGTGGGTACATAGAAAAAATCTCAAAATTTGCCACTGTACTGAGTGAAGTAGGTAGTAAGGATGCTGCACATATTATTCCTCCTTATCAGTGGATTGAACTAATGAGTGCTGAATTAAAAGCAGGTTCTACTTATGTGATTGCGGAAGCAAGAGAAGCTGGCAATGTAGGTATTTACAGAGGCAGTGGGGAAGTGCGTGAAGGATTAGTGCAAGAAATACTTACTAAAATTCCAGCAGAGAAAATTTTATGGGAAGCGCCTCAAAAAGCGCAACAACTTTATTTCTTGGAACTAGTAGGCTGTAATGTGA
>Ga0214919_10012245_pt1 | contig 10567 bp, 17 predicted proteins | sample LL1503_MetaG_FD_177994 | JGI IMG/M metagenome (GOLD analysis project Ga0214919, IMG submission 177994) | Freshwater microbial communities from Lake Lanier, Atlanta, Georgia, United States - LL-1503 | ecosystem: Environmental > Aquatic > Freshwater > Lake | place: USA: Georgia | collected... | reverse complement strand
GGAAAGAGCATAGAAAGCGTAATTAAAGCTCCAAGAATATGAAGCACCAACAGAAACCAAAATCCATAACGAACCAATTGAGGGGTTTTTTGCATTTGATGTCTCGGTTGATGTGTTAAATGTTTTATACCAAAACTAAATGAAAAAACCACCTGAAGGTGGTTTTAGTGTTTCTTGTTGACCCAGGGCGGAATCGACCAGATCTAACAAATTCTTTAGAGATCTCATCGGCCAGTCGGGTTTTTGGCCTGCCCAGCACGATTCGAACGTGCGACCTACGCCTGTAAATCAACTCTAACTAGAGGAATTTTCCCGCACCTTGGCTAATGATTTATTTGTTGTCATTCAGCCTTCATAAATCAAGAGTACAGTTATATTAGGGTTAACCCTGTAAATAGTAAATTTCCTTATAAATCATTAAGTTAAGAGAGTATTGAGAATGAAAAAACTACTGAACTATATCGAAAGTGTTTTAAATGCCTGGTCTGAAGCGCGGTTAGCTTACATCATGCGCCACAAGAAAAATTATCCAATGAGCTCATAACAATGACAATCTTTACTCACTTTCTACCAATCACGCAAATTAGTCGCTATGGATCATGGCTAAAAAGCCTTGATCCCCAAACGCTAAGAGATTACTTCGGGTTCAGCTTAAGTAAAGATGGCATTAATCATCTAATTACTAAATTTAAAAGAGATGCAAATGCTCATCAATTTTTAATTGCTCATAAAGATCATCAGTGGGCTGGAGTGTTGCATATTGCTAAAGCCAAAGGCGGGGTAGAGTTTGGAGTGACTGTAAAAAAAGAATTTCGCCGTCAAGGGATTGCTGACTTGTTGCTCAGTGAAGCAACTACCTGGGCCCAAAACAGAGGCTTTGATTCACTGACAATGCATTGCATTATTGAGAATCAGCCCATACAGAGACTGTGCGATAAACATAATCTTGCAAGTCGCAATATGTATGGCGATCTTGATGCAGTAATGCGATTACCTAAACCAACATGGGCATCGCTCGTAAAAGAAAATATTCAACGACAGGCCAATTGGTATTACTTTCTTCGGAAAAATTTTGTATAGATTTTTTAAAACAATTGCTTAAGAATTAATCAGACATAGAAAAGGAATACATGAACAACTTATTTAATAACTTTTTAAAGATAGCTCTAATTTGGGTAAACTCATACAGAGAATATCGGGACAATTATTTCAAGTGTAAATTTACTCGTCACGAATCGTACTAATTGACTATAGAACTCAATAATTTTTACTTTTTTACAATCGAAGTATTATAAAAAGACAATTAGAAGCTTCTATAGTTAAAAAATACTTTTGCTCGAATTTTAAAGAACAGTATTTGGTTTTTAATCTAAGCCCATGCAATTTGCATAATATGTCGCAGTAGCAGGCCAATCAGAAAATATCCCTTTAATACCAACCTGTTTGACTAAGGCATCTAACACAACATAAACTTGACTATCATCTTTAATGACAGACTTAATTGACTGGTGATACCAATTACCGCCATTGACCAAGGGCCCGTCTCTCTCTAAGCTCCACGTGATGATATTTAGACCTGCTTGCTTAGCTGCTAGAGCATATGCAGACGGAATAATTTGATTATCTGCATTTAATGTCAATAAAACCCATAATGGGGGGGCAATGTAACGAACCCCACTTTCATATAGCTCATTCATGCTTGGTTTAAGTTGATTTGGTGTTGCAGAGTTAAATTCTTTTAGTAAATAGCGATCATCCAAATATATAGCTTGCTTACCATACTCGGGCTCATTTTTTATCCAATAAAGAATGTCGTTTAGATTAAATGATTGAGGAAAGACGTCTTTAGCGGGTATTCCGGCTTGTTTATATTCATCAATCAACGCTTGGGCATAATGCTCTTGCGTGAAACCCATGTAAGGCATTGAGACTACTGGCGCCTTGAGTTCGGGGGTAAATTTTCCGCCATATTTTTTGAATAAATCGATTGACTCGCGATGTGTTAAGAGAGTTCCTCCCCTATTGAGATACAGATCGGTACGCCATGCTGGCGTACCTTTAGTGTATTCATGGGGGTCTTTTGCAGTACGATTAAATCCATCCATCTTTCCTTTTAATGACTTAAATTCAGATAAGGTAATATCCGATGTTCGACATTCAGCACTAGCAGGATTTTTATCTGTGGCGGGTATAAATGGCTTAATGCAATTTTTAGCCAAATCAGTAAGTAAAATATTTGTTGTAGTGTGAAGATCGTTTTGTGAATGGCGACAAACTAATTGCTTATCTCGCGTAAATGTCACATCGCATTCAAAAATACCGGCTCCCATCACAAAGGCTGCTGCATTGGACTCCAGGGTATGCTCAGGAAACTGTAAGGGAGCACCACGATGCGCTATCGAAAAATAAGATTTCTTCGCTTTCTGATTTTTACAACTTAGCAATTTATTTTTGAGAGAACTTTCAGGCATTGCTTCAATCAAAAAAAATGGTCTTACTCCATATTGGATCTCATTCGCAGTGACTGAAAAAGAAACAACCATAAGTAAGAATAACGGCAATAACCTAATCATATGACTTAAAGATAATTAATCATTCCAAAAATTTCTTAGTAAGCGTCCATCCTTGAACTACTAAATGTTATTCATTTAGGGTATTTCTGCTAGCAAATGTAGTTGGATCGTCCTTTTCATAAAGACACCAATACTGAATTTCATTAAATAAAAATTCTCGTTCTTTGTATTTTAGGGCTCTAAATTCATCCAAGCTAATGCCTTCGCCTTCTTGTAATTTCTTTAAAATATGAACCATTCGATTACTCCACTTGGTAATTAAAAAGGTGTTAAGGAACTCTTAAATATTTTCAGTTTTTTTTAGAAATTGCGGAATGAAGCCGTCTAAAGGCGTTAGTTCATGATCACTTGTTGCAAGAGTCACATTTTGGTCTAAGGCATTTAAATTAACATTTAATGCCTGACTATAAATTTTGTAATTAATCATCATTTTATTGAGATCCCCCTTTAACGCAAACAGGTTTCCACTTTCAATATGAACTAATTGAGCAACACTTAAACCGCATCTCTTGGATAGGTGGTTCAGATTGGCGCTTTGTTCTTCACGTGCTCGTCTTAAGAGCCTACCAATTTCTTTAGCGGAACGAATATCAAGGGAGGACATAACTTTAAAGAAAAAAGAGATTAAAGATATTGGTGAAAAGTAACTTTTATACTAGCATTTTGTTACATTTAAATTACATATCGACAGCACTAGTTTGAATGATTCTTGATTGCTGAGTATGGAAACGACGAAGAGAGAGTGCCTCATCCTGTCCCCTTAGTGAATCACTTTAAGTTCCATCCAAAGGATAGGCTTGAATTAATATTGCTTAACGTTCTTACCTTTATTACCTTTACATATGCTAATTAATTGCGCCTCCTACCAAAATGGTAAAAAAATTGCTGATATTGACATTGAAAATATTAGTGATCACATTGCTGATAAAAATTCTTTTGTTTGGGTCGCACTACTTGATCCAACAGTAGATGAAATTGCCAAAATGAAGGAGGAGTTTGACCTTCATCCGTTGGCTGTTGAAGATGCTCTCCTCGGCCACCAAAGGCCGAAAATTGAAGAATATGGAAAGAGTCTATTTGCTGTGATTCAAGTATTAAAGTATGACGACGATATTTCGGTTGGAGAGCTGGATATTTTTGCAGCATCTGACTATGTTTTGTCCATACGCAATCGATCAGATGTTGGTTTTTTGGGTGTTAGGCAGCGCTGCGAGCAAGAACCTGAACTGCTTAGCCAAGGATCAGGTTTTGTGTTGTACGCTCTCATTGATGCAGTTGTAGATCGTTATTTCCCTATTGTAGAAAGACTGGAACTTGAGCTTGAAAACATTGAGGAGACACTTTTTGATGAACGATCCACAAAATCCAATATCGAAAGACTTTTTGAGCTAAAAAGAAAAGTAATGGTCGTTAAACACGCTGTCTCTCCTTTAATGGAGGCAGTTGGTAAATTATCCAGCGGTCGAGTTCCACCCATTTGTGCGAACAGCACCGAGTACTTTCGAGATATCTTAGATCACTTAACACGCATTAATTCAGTTATTGAGAGCATTCGAGATGCCATTGGTACAGCCATTCAAGTAAGCTTATCTGCTATTGCACTTGAACAAAATAATATTCAGAAACGTCTAGCTTCTTGGGCGGCTATATTTGCGGTAGCAACTGCTTTTGCCGGTATATGGGGAATGAATTTTGAGCAGATGCCAGAATTAAAGTGGGATTTAGGTTATCCCATTGCTATTAGCATTATCGTCTTAGCGTGCTCATTCCTCTATTGGCGCTTTAAACGGTCGGGCTGGTTGTGAATTTGTTTTTTAAAATAATTCTTTAGACATAAAAATTATAAAAATTTGAGTTTTCCCACCTTATGAATTATTGCTCACCCACTAAGCTCATTAACTTATCTCTTTTATGGCGTTGCACCAAATTAAACCTGATCTTTGTAACAAAAGTGTCATTGCAAATTCACATCACAGCTGTTAAATGATTTTCCAAGGATAGTTTCCTTGGAATGGAATTTTCAAATTCACTGAGGAGATTGGCCATGGAAGTACTTGAAGACAATACTGAGCCATATGAGCTCAAAAGTTTCAATAGAAAACTCAACCCGGATAACCACATAAAAGATCGAATGATCATGAGACATCTAAAGCGACGTAAGAAAAATTCTTTATTGGATTTTTATGAGCCTACCAAAGTCCAAAAAAATGTTGGGGCACGCCATGAATAAAGATATTTTACTTTCCTCGCCTGGCGTAGGCACTTATCTGATTCTTTCATTCGTTGCTATATTGGCTGCCAGCATCATCATTTACCTAAATACGTGAGTCGAGATATTTTCTTGCAAAGCCATCCAAGCGGTGGCTTTTTTTTCATGGCGGAATGGCAGAGTGGTGATGCATGAGATTGCAAATTTCAACACCCTAGTTCGATTCTAGGTTTCCGCCTCCAAGCCCTTAATGTTCTTTATGTTTCTTGCCCAGCTTCTCAGCTTTGCCGTTGCCATAAAGACACCACTGTTTGATTTCCTTAATAAAATGTTCAAGATCCTTCATCTTTAAATTCTTAAAATCTTCAAGTCCAATAGACCCCGTTTGTCTTAATTTCTCTAAAGCTTCTTGTAATGCCTTCACATTGATACCATTTTTATTGAAATTTACTGGTTGATTCTAATTTATAGCGCTTTATGACCAAATGACTACAAATGATTGTTTTAGTCATGAACTTAAGATCTTTTAATTCAAAAAGTTATTTTGCTGTCATGCAATATTCATCAATAAGGCACATACTACCTAGGTTATAACTCTAATATTTTTACCAAAGTAGCCTTAAATGACAAAGTTAATTAGTCTCTGGAATCAAATCTTTGGTAACCAGACCAAAGGTAATGATTTAGAGCAGTACATCAACAGCCGCAACCCCATTAGCCATCAGCAAGTAGAAGAACTTACTCGTGAATACCTTTATAACTTCAAAGCTTCTTGGGGGTTATAAATCAAAAAAAAACTAAAAAATCTGCTCAACAAAGCGGCTTTAGCCTGGGCTGAGACTCGTAAAGCCTACGTCAACGGCTATATCAATCATCGGCTCGGATCATGACCCCAATTGAGGAAAACAATAAATGAAGCTAACTGTCTTTCGTTACAAAGTCTGGGATCACCAAGATGATGATCATGTTCATGTTGCGCCTTACTATGCTATTCGAGAATTCATTGAGCACCTAGAGGGTGCAACAGTGATTGAAGAGGATTATTTGGAAGTAGATGAATCTGATTTAGATACTCATGGACGGATCGCTGTAAAAGATGAAGGGAAGTAAATAAGCGTCGCTTAAATAGATACTTGACTTGCACTACTGTGAATTTCTTAGTACTTTAAGCGAGCAACCTATAAAGCATACTGTACCCGCTTGTATTGCTTGAGGCATTTGGCCTGCCCAGCACGATTTCCAAGTATTAACTTACGCCCTGCCTGAGCGCTTGATAAGATGGCGGAGATTGGTCAATGCTTGGTCAACCAACCGCTATAGAATCGGGTTTTTTGAGTAGATCTCATCGGCCAGTTGGGTGTTTGGCCTGCCCAGCACGATTCGAACGTGCGACCTACGCCTTAGAAGAATTCGTGGCTGTTCAAAAGTCTATATATTTCAATGGCTTACACGCTTAAATCGTGACTGTGTAATAAACTGTGCATTGTGTTTTTGGGAGGGGTAGACGAGGTCTACACCTGGTCTAGTCTGATAACAACTATTGCAATTAATCAGCTTTTCTTCTTAAAAGTTGCTTCAGTAATCGGCATATGGGTAACAACACAACACACGTCATCCAAGTGTTTGTAGGCAGATACCTTTACCTCAAACCATCTTTTATCTCCATTGCTGTGGCAAGGATACTTTGAAGTAAATGTCTTCGAATGTTCCGCAATAACTCCACGAATAGATCTAGCCACTTTATTCGCTTCTTCAGAGCCCAGTCCCATTGCTTTTTCACAAACAGCAAGATAATTGACACCCTCGCATCCTAGGCTTCCTCCCTTTAACTTTGGATATAGCATGGCAGCAGATCGCCACGCACTATTAACCAAAATAATGATGCCCTCTGTATTTAATACAGCCGTCAAAGGCGAAACAAAGTTCAAAGCAGCTTGTGCCAAACCTTCTATTTTTCGTCGCTCATAAGCCTCTACTTTTGCTATATCTTTTTCGCTCTCAATCCCTACAGGAATACTCGCTTTTTCGGTGATAGTCGTAGAGTAAATAAACGCTGCATCTAAGTTAAGCCAGCCGATTAAAGCCTTCAATCTTGCTGTCTCTGGCATGGATTGGCCATTGATCCATTTTCTCGCCGATTCACGACTAATTGGATTTGACTGAAAATTACGAAGATTAAATTCAATCGCCAATTTACTGGCCGTAGGTATTTCCCCAAACCGATTGATCAGTCCAGCTCTAAAAGCCAAATGGAAACGCTCGATTACGAATTGGTTGATAGTGAAAACCCCCTAGAGTGCTCTCTTGCCCATCTAACATCATGTACCTTTTACACCCATAAGTCAGATTTATTACATTTGCCAACTTGAACTTGGCAAGTGACTAACTATTCGGTTTATTTTATTCAGAACATTCACTATTAAAACAAGAGGATCTAGATGGCCGAACTGACATATGTTGATGCTGTACAAAAACTAGAGGCAGGTGACTCATTCACCCTACAAGATATGAAGAATCTGTCTTATGCAGATCTCGATAAGCTATTTGAAGAACTCAAATATTGGAGGGTCTACGGCAATATCAACACAAAAATTAATGCAATAAAGCGAGGGTGAGGGTCATACAAGAAAATAAAACTTACCTTGCTATCGATTTTAAGAATCAAGCGCCGCTTGATGGTTCGCTTGATAAAACAGGGAATCTTTCGTCTATAGGCATTAAGTATGAGGGTAATTCTTTTGCTAAATTACCTATAGTCAAAGCTTATATCGATAACCGCTTACAAAAAATTCGTAAACAATTCGATGAATCTACTATAGCTACTGTTTTTTTATTCATCGATATTACAGTTGAAAAGGCCCTAAGAAATACTGTTGAGATTACTATTCACCTTAAAGATAAGCAGCTTTACTCTGAAGATCAGGGCGAAGATCTTTATTCCACCATCAACTCTGCAATTGAAAAAATATGGAAAACACTTAACCACCTACCAAATTAATTTAAATGAGCCGTTTGGTTGATAGTTGATGGACTTTTCGTAGTCCTTAAGACTTAGTTTTGGCTTAAGCTTGGCTACTAATAGGGTGTTTGCCTCATTCCAGCCTGCAATTAATTTTTCCATGGCTTTGGCTCTATTAGCAAGTCTCCGGTTTTTGATCGTGAGCTCCGCTATATGCTGTTCTTTAGATTCATATCTTTTATCCATCATCAGACTCCCAGCGCTTTGTAGAAGTTCAGTCTATTCCTCTTATAGTCAAAATAGTTAGTTTTAGATATAAAGTTAATAATTAGTACTAAAAATCAGGTTAGTTCATGGTAGCCCCACTGTGGCAATTGGTCAACCGTTGGTCAACGCTGGTGTATAAATGAATATGTTGCGAGTAGCAGTCATTCTCGAAGATTCTTATAACGCATTGATTTACAGTGCCAAGCCAGAATTAATTGGCCTGCCCAGCACGATTCGAACGTGCGATCTGGGCCTTAGAAGAATTCGTGGCTGTTCAAAAGTCCAATAAATTCAATGGCTTACAGCGTTAAAATTAGACTGTGCAATAAACTGTGCAATGGGATTTGTCGGGTAAACCAAAAACCCCACCCGAATTAACTTAGTACATTCGGGTGGTTTTGGAATCTAATTAAAAGTTAATGCTTCTTGTGATCTGGGTGCTCGGGATGCAAGGCACAATGAGTCTTTGTATGATGCTTAGTAGCATGCTCGTGATGATCATGAGCATGAAGAGCATGGCCATGCGCCATCTTATGATGATGAGCCGCTTTATGATGGTCACCTGCTTCATGGGCTTTATGGGCCTCTTTATGATGGTGGGCGGCCGCCTCGTGATGTTTAGCAGCGTGGTGGTGGTGGTCATGTTTGGACATATCTTTCCTTATCAATTAACAAAGCAAAATGCTCAGTTAATTCATATTGCTCCCTTACATTATAAAAATAACTAAGGAATACCCTTTGTTCTAAAAAAAGGTGGTTAATTTAGTAAATACAGTGACGCCAGCCCGGGCTTATATGAGCTAATGTGAATTTGGCCTGCCCCGCATGAGCAGGACATTATTTGTGTTTGGTGGCCCGGGGCGGAATAGACCAGGGTCGAGGATATCTGACTCTGTTTCTGGACTGTCTTCTCAATGCCAATCAGATAGGTTTACTTTAGCGTCCCTCACAGTGTGGTGTGCGTTCCATCACATAGCGGCGCATTGGCTGATTGCTTGCAGCCACAGAAATAAACTGTTTTACTTTCTGATGCAACAAATTCTAAAGGAGTTAACTCTGTACTTTGATGCGATCTGTCACAAAAGGGTTGATTCTCGCTTAAGCCACAACTACACCAATAATAAGTCTGGCCCTTAACCACCTCAATTGGATACGGAGAATTCTTGGCCGTTTTAATTTTCATCATGACCCCCAATGGTGACTCGAGTAATCTGCCGTTTAAATGTAATCCTTATTACAAAGCCTTGCAACATGTTGCAAAGCAACATCTCAACCTCACTAGTTCTAGAAGTTGGTTCATAGCCCCGCATTTCATCTAAAGCTTGATGTTGCAAATACAAATCTTTTAGTACGCGCTCAATAGATTAGGTGTAAGGTAGCTGTAGTAGTTAACTTTGCTAAAAGCAAAAGGAGGATTTATGTTCATACATCCCAAAAAAATAGAGTCAATAACCCATAAAATTATTCACCTGCCAAAATCTCGCTTAGATAAAACCAAAGAATGGTTATTCGATCTCAAACAAGGATTGAAGGACTTCTTTTCGTCAGCTCCTTTATGGCAATGGGTCATTGGCAGCATTGTTATTTTTGGGGCATACACTTACTTTAAAGGCTACTTCCCAGACTTTTGGCGATCTTTTGATCCTTTGTCTCGCTAAAACTGCCCGAGGGTGGAATTTGTGTTAACAGATTGCCCGAGGCGACGCAGGTACACAATCAGTAATAGCACAAGCATAAATTGAATTACAAAATACGCACATTTATTATCAATAGTTGATTAATTAGTCTTGACGCATCCAAAAAGCAAGCATAGGATGGAACTGCAGAGTACAGAGGTTGTATGCCCTGCGCTGGCTTTATGCCAACTACTATGCCTATATCTATATAGGCATTCAAAAGGGTTGAAACATCAAACTTTCAGCTTCTTAAAAAGCTACTTTATAAGAGTAGTAAAGCATGACGGTAACTCCGTCATGCTTTTATTTCTTCCCTAGGGCATCATCTCGGATTTTTAGTAGGCGCTAACTTATAGCGATTGCTATTTTGATGCTTCGCAATACAATTTCATCTACTAAGAAATCTTCAAATTCATTGGACAAAAGTGTCTTCTAGGTTCAGGATAAATACATGTCAATGGATTGGCTGAGTATGTCCTAGTTCTTGTTTCGATACAGTATATATTTCTCAATTCATTGGCAACCAACTTTACTGCAACGATAGGAGCTCATCGTGAACACGCAACCATTAGAAATTGAGGAAGATACTCTTTCAGAGAAATTTTTTGAACTGCAAAGCAACGAATTAGTGCAAGAACGTCTCATCTGGCAGCATTTAACTAGACGAAAAATTAATGAAATGAGCCATATTCCCAATCAAGAGCAAGCAGACTGGGGAGATGACTAACCCATTCATCATGAAACTATCGGTCTATCGCTACAAAGTTTGGGATCCTCAAAACGATAATCATGCCCAAATACCCCCCTACTACGCTATCCGAACATATATTGAGCAGTTAGAAGGGGCTTCTGTGATTGAGGATGACTCTTTAGAAGTAGAGGA
>Ga0214919_10012244_pt1 | contig 10567 bp, 12 predicted proteins | sample LL1503_MetaG_FD_177994 | JGI IMG/M metagenome (GOLD analysis project Ga0214919, IMG submission 177994) | Freshwater microbial communities from Lake Lanier, Atlanta, Georgia, United States - LL-1503 | ecosystem: Environmental > Aquatic > Freshwater > Lake | place: USA: Georgia | collected... | reverse complement strand
AAAAAAGAAAAAAGAAAAAAGAAAAATAGTTAGGTAGTTAGAAAAATCCCATGAATTTCATGGGATTTTTTTTTGGATTTTATTAAAAAATCTATAAAATTTCAAAAAAATTTATAATATTTCTTTATTTTATATGAGAACTAATAAAAAAAAGACCATAAAAAATACAACAAAAAAAAATAAAATAGAATACATGGAGAAAGATATAAAAAAATGTATGGAAAAAAAATGTAGTGATAAAGATTTAGAAAAGAAACATAAAGAAGTAACCAAAATATTTGAGGATGCATTGAAAAGAAATGAGAAAAAACTCAAAAATAAAAATATAACAGAAGAAGAAAAAAACGAAGCATTAATATTGATAAAAAATGCCAAAAAGAATATAGTAATGATGAATTCTAAATATATGATTAATAAAAATATAAAATCTATGCGCAAAATGTGTAAAATAAATAATTGTAGTACACCTTCATAGAATATTTATTTCCAGAATCACCATATAAATTTTTTATTTTTTATCAATAAAAAATTGATAAAATATTTTTATTATTTTCCATTTCATATTCACAAAACAGACTAACAGAAAAACATGAAATCATTCACTTTTGAAGGAATAGAGTTTACCGATATATTTATTTTATTATGGTTTATATTAATAATATTTGGAAATTATAATCATTATAATAGAAATTACACAAATATCGACGAGACATCTGTCGACAAGAATTTCGATGATACACAACTCGATGATTTTGAAAACAATGATATTAATGAATTTATTAGAAAAATTATATGTATAATTGATGATAATAATTTGAATGACGAGAATAAAATAAATCAAATGAAAAACATATTAGATTCTTTATCAGAAGAAACCTTCGCCAAATTATTGAATTGATATTACACCGAACAAAAATAAAATTGGAACACTTTTAACGTGCTATTTTTTTTTGTCGGCGACTAGTCCAAAAGAAAATGAGACAAAGTCTCATTAATCAAAAGATATACACGACATTCGCATTGTTTCTGCCAACATATAATCCATAGGTCCATCCAATACTTCATCCATATCATCCATTAATTTTAAATAATCCTCCGTTTTACACAAACTTTTCAATAAATCTGCTAACAGATTTATATTTGTTTGTGTTTTTTTGAATTGAAGAGAACCTCGATTATTTTCCATAGTCCAACGTATAAATTCATCGGCATTATTCATAAACACCGATTTAATCACATAATATGCGAAAACAGGCGTTGACTCTCTATATTGCGATGCCGCACCATCAAATAAATCACTGTAAGCAAGACCAAAATGATCCAGCACTTTCGCACATTGAAATGCCGAAAATGGCGCTTCACATCCATAAATGTGTTCCTCGAATTTGGAAACATTTTTGTTTTCTTGCATATTTGTTTTATTTTCAAAAAATATGGCAAACATACAATAAATTAATTCCGCCCATGTCTCAGTATAACTCTCGTAAAATCGCAGATCTTGGCAAGGCACTTTATAAATATCTGTTGTGCAAATACGCGATTGAATATCGGTTTGATCCATCGCCGCAAAATCCAAGCCAAAACTATGAATAGATTCATGCAAAAAAACTTTGAACCATTCTTCCAATCTGTATACATAAATTTCATTTTTCCTCGTTTTATTTGGCGCATTACAAGCAAATGTAAATGCAGTATTAACATTATCGGCTTCCATTATTTTATCACCGTCATCAGGCATTAATTTTTTCATGTCAGTAAAATAAAAATAAACTGCCAAATTATTTGAACATGAAGGCATCGCATATTTGCAAGCAATATTGAGCCATATATAAATATATTTGATCCATTTATCCATAATCGCGTCATTTAATTTCGACGAAAAAGACATGAATATTTCGAAATTGCGATTTTCAATAGAAAATGTTGTTTTCTGAAATATTTTTAATTGGTTCTCTATTGCCAATTTTACGGGATCTTCTAACAGATAATAATATTCACCTGTTGGCATTTCATTCAATTTTGTTTTTGATATATTCGAATTGTTAAAAAGAGAACCTGCTTGATTTATTTGATTGAATATTTTCTCTATAAAAAGTCGGGATTCTCTCGAAAATTTTTGCGAGGTTCTCTTTTTGTCTTTTTGTTTTTTCGTTATTTTCTTTATAAAATTCTGGATTTTTTTTGAATCCTTGTCCATATTATTAAATGCTTATTTTTTTTGTTTTTCCTGTTCCGAATCCATATTTTCTTTTAGCACTTTTTGCTAAACGATATGCTTTTTTATTGTGATCACATCCTTTTTCTATAATAGAAAAATCGACGGCTGCTGCTTTTCCTGAAGTCAATGCGCTGGCGAGTCTTGCATTTCCCCATGATTGCGATGTTTGATTAGGACGCGAACCTGACGAAAAATATGCGCCTTGTCCTTTCTTCATAATTTTTTGAAGTGTTGAAATAGAACATCCAGTTTTTTGCGCAAGTTCTCCATTTGGCGTTATTTTGTCTACTTTATATATTCTTTGGGCGTTTGATACATGAGGTGATGGTTTGCTTACAAAAGATTTCACATTTTTACGTGTAAAATATTTATGCTGTTTGTATAATTTTCTGGATTTTTTTATTTGCGATGCCTGTTTTTTTTTGTCGGAATTATTGAGTTTTTTGGGTAAATAACGGATGGGTATTTTCATTATTATTTTATGTTATACAATTATTTTATATAAAAATTGATAAACATTTTTTATATAAAATAATTATATAATACAGAAAAATAAAATAATGAACTTGGCATTTCTCATATACTTTTGCGTTTTCATTGAATTAGTCGCAGGATTATTGCCTACAAATAATTTGGAAGGAATCTTAGCTAGAAAAGCGGCGGTTTCTAATATATTCAATAATTTGAGGAGCGAAATTTCAACGGAGCGTCTATTTATTGAATTTTCGTCCATTGTTCCGTATCATCATCATCAAAATAATTTACTATCTATATCTCTTTTAGGAGGTACTTATTTATTTGGACAATTCAAATACAATACTGGCGAAAAAGAACAATATATAAAATTGAAAAAACTTGATAGATATAAAAAATTGTATAATATTTATAGAAATATAACATTTATTATTGTGTTTATATTTTTCAAAGATATTGAAAATGTATTATAGATTATGAATTTTATTCATAAGATACATGTAGTGACAAAAAAAATAAAATTGATTTATTTTTTTTATTCGATGCAAAAAATACTTATACAACCAACAAACTGAATTATTATCATGAACACTGTCACTGTCACTTTAACTGCTAAATTCGAAGCTTTTCCCAACATTCCTTTGATACTTAAGAGACGCAAGATGATGAAGAAAACGCTGAAGGCTATAAGGAAATGTAACGAGACTAAAGACCACCATTTTGTCTTCAACCATGCAGATTCAAATGTGCAGATCTACGTAAATTTCTGCGGTATTTGCGGGAATTATATTCGCAAGGGTAGCGGTAAATTTGAGTTACACCCAAAACTGGCGTGCTGCGATTTGAATCATCACAAAATCGAGAATGCGAAGATTTATCATGAAGAGATGAAACGCTGTTTTAAAAAAATCAAGTTATCTCATGAATTCTTTCATGAAGAAAAAATTTGTGAAGAGTTGCAAAAAATATCTTATTTGACGAAAGATTGGCTTACATGTACTTAATTGTGAGTGAAATATTCCCTTTTATAATGGTAGCTAGGTAGCTAGGTAGCTAGGTAGCTAGGTAGCTAGGTAGGAACTAGGTAGCTAGGTATTCCCAATTGATTCGTAATATTAATAGAGTCATTTTTTTTGTATATTTCTATTTTTTCCTTAATATTTTTTCCAAAAAATGGTTTGAATATTTTAATAAGTGTATCCATAATAGAAGGAGAATTAATAATTCGTATTTTATTAACTAAATCAACATAATTAAATTCCTTTACATTAAACGATTTTTCAGAAAATAATTTCACCGCATTTTTATGTCTTTCAGCCGCACTAATAGTAAATCCATCTAAATTCAAATTAATAGAATAATCACCATGCTTAATAATACATTCATTATAAAGTGCCAATATATGATCAATAATTTTATCATAAATATCATCATGAATAAATAATTTCAATAAAGTATAATCAATATATATTTCATTTTTTATTTCATTTTTTTCTGTAAGCAAAATAAAAATAGATTTATTAATCATTTCCGATAAATCAAAATTATTAGTTACCATTTTTGCAATTTCTAATTTTTGTGAGTTTTTGAAAAATGTGTTTTTTCCATTTTCTTTATATTTTTCATTTTGAAATTCTTGTATTTGATGTATTATATTTTTTGTTTCAGTCATTTTTGTATTTTTTTATATTTTAATATTTAAACCCTTTATAATTCTAATTTATCTTCTTCAATATTGGACAATTCTTGATTTTCATCAAAATTTTGCAATTCAAAAAGTCCATTATTAGGCGCAGTCAATACGTCTCTATCCTCCAAAAGTAATTTATTGACATCCATTGTATAAGACTGTAATTTCAAAACAATGTCTTTCAAAGTCATTAATTCTTGTGCTAACATATCAAATCTGGATTGAAACTCGTCGATTATTTGTTGTGACATTTGTCTTTGCGGATGTATTTCTGTTGGTTCATTTATACGGTGTGGTTGTTGCGATTCATTCATGAATTTTTCGAGTTTTATAAGACGGGCATCAACAACGGAAATTACTTGTGGAAGTGTTAGTCCTTGTTGTTGCATTTGCTGCTGCTGCTGTTGCTGTTGCTGTTGCTGCATTTGAGGAGGATCAGGAGTAATACCTGCACGACGTTGTCTGGCGGAAGCAATTGCACGACTCATTTATATGTAAAATATGTATCGTGTTTCTCTATATATTTTTTATTGATTGTATGTATTTTTTATAACTATACATTTTATATAAGATATCAAAGAAAAATTGAATAAATATAAACATATTTATTCGATAATATATAAAAATGGAAAACACAATTAAATACAAAACACCCGAAGAATCCATCTCCGCCAATCCTGAAAAATTTCGCAATAATATGGCAATTAACATACAGATTCTGTTAGAAAATGGCAACGAATCTGATTTCGAAAATTGTGCAAAAAATATTGAAAAGGGTGTATATAATTACACAATTAAAGAGGCAAATACTAAAAAAATAATAAAAAAATGGGAAAATACAAAATTTGTGCATTTGTATATTGATCGTTTGAGATCCGTTTATACAAATATTAAAAAATCGGAAGATCTTTTGATACAAATTCAAAATGGCGATATTTTGCCTCAAAATGTTGCTTTTATGACACATCAAGAAATGAATCAGGATCAATGGCGTTTACTTATTGAACAAAAAATAAAACGTGATGCTTCAAAATATACGACAAAAGTTGAAGCGTCGACTGATATGTATACATGTAAGAAATGTAAATCTAAAAAATGTACATATTATGAGTTACAGACACGTAGTGCTGATGAATCAACAACAATTTTCGTTTCTTGTTTGAATTGTGGTAAAAATTGGCGAGGATAAAAAATATAATAATAATAATAATATTTTTCTTTTAGTATAATATATATATGAGTTCAGATGATGAAGATAATGGTAGAAGAGTTAGACGACGATTATCTCCAGAAAAAGCATCAATGAAAGCAGAAGTGCACCCAGAAAAAGTATCAATGGAAGCAGAAGAACATGCAGAACCTCTTAGAAGAACTAGTTCAAATGCTCCAGATCATGTTTTTGTTGAATTAAGTGATAATCTTGAACTTTTACAATTTGAAGGAATTTCAGAAAATATATTAGCTGAAATTATAAAACGTACACAAAGATGTCATGATGAATTTAAAAAATGCGGATTTTCATATAAAAATGATGAACAAACAGCATGTGTTGGATGGTCTGCGAGAGCATTAGGAATTACCGATGATCAATCTTTATGTGATTCAGTAAAAGAACAACTACAATTAAAAACAGGTACTAGTGATAAAAAATTTTGTGATTTATTAAGTGAATATGTTGAACAAACTACATTACCAACACAAATACAAATGAGAGATGTTACAATTGATGAACTATTTGCTTCTTTGCAACCAAATTGTTCTACACCTATTTGTATTTCTCATAGTAGTATTCATTTAAAACATGCAATATTAGCAATAAAAATACAAGAAGGTAGTTCTACTAGTTGTATGTTATTTGATCCTTCTCAACGCGATAAAGATTTAAGAACCCTGATTACTGATCATAAAACAATAAAATCTATGTTTAGAACTGAAACATATAGTAATTTTGCCGAAACATTAAAAAGTAGTATACAACCAAGAGTTCATGTTTTTTGTAGACCACTCTCACCAAAATTATCAAAAAAAAGAAAATCAACAAAATCACCAGAAAAATTAAAAGACCATTTTGGAGGAAAAAAATCAAGAAAATTAAGAAAATTAAGAAAATCAAGAAAATTAAGAAGAAAATAAATATCTTATAAAATTTCTAAATCACTTAATCGCCAATATTCACATGCACCATTCGGCAAGGGTCTCTGAATAATAAACGGAATTTTTTTTTCCTCGAATTCTTTTAATGCAATTATATATCCATCAATCATAGTATCATCTACTTCTATGAAAATTGGTGCACCAGCATCAATTTGTTTTGCACGCTCTCCTAAAACGCGTGCTCTTTCATAACGAGTAACAATAGGCAATGTTTTATGAAATGGATCTATAATGTTATCTTTTTCATCGCGCACTATAGTACATAATGCATCAATTTCCTCATAATTATGAATTTGCAATTCTGGATGATGATCACGAATAACATTTTGCTGTAAGGATTCGTCAAACTTTTTCAAATAATCTTCATCGTCTTCATCTTCTTCATCTTCATCATCTTCTATTTCAGGAAAATGTGCTTTTTCTATAGCAACTGAAGCATCGTCGTCATCTAATACTTCATCATCGGCTTCTTCAGCCTCATCTTTTTCAGAATCTTCATCTACATCACTTAAATCAATATCATCATCATCATCTGGATCACCTCCAATTGAAACCATTTTCTTAGGTTTTTTAATAATGCCAACAGAACTTGTATCACTATCAGAATCAACATCGCTCATATCGCTACCTGGATTTTCTTCAAAATCTGCCATTATGAAATAATATAGTGTATAAGTCTATATTATTTTATTTTTCATTTCAATTTTTTATTTAATAGTTGTCGTTTTCATATGTAGTTTTCATATATCGCTTCACATGTCGCTTCACATATGTCGCTTCAAAATCCAAAAGGTGTCTGCTGACTTTGCTGTTTAATATCCAAATTTCGCTGTTGTTGTAAACTATCCATTAATTGCATTCCTTCGTCCGATACCATTTTATTTGATTTATAACTTTCAGCAGGTGTAGAAATTTGCATTTGTTCCATATGATTCATTATAGAGTAATTAGACATCGTATCACTTATTCTCCCATTATAATATGTATATTTATCAGAAGATACATCAGAATTACTAGTAAATTGCATTGCCATAGGTTCTCCATTAGCAACTGTTGCTCTCGATATTTTTGCGCTGACAACTGGCTCTAAATACGTAATAATATCAGCGGCATATATTGTCTTGTAATTTTGTTTTGCAATTAAAAGTGCAGGAACAGCATGTACATTGGGCGGAAGCATAATAAATTTGCCATTATCGCGCTGAATATATAATTGACCAGTTTTTGGATCTACGGTTCTCTTGTCTATACAAATACAATTCAACTGTTCTATAAGACCATTTTTAGAAATATAATCCAAAATTTTCTTACAATTTGGACATTGATTACTATAATATAAAATATCTAAATTTTGACTTGCCATTTTATATTATACAAAGCTAAATGAAGTACCGTGTAAAAAACGCGTCTTTATTTGGATGCACACATAGAATAAAGTAATCTATTTTGGAAATAGAAGATGAAATATCCTAAAGCAATCATTACACTTTTTAAAATGAAATCACCGTCTTTCTTTTTTTGTATATATGTCCATACAAAAGCGATAATCGAAAAAATTAGCAAGACAAAACCGAATATGGAGAGATAATAGAAGTAAAGACAGTAATCTTTTGACAATGGTGAAAATAAGTCCATTTTTTTGGAATATATACAAACATGAGAAAATATATATATAAAATATTCCTACAGACTATATATATTAATTATGTCAGAAGAGGAAGATAAACATGAATCTTTACATGCATGGAAAATTATCGAAACTTATTTTCAAGATAATCCACAATGTTTAGTAAGACATCATATTGATTCATATAACGATTTTTTTAAAAACGGTATTTATCAAGTATTTCGTGATAAAAATCCTGTCCGCATTTTTTCACAATATGATGCAAAAATAGACGATTATTTATGCAAATGTAATTTGTATATGGGAGGCAAAGATGGTACGCGAGTATATATTGGCAAACCAGTTATTCATGATGATGACAGGTCTCATTACATGTTTCCCAATGAAGCACGTCTTCGTAATATGACATATGGTATGACAATACATTATGATGTCGAAGTAGAAATCATACGGATATTGAATGAAGGCGAAGAAGTCGATATTGAACCTGTAGGTATAGAAGAAATATTGGGAGGAAATTATCATAATACAGATGACGGTTATGTTTCAACATCCGATGAAGACGATGATGTTCCTACAAAATCAAATAAAACTGAAAACATGAAAGGTGGCGCACCAAAAGCTAAAACTGCGAATCCATTTGCAAAAAAGAAATCAAAAATACCGAGTAAAATTACCGCAAATGAAATGGCAAAAATCCGCGACAATACTGAAAAATCTTTGCAAATAAAACCGAATCAACAAATATATACAAAAATTATTGAAAATGTTTATTTGGGCAAATTTCCAATAATGATTCAAAGTGATTTCTGTATTCTTAGTGGATTACCTCGCGAAGTCAGATTTCAAATGGGCGAATGTCGCAACGATCAAGGCGGTTATTTCATAATTGATGGAAAAGAAAAGGTTGTTATACCCCAAGAAAAATTTGCAGATAATATGCTTGCTGTTAGAAAATCCACCGACGACAAATTCCTTTATTCTGCCGATATTCGTTCAGTTTCAGAGAACTTGTCGAAACCTGTTCGTACACTTTCAGTGAAAATAGTAGCTCCCAGTGGAAAACATACTAACAGGAATATTGTTGTTAATATACCGAATGTGCGAATGCCCGTACCTCTTTTCATTGTTTTTCGCGCACTAGGCATATTATCCGACAAAGAAATAATGACAATGTGCATGCATGATTTGGATAAATATAGTGATCTGTTAGACTTGTTTGTTCCTTCCGTGCATGAGGCGGGCGGTATTATGTCGCAAATTGCGGCATTCGAATTTATTGCGGTTTTGACGAAACATAAATCGACTGCATATGTTCACGAAATATTGTGCGATTATTTTTTGCCGCATATAGGTGAAACGAATTATATTCAGAAAGCGTATTATTTGGGATATATGGTTTTCAGGCTCATTAATGTTAGCGAAGGCATTGAAAATGAGACAAATCGCGATAATTATAAATATAAGCGTATTGAAACAACTGGCGTCTTAATAAGCGAATTATTCCGCGAATATTTCAAAAAACAGCAAAATGCAATACGTCTTGCGTTTGATTATAAACTCAATTATAATAAAGGCACATATGAAAACAATCTGGATGCACTCATCATGCAAAATTACGAAGATGTCTTCAAAGATAATCGTGAAGTTGACGCAGGATTCCGGAAAGCATTCAAGGGAAATTGGGGGGCATATACTCACACGAAACGTATTGGCGCTGTGCAAGATTTGAACCGGCTTTCGTATTTCAGTATGATGAATCATTTGAGAAAAACAGTACTTAATTTGGATTCGGGCGTTAAATTGGTAGGTCCTCGTGTTCTTCATCCATCTCAATGGGGATTTTTCGACCCGATTGATTCGCCTGATGGATCTAATATTGGCTTACATAAACATTTGAGTATTTGCACATATATTACGAAAGGAATGTCAAGAGAACCTTTAGTAAAATGGTTGCGCGAAAATATTAGGATGCGCATTTTGGAGGAGTGCCCACATAAATTATTGGCTAGAATGACGAAAGTTATTATAAATGGTCTGTGGGCAGGTGTAGTGGACAATCCTATTGCATGTGTTGATAAAATCAAATTATTTAGACGCAATGCATTGTTGCCGATTTATATGAGCGTGTCTTTCGAAATATCTCAGAATACGATTTACATATATTGCGATGAGGGGCGATTATCTAGACCTATTTTTTATTATGACAAAGAATTGGAAAGGTTCTCTTTTCAAAATGCGAAATTCTTGGATTCTATAAAAGATGATTCGAATCGTATTGTTTGGAATCAATTAATTAGTGGTCTCAATGAAAAAAAAGACGAAAATTTTCACGTAGATCGTATGAAAATATATGAATTGGGCGAATTATATATGAACTCTGGACCTAGTGCTAGTGCTAGTG
>Ga0214919_10012243_pt1 | contig 10568 bp, 10 predicted proteins | sample LL1503_MetaG_FD_177994 | JGI IMG/M metagenome (GOLD analysis project Ga0214919, IMG submission 177994) | Freshwater microbial communities from Lake Lanier, Atlanta, Georgia, United States - LL-1503 | ecosystem: Environmental > Aquatic > Freshwater > Lake | place: USA: Georgia | collected... | reverse complement strand
AAATATTATACTACTTAATGGAGATAACCAATTATTTCTCATCAACAATTGATTGGTGTGAAATTAATAATGAAAAATCTGTTATGATTGTTGAATTTTGGAATTCTATATCCTCTTTATTTATATCTGTTTTGGGTGTAGTCGGTGTATATTATTATTATCCGAATGCGACAATACTGTATCACACATTGATTCCTATAGGTCTTACTTCCTTTTATTTTCACGCGACGTTATCTCTATTGGGACAAATGCTGGATGAGGTTTTTATCGCTTATAGTATTGTAGTCTCTCTACATTATATAAATTATTACGTCTGTAGAATTTGTAACCCTTATTATCTAATATTAATCAACGGCGCGCAAATAATTATTCTTTTTGTGAACCCGTCTCTAAATCGCTTCATTTTATTTATGTATGCCGGATTTTGCTATAAAATTATAAATCATATAAAAAATACTGAATGTACGGATTTATCTTTAAAGTATATAAATATTGCTCAAAAGGTTTTCCTTATGGCAGTGTGTTGTTGGTTAATAGACTATTTATGTGTTTTACCTATAAATTTACACGCGCTATGGCATATATTAATAGGAGTGTCTGCTACTTTTATATTTCATGGGTTGCGAGTTATAAGCAGTAATAGTTTACCTACAATAAAATAAAAATTTATAAATAATAATGATAAACAATATAATAACGAATAAAAATTTACAAACAATATAATAACGAATAAAAATTTACAAACAATATAATAACGAATAATAATATAATAAAATAACATTATATTATTTATGTAATGACGACAATCATAATAAAATATATTCTATCAACAATAACTATACTGTTTCCAATAATATTACTAACTTGCGAATTGATTGTAAATATTAAAAAAGTAGATTCAAAAATTTCCTCTCTTGTAACAACAAATTTATCTGGATTATATCCGGCATCCTTGTGTATGTATTATACTTTAACCGAACAAAAGAATATGATTTTAGAATTTTTGCCTTTTTATTTTATAACGATTACAAGCGGTACATATCATTTATGTGATAAAATAAATGGGGAAAGCATGTTTTGTATTTACGACATTGATACGCTGCGGAAAATCGACTTCAGTAATTCGTATTTATGTGTTTCTGCCGTTATATTGTATTTAATTAAGTTTGAATACATTTCTGCTCAGCCAAAAAAATTAAAATATATATTGAATATTTTTAGTTTTGCGATAATAAATTTGCTATGTGCTTCTGATTATAGTACAGGTCCCATCTTTTTCATTTTATTTGAATTTATTTGCTTGGTAATAATATTTCACGCGAACTATGATAATTACTATATGTTATTAGATAACAATTATACAATACTATATTTAATGACGGGAATCGGACTAGAAATAATGGCTTATATTGCGTATATTTGTATCGTGTATAATAATTACGGAATGAATAATTATTGGTGGATACATAGTTATTTTTGGCATGTGCCGTCATTAACTGGATCAATGTTTTTGTTTGAAGCGTTAACTATGAGTAGCGTTAAAAATAGTTTTTTTGTAGAAACATATCAAGTCGCAACATGTAGTATACAAAAAATGTCGTACAATTATATTTCGCTGAATGAGTTTGGAATCGAAATGATGGATAAAAATGTAGATGAATTCGAAGATGTAGAGGCTAACGCGGACGATGAAAAAATGATTTTAATATAAGTGAAACTGTTTACCGTACATATTATAATAAATAATATAATATGTAAAAAACGATTAAATATCTAATGAAACCGTGTTGCTAGCAGACTTCTTACGGCGACCGCTTCGCTTGGGCATGTTCGCATCACTCTGTAATTCTTTTAAATCGCTAATACTAATTGTGCTGTTATCGTTTGTCATCTGCGCCTGTTGTGAGTTGGAAGGTTCCTGAATATTAATTGTCTTGGTCTTTAAACCAGAGAGGATATCAGAAAGGTCGCTAGGTCCCTTCATTTCGGGTCTCGATACTGGTTGTCTGCGAGTAGTTCTATCTTGGACATCGGGGCGTTCGAAATTCTCTCTAAGGCTAATTCCATCATCTACAAAATTGCTGCGGCTCATATTTAAATCCGGTCTAGCATAGTTGTTATTGCCTGGTCGCCCCATTGGTGGCGGCATTGAATTTGGTCCTTGTGTTGCCATTGGTGGAGGAGGTCCCATCCCTTGTGATGGTTTTGGTTCAGGATTCATCATGTTCGACATGAAACCGGAAAAACCGGGACTGGAACCGGCCATCGAATTCACGGCCGCGCTTTGGAAGGAGCGCATTAAATCCGGATTCTGACGTAATATATCATCCATTCCGGGCATCGCACTCTTGAACATTGTGTTTGTCATATGTACCATCATAGCACTGCCACCCAATTGGAAAAGAAGTTTTAGTTCAGGTGCCATAGATGCCTTGCTCTTGTATTTTTCATATAGTTCGCCGAAAATGTCGTCATAATCCGTAACGTTTTCTTGGACCTGTTCGCTCCATCCGTCGAGTTTAACATCAAATGGGTCAAATTTGCCGTTTAAGAATTCAATACCGTTAATCATCGCCATAAGCATATTGCCTTGAAACTTGACGGAGTTTTGCTTGGATTTTTCTTCCATAATGGTTTCATATTCACCCTGCATTTCTTGAAGGGATGAATCCATTGAGTATTTTTTGGATAATTCAATGCCTTTCTTCTCAAGTGCTTCTAACTTTCTTAGAAACTTGAATTTCTCTCTTAGCATCTCTTCCTTTGACATTTTTGCTTCTAAAGGAACCGTTTTATCAGGGTTCATTGGTATATTATTAAACTTTCCGTAACCATCCCATGTTTGATTTTCACTGACGGTTTGAGAAGTGGATCTTCCTAAATTACCATCATCGCGACTACTGGTGTCAAATGATACGCTTGGTTTGCTGAAAAAATCCGATTTTGGTCTAAAACTATCGGTAGGAACATCATCCACTAAATCATTCAATTCATTTTCTAAATTATTTAAATCGTCTAAATTTATGTCACTAACTGGTCTATTACTTTCCTTAACTTTGTCATTCATTAACAATTCTAGACCGCCGCCAAAATTACTAGATTTTGTTTGTGATCCACCAAAATTGCTGTTACTATCAAAATCCAGTTCAGTAAGTTCCATTATATCGTCCATTGTATTTATTCATTAAATAGAACTTTTAATTTTAAGTAATACGAATTATTAAATATATTATTTAAAATTAATTTAATTAATTATTTTAATTATTTAGTAAAATACAAAATATGAATATAAAAACATCCACCAAGTAATAGTAATGATATTTGAAAGCATAATTCATTTTGAACCGGTTAGTTTAAAAAGACATAGACACCGATTAAAAGGAGGAACCTATGACCCTTCAAAAAAGGATAAAGATGACTTCATTAAAGTAATAGAAAATTTCCCGGAAGAAAAAATGACTAAACCTATAAAATGCGTTTTGAATTTTTATTGTAAAAGACCGAAAAACCATTATAGGAGCGGTAAAAATTCACACATGTTAAAGGAAACTGCTCCGAAATATAATATTAATAACAAGGATTTGGATAATATGGTGAAGTTTGTCTTGGATGCTTTAAATGATAAATTGTATACAGATGATTCATTAATATTTGAAATCACGTGTAGTAAATTGTATTCCGAAAATGATGGGTATATTTATGCGAAATTTATGGAGGTAGATGACGCATAAAAATAAAAATTTATAAAAAAATAGTAAATGAGTAATTGTAACTAAAAAGATAATTCTTTTTTATAGTTTCTAGATATAATAGTAATTTATGGAGTTATTATTATATTATTAATGTCCGCGCCTTTTTGTAGAACGCTTTCTTCTTTTATTTGTTCGTCTTGTTCTTCTAGTCCTTCTTTTTCCACCATTATTTTTTGATTGTATTCTTTTAACGTAAAGTTTATCTGCGAGAAAATGCCTTCCAAAAAAATTTTCTCCATTTTCTTTATCAATAAGATAATGCGGTGATTTCGTGGAATCATATTGTATATATTTTCCTTTTTGTATAAAACCGTCTTTATCAATGTAATAATAATATGTATCTAATATCGGTTGCGGTATTTCTAATAAATCTTTTACGTTAGTGCCAAACGATACAGAACGCGGTTGGTCGCATTTTATAGACTTCTCGAGTAAAATATTATTATCTAACTTTACTTTTACATTACGCGGTTGGTCGCATTTTATGTCTGTCTCAACTAATACATTATCACCTAACGATACCGTTAATACTCGTGGTGGCATATATATTATATATATAATTTTTATAATTGTATATAATTTTATCGCGTTTTTTTAGTGTTTCTTAATTTTCGTCCTTTTCTAGATTTTCTAAATTTTTTAGTTTTACTTCTTTTACCCCCCTTTTTAAGTATTTTTCTTACATAAATTTTATCAACAAATTCAAGTTTTTCGTTTTTGTCCATCATTGTATACCCCCTCAAACGTTTATTAACATACACTAGAGTTCCTCGATATATTTTTAAACCGTCTGGCGATACATAGTAATAACGTTCGTTTAAAACAGGTTTTCCAAAAGGGTTTCCAAAAGGGGTTCCAATCTCTTCTAAATTATTCATTGTAATTGTAGGAACACTTACATTAGGTATAGTTGACATTTATATATTATTAATAAATTATAATTTTACACCAGGCACTAAATTTTTATAGTTTTCGGGGTTGATAGAAGGTGCGATTAATCTGGCGTTTAATTGTTCACGCGACAAATAAGGATTTTTAAGGTCTGAATTACAATAACCAAACCCGGGCGCGCTTGTATCAAATATACCCCTAAATTTATATGGAACATTTTCGGAAGGAGTTCTACCCGTTTTAACGTGAGGGTCTAATCCAGATTCATAGCACGCTTCACCACTATTATAATTCATAATATGAACGCTATTTTGCTGTAAATATTGGCGATATTGCCAGTTGGATTGAATCCCTTCTTGCTGTTGTATTCTCTCATTTACTACGGCTTCTGGCTGCCAAGATGCATAATTCCGCCCATCCGCCATTATTGGAGGAAAATTAAAATTAATATTATTAGAACCACTATAACAATTTGCCCAGGACATATTATATAATTACAATATAAAATTATTCCGTTTCAAGCATTTTAAGCAAATCTTGCTTCTTTAATTTTGCGGCTTCAGAATTTGTAGTAAGTCCCTTTTCAACAGCGATGCTTCTTAATTTTGGCAATTGAAGTTTTTTATAGTCGATATGTTCTGTTTCAACATCTTCTCCTAAATTAATGGAAATTCTTTTAAAATCATTGGAAGATAAATTTAGACTAGTGTTTCCTAGAACAGGTTCTTCATCTGCTACATTTTTATTGTCAGAATCAATTTCAGCCAAATCATCCGAATCATCTGAATCATCCGGAAGTTCAGATAGAGAGGATTCTTCTAATTCGTCCATATTTTCATCTCCTAAATTATCGATTTCATCCGATAGAGAGTTTTCATCGATTTCTTCTATTTTTGAATGTGGTTCATCGGCATTAAATATATTTAACTTGAGTATCTTAACATTGTTAAAATCGTTAAAATCGTTATTGTAAATTATGCCGTCAGAGTTATAATCGTAACTTTTGCTTTTGAAAACAATGTTCTCATATGGTTCCGCATCTTCAACACTTTCCTCGTCGCTACCACTTTCATCATCGCTATCATCATCGCTAACACTTTCCTCCTCATCATCTTCCGCGTCATCATCGCTATCATCTTCATCATCAGAAACAGTAATTAAATGAGTATTTTTTTGAACCACTTTATGGTTATTACGTTCTAAAGGTGTTTCACCTTGTGTATGAGAACCTCCACCCTGAGTCATCGCTACATGATTTAACCCCATTTTAACAATATTCATATCTTCTGCTAAAGTAGAAACAAGGCTCAACATTGAAGCAATCTTGTGATTTTGATCTCTCATTTTACTTTCAAAATAAAGAACCATAAGCGCTACAACAAGCACTAATATTCCTAAAAATAAAAAAAAGGTAGGATTAAATAATTCGGCTAATGATAGCATTTTATTACAAAAACAATATATTAATTAATTTATTAACTAACGAATAACTTTTTTATAAATAAACAAATCTTTAATTAATTACTTAATTAGTTAATTACCCTTGGAATAAAACATAGTATTGCTTAGTATTTCTTTTGGATAGTTCATTTCGGTTAAAACATTAATACCGCCTTTTACTTCAGATATGCCTTCACCTAATTTGTAGGTGTACTTTATTTTATTCCCTATTTTGTCTGCAACCATTTTATAGTTCTTAATCGTTTTAACCTTGTCGAGTTTTTTACACACTTTTACGAAATGTGTTGTAAGCAAACTAGTAACGTTCTTATATTTTTGTATATATAACATAAACGCCGAAGCACTGATTTCCGCCTCTTCAGGATTTGTTCCTGAATATAATTCATCAAATGCGCAAAAATGCGAATCTTCTTTATTCGCACTAATAATGTCTAAAATTTGCTTACATCTTCTTGCTTCTGCTTGAAATAAACTATCGCGACCAGACGTGTCTGGAATATTTAAATAGCAATGTATATGCTTAAATGGTGATAATTTTGCTGAATCATAAAACCCGCAACCGAATTGCTGTGTCAATATAATATTAATCAATGTAGATTTTAAAATAGTAGTCTTACCCGAAGCGTTAGGACCAGTGATGATCATATTTTTTTTAAATTTAACTGTATTTTTAATAGGGTTATTATCTTTTAAACAGGCATAATAACTATTTTCGAAAATACCGTTTTTATTCTTATTTTTGTCTTTCTTGTCCTTTTTACCTTTGTCCTTTTTACCTTTAACATTTTTATCATCTATAAAAGTGGCATAATTTATCTTCCTCTCTTTAATATTCAATTGAAGTCCTTCTATACAATCAATATACCCGTTGAAACCAATTGAATACATAATTGCCTTCTCATAATCCACGTCCACATGTAATTCATAAAAATATTTTAACACCGACCCGATTTCTTGTACTTTCTTAATGTTATATAAGTTGTACTCGCTAATGGATTGTATTTTTTTGTCGATATTTTCAAGAATGCGCATATTATCCATAAGTTCTGCGTTAAATTTTTCATGAGTCGATAATTCTTTTGTATGTTTTAAATAATTCTCCATAGCAGAAATCGTGTTTTCTAAATATAAATGAATCTCTTTAAAATGGGCATGAATGTTTTTCATATTATTATTAAATCGCACGCAAACCATCACATTTTGATAAATTGAAAATAAATAAAACGCTGCTGAAATTAAAATATATATTTTCTCTTGAGCACTTATTTCCGAAAAATTAACTACAAACAGTTTTCCGATTGCGTTGGTTTGAGCGACCACTTTTAATATTTCAATATATTCGGAAATCTCAACTGGCAACCCTTTCATTTTAAGTATAAAAAAAGGGATGATAAGTATTATTATAGGGATTAACAGAGAGATAATGGGAGAGCATAAGTTATAAATACTTATACACTGTAAAAACGTGTCGGACTTATTCAAAAATTCGATGGGTTCCCAATCAATGTAATAATATTTCTCTCTAAACCCAGTTTCAATCTTTAATTCATTCCATATATCAACTATATTTTTATAGTTAGGAGACAAAGCCGTATATCTAGTTTTTGGTGCTACATATTCTTGAATAAGTTTTTGATTATCTTTCAAAAAATGAATATCAGTAGTGTAATATTTTGCTATTTGGTTCATTAGCATTTTTGAAATATCGTTATTATTGTTAAAACAAAAATTATATATAGGGTTACAAGATTCGTCTACAGTATGAATTAATTCTAAATCAGTTATAATGTTTTTTTTTAATTCGACCTTTTCTTCGTTATAATAAATAGGAGTTTTAAAATAATCGTTTATTTTGTAAATAACGCTATTCTCTTCTTCATTATTCATTATATTTTAAATTAGAAATATAATGAATTATTTTTACGAATGAAAATTTATAAAGTTTATATTTTTATTTATATTTTTATTTTTATTTATAAAAAATTTTTAAGCAGTGGATAAAAAACTAATTTCCGAAGGCATTTCCGTAATTTGCGTTGAATAGTAGTTTTCAATTTCCTTCATCTTAGTTACATCGCGTCTAGAAATAAAGTTTATTCCAATTCCCTTTCTACCCCATCTACCAGAACGACCGATTCTGTGGAGATATGTATTTACGTCTTTTGGTAGGTCAAAATTAATAACGATACTTACTTGCTGAATATCAATTCCACGTGCCGTAACATTTGACGAAATAAGAACTCGTGAATTGCCGCGTTTAAAATCGTTGAAAGCATTCTCTCTTTCAACCTTGTCCATGTTACTATGAATTCTACAAACGGGAAATTCATCTTCATTCATTGCTTCATACAAATCTTGAACTCGTTTAATACTATTACAGTAAATAATGCACTGAGACACGGATAAATGTGAAAAAAGGTCTTTGAGAGTTGCGTATTTTTGACGATCATCGTCAACCGCAATATAGTACTGCTTAATACCTTCAAGAGTAAGCATTTCTCGCTTAACGGAAATTTGTACAGGGTCTCTCATTATTTTGTCTACAATTGGTCTAATATTATCGGGCAAGGTAGCACTAACCAACACAACTTGAACGTCATTTTTTAAATACTGAAAAATATTATATACTTGTTCCTTAAATCCGGCCGATAACATTTCGTCTGCTTCATCTAAAATAACGAGTTTAATTTTATTTGCGGTTATTTTATCACGACGCATCATATCATAAACTCTACCCGGACAACCACATATGACATGGTTACTATTTTTATTAGAAAAACTGCTTAACTCGTCAAAACTGGAACCACCATAAAGTGTCTGAATTTTTAACCCCTCCATAAGACTTCCTAAACTCCCAAAAACCTTTGCCGTTTGGAGGGTTAATTCTTTCGTTGGAGATAACACCAAAACTTGAGTATATTTTTTTGAGACATCTACATTTGCTAAAGCACCAATAGTAAATGTGGCAGTTTTACCTGTTCCAGATTGTGCTTGCGCAATTACATCTTTACCTAAAATAATAGGCTTAATTGATTTTTGCTGGATAGGACTAGGCTTTTCAAACCCATAAGCAAAAATGCCTCTCAATAGTTGTGGATTTATATCTAAGTCATCCCACAATTTAATTTCATACGAGGAGTCGAATAATTCATCTTTATTCACTCCTTCACCATCACACACGTCATCTCTGTTAGAAACCGTATTTTCCATTTATATTATATTATAATATGATTATATCTATTTAAGTGTATTTTATACATTTTATAATATTTGTAAAAAATTGATATAAATATTTTTCAACATAATATAATACATATACAATGGCGACTAAAATATTAAAATATACACTTGAAGATATAAACAGTATTATTTTTAACGGGTTTGACTATACACTTTCTGATGAAACCCTAGAAATAATTTCTAATTTAGCACTTCAAGTGGGATCACCAGATTATGTAAAAACCCCAGTATTTAAAAAGCGAGAAAATCCGATGAAGGTTGAAACGGCTAACAACGATTTAAATGGTGGTTTTAAAAGAGGGAAAAAAACAAAAGCAATGGAAGTAATAAATGACAAAGATTGGGACACTATTCGAACTTTCCAGAGTACAAAAATGGAAGAGAAAACTGGCGTGGATGCTCAAATTGACGCGATTCGAGTATACTTAAATAAGATGTCCGATAAAAATTATAACGACATGAAATGTAAAATTTTGGAAATAATTGAAAATTTGGTTGGTGATAATACAACCTCCGAAGATATGTTGCGTTTCAGTTCAACCATATTTGATATTGCGTCTACAAATAGATTTTATTCAAAAATATACGCTGATTTATATTCTGAATTATTAACAAAGTATGAAATGATGAGAGACGTGTTTGAAGAAAACTTTGATAAATTTATTGACTTATTTAATATTATCGAATACGTTGACCCTACCGTAAATTACGATAAATTTTGTGAAATAAATAAGATGAACGAGAAAAGAAAAGCGTTATCTGCTTTTTATATAAATTTAATGAATAATAATATTATTTCAAAAACCCAAATTATGATTATTACGAGAAACCTTCTTGCTCAAGTGTATTCCTTTATTTCAATTGAAGACAAAAAAAATGAAGTAGATGAACTGAGCGAAACCATTGCTATTTTATATAAAAAGGAATTATATGATGACGACGAATGTGACACATACGACTCAATCAATGGGTTTTCCATTAATGAAATTGTCGAAAAAATCGCTAATAGCAAAGTAAAAGATTATAAGAGTCTAACAAATAAGACGTTGTTTAAGTTTATGGACTTGATTGACATGTAATCACTTATAAGTCTAAAATTTATAAAAAAATTAATACATTAAATCCATTAAACGGAAACATGCGTAAATGTATAAAATATATAAATATAGTCACAATGAACTTTATTTTTTATTTTTTTACTATTTTAGTTATATTAAATATTAA
>Ga0214919_10012241_pt1 | contig 10571 bp, 10 predicted proteins | sample LL1503_MetaG_FD_177994 | JGI IMG/M metagenome (GOLD analysis project Ga0214919, IMG submission 177994) | Freshwater microbial communities from Lake Lanier, Atlanta, Georgia, United States - LL-1503 | ecosystem: Environmental > Aquatic > Freshwater > Lake | place: USA: Georgia | collected... | reverse complement strand
CCTTACAGGTTCTTCTCGATGAGTTGCATGAACGCGGTGGTGTCGCCATTGATGTAGTGCGCGCCCGTCGGGTGGAAATTGGGGTTGCATGACCCGCTCACGTGGATCATGGCCGGCACATCGAGCTCGACCATCTTCTCGTACAGCGGGTACCACCACTTGTCGGTGAGCGGCGGATCGGTCCAGTAGCCGCCCGAAGGATCCGGGTTCAGGTTGCAGCCGATGAAGCCGAACTCGTTCACGCAGCGTTCAAGCTCGGGAATGCAGTTCTTCGGGTTGACTCCGGGCGACTGGGGCAGTTGGCATACGCCCACGAAATTCTTCGGGTACAGCGTGCAGACCCGGTGGATCAGTTCGTTGCACTGCTCCGACCAGTACTTGCTGGTCAGTTCGTTGCCGATGTGGTGGCCCATGCCCATCGCGCGCGGCGAAAACACGGTCATGCTCGTGCCGCGCTCGCGCTGGATCTTCAGTTGCGCGCCCTCCAGGCTCTGGCGGATCTCGTCATCGGTAATGCCGAGGTTTCCGCGGGCGGGGACGTAGTTCGGGGCCTTCGCGCCGGCGATCTGGCCGTCACGGTAGGCCTGGAGCTGTTTGGGCGAGGTGGTGTAGTGCCCGTGGCAATCGATGATCATGCTGCGGTTCTCCGGTTCAAGTTCAAAGCGCGCGGGTCACGTCGTCGAAAAGCTCGTCGACCGCAAACCGGCGCGGGATCAGTCCCTGGGCATACACGTAGTCGATCGCAACCTCCAGGTTGCGCCGGTTGGCCTCGAGCCCCATGGGGGCGGTGTCGAGCTCGCCCGGCTTCGGCAGTCCCGCGGCTTTCTTGCTCTCCACGAGCAACTGGTAGAACTCGCGCACCGCTTCGGGATGGGCCTGGGACACCGAGGCCTTGACTGCCACCATGTGGTTGATCGGCAGGATGTCCATGCGTTTGCGCCAGGCTTCGCCGGTGGCGATGGCATCAGGGATCAGCGTTTTCAGGCGCGGATCGGAGCCGCCGCCCTCGGCAACGACGCCGGCATCGATGTCGCCGGCGACCAGCAGGTCGGTGATGGTCTTGCCCGCGGGAGCGCGCTCGACGTTGGGCGGATCCCGGAATTCCGCCACATGGGCGTCCTCGAATGCCACCCAGCGCACCTTGGAGAGGTCGACCCCGTACTCCCGGGCGAGCAGGCCGCGCAGCCACGTGACCGTGGTCACCGAACTGGAGCGGATCCCGACGCGCTTGCCGGCGAGGTCCCCGGGCGACAGCGGCCCTTTCTCCGGGTTGTACATCAGGAACGGGTGGAACATCCGGCCGAAGATCACCGCGGGCAGGAGCACGAGCGGCTTGTCGTAGGCGCGCGCCATCAGGAAGGTGACGATGGCCAGCTCGCAGATGTCGAACTCCAATCCGCGCACCGCGCGCTTGAAGGCGCTGTGCGGGGGCGTTGCGTCGACAAAGTCGAACACCGCGTTTTGCGGCTTGAGCTGGCCCTGCCGGAATGCCCGGGTATTCGGGTAATCCCCCAGCAGGGTATGCAGGTGCGGTATGGGTGTGTTCTTCATCGCCCCGATTCCATCATGCCTTGGGCTCGAGGAGCGAGGGATCCTGCAAAACAGGGGTCTGACCCGGGGGGTGGGTTGGCGAGCGCCTCTTCGAGCGTGTGGGCCCAGCGCCATCCCCCAGGTCACGCGCGCGGAGCACCACGTGGCCGATTTTACGGATCCGGAAAGAGGGAGCGGAGGGGAGGCTGCTACCATCAGTCATGAGAAAAGTCCTGCATTGTGTTGTTTTCGGGGGGAACTTTACGGGATTGCCGGGAATCTTGCTCACCCAGCAATACGTCACATGATGGCTTCGCCCAAACCCGGTAGACTTGCGGGAATGAAAGGAGGGCGAGGCGAAGGGAGGGACGGTCAATCCTCCGTGGCCTGTGAACCAGAACGATGAGCAAGTTCAGAATCCTGCAGTTCAATATGCAGTTCGGCCAGACGTGGGACGATGCTAATCCCGATCGCTCGCCGATCAATCTCGACATGGCCATTGCCGAGATCCTCAGCCATGACGCCGACATCATCCTGTTGCAGGAGGTGGAGCAGGCGCAGGCGGGGGGCGCGCAGTCCGAGAAGCCGCCCAACCTGGCGCGGCTGCGCGCTGCGCTTCCCGGCTACGACGTGCATTTCTCCTATCCCAGGGCCGACCCGCGCGAGTTGCCTTTCGGCATCGGCCAGGCGATCTTCTCGAGGACGCCGCTGCGCAATGCGATGCGCCTCGACCTGCCTTCGCCGCCGGTGACTTTCGATTTCTTCGGTGAGAAGAAGACGCCCACTGACCGCCTCATCATCGGCGCCGAAACGACGATCGACGGCCATACCCTGACCGTCTTCAACACGCACCTGCTCGCGTTTTTCATGCTGCAGTCAAGCAGCGAGGATCATCCGCGCCAGCGTGAAATGGTGATCGAGGCGTTGAAGAAGGCAAAGGGCGCCGCGCTGCTCGGCGGCGATTTCAACGTCAGCAAGCACGAGTCGCTGGTCAACCAGTTCGGCCAGGCAGGCTTCCAAACGGTTCAATCCACGGAAATCACCTGGCGGCGGCGTCCGTACGTGCTGGACCATATCTTCTTCAGTCGCGAGTTGCGGGCGGTAGGCCACAAGGTGGTGCCCACGCTCTCCTCCGACCACCACGCGCTGGTGGCGGATTTCGAGTTCACCGGCTGATTCCGGCTTTTCGGCCCCCACGGGGCAACCTTCAGCGAGCCAGAACCCGGTCGAGGACCCAGTTGTTGAATACGTGGACCAGCGGCTCGGCGTACGAGAGGCGCCCCGCCTGGCACAGCGGGGAGGCGAGGCCGATCTGCTGCAGGGCCGAGATGTCGTTGTCTTCCGGGATCGAGATATCCCAGCGCTTGTAGTAACGCTGCACGACTTCCTCGAAATCGGCACGCTCGGTGACGTCCTTGGGAAAGCAGGAGCCGACGATGAGCTTCGTCTTCGACGCCGACAGCGGCTGGAGTTCCAGCCACCACATGCAGTCGGTCGTCGCACCGAACATCGTGCTCGGGAAGATGAGCGGGTAGTAGCTGCCCTTGTCTGCCTTGCCGGTAAGGGTCGGGATGCGCGGGAACCCGGTGTCGCCGGCGAGCAGGGCGCGGGTGCCCTCGTGCTCCTTGTGCAGTGCCATCCACTGGCCCTTCGACGACTCGACCGTCGGGAAAACGCCCTTCTGCCTGGAGAGCGTCGACCGGTGCACCGTGGCGACGTGGTACGCCTCCATTGCGTTCTCGACGTAGATTTTCCAGTTCGCCTCGATCGTGTATTCCTTGCGGCGCACGCAGACCATGTTGTCGAAGTTGTAGCTGGAGAGCACCTCAGGCAGGTCGACGAGGTAGTCCTTGAGCGGGCCCGCGTCCGGGTCGAGGTTGATGAAGATGAACCCGGCCCAGAGTTCGAGCTTCAGCGGGACCAGCGGGAAGTCCTCGAGGCGGAAACCCGCCGTCTGCTCCATGTCCGGCGCGACGATCAGCTTGCCTTCAAAGTCGTAGGACCAGGAGTGGTAGGGGCAGCGGATCGCGTTGCAGTTGCCGTCTCCCCGCAGCATCGCCGCTCCGCGATGGCGGCAGGAGTTGGAAAACGCCCGCACCTGGCCATCCTTGCCGCGCACGACGACGATGGGCACGCCGACGAAGTCCACGGAGAAGTAGTCGCCCGGGTTCGGGATCCGGTCGGCGCGGCCGAAGAAATTCCACTCCTTCATCCAGATGGTCTGGACCTCGCGCCGGTAGAACTCCTCGGAGGTGTAGGCCCAGGGCGGCAGGGTGCTTGCCTCGGCGAGGGGTTTCCTCACTTCCGCATAGTGGCGCGCATCGAAGATATCGACGGCAGGCTGGCGAAGGGCGGGGGATGCGACGGCGCTCATCGAAACTCTCCTGAAATTTCCGTGGATATCGCTAGGATACTGCTTTCATCCGGGAGCAAGCCATGCAGGATCGACATCTCATACCAGCCCGCAAGGGCGCAGCCGCGCGCATCAAAGAAGGGCAAATCCTCCGGGTGACCAACACCCACGGGTCGCAAGTGGTGGACTTCTGGGCGTTCAACGATCCGGACCTGGGCGAATGCATGTCGATGGAGCATTCGCGCCCGTGGTTCGGGAAGATCATTCCCGGAGTAGGCGACACGCTCCTCACCAACAAGCGCCGCCCGATCCTGACCGTGATCGAAGACACTTCGCCCGGCGTGCACGACACGCTCATCGCATCCTGCGACACCTACCGGTACGAGCAGTTGGGGTGCAAGGGCTTCCACGACAATTGCACCGACAACCTGGGGAACGCCCTGCAAGCCATGGGGCTGAAGCGGGTCGTCCACCCGTGCCCGTTCAACCTCTTCATGCATATCCCGGTGAAGAACGGCCTGACGATTTCCTTCGAGCCGCCGGTCGGCAAGGCGGGCGATTCGATTTCCTTCCGGGCCGAGATGGATGCCGTGGTGGGGTTCTCTGCGTGTCCGCAGGACATGGTGCCGATCAACGGCACGGATGGCCTTATCCACGACGCGCACTACGAGATCATCTGAGGCGGCGAGGCGGGCGCGTGCCGCATAGCCTGGCGTACTCGATGCCCTCGGAGTCCACGAGGCGGCGGTAGCGGTCCGTGGTCGCCATGACCGGAAGATGGCCGCGCGCCAGCGAGCACGCGATAATGCCACGCTGACCTGGGAGAAGCTCAATGCCGAACGCACATTACGACCTCATCATCCGCAACGCCGTCATCATCGACGGCACGCGCGCACCGCGATACGAAGGGGAGATCGGCGTGCGCGCCGGGAGGATCGCGCGGGTCGGAAGGCTGGAGGGCGCGAAGGCGGATCATGAGATCGATGCGGGCGGGAAAATTGCTGCGCCCGGGTTCATTGATGCGCACACCCATGACGATCGATTGCTGCTGTCCTCGCCGGACATGTCGGCCAAGGTCAGCCAGGGCGTGACGACCGTCGTCACCGGAAACTGCGGCGTGAGCCTGGCGCCCATGGTTCACCGCTCGGGGCCGGTCACGCCACCGCTCGATTTGCTCGACGCGGCCGGCACGTGGTTTCGCTTTCCGACCTTTGCCGCCTACTTCGAGGAACTGGCGTCGAACCCTGCCGCCACCAACTTCGCGCCGATGGTCGGGCACACCACGCTCCGCGTGATGAGCATGGAGGACGTCGGGCGTCCTGCGAACGCGCAGGAGATCGGGCGCATGCAGTCCCTCGCGCGCGAGGCGTTGGCGTCAGGTGCCATCGGCGTATCCACGGGGACGTTCTACGAGCCCTCCGTTGCGGCGCCAACCGCGGAGATCGTCGAGGTCTGCCGCCCGCTGGGTGAGTTCAACGGCTTGTATGTCACCCACATGCGCAACGAGGCCGAAAAGGTCATCGACGCGCTGGATGAGACCTTCCTGATCGGCCGGGAGCTCGGCGTCCGTGTGGTGATTTCCCACCACAAGGTGGCGGGACTGCCCAACCATGGCCGCTCAGTCGAAACGCTGGCGCACATTTCCAAGCACATGGCCACGCAGTCGATCGGCATGGACTGCTACCCGTATTGCGCGTCCTCGACGATCCTCACCTGGAGCCGCGTCGGCGCAGCTTCCAAGGTCCTCGTCACGTGGTCCACGCCACACCCTGAATTCAGCGGCATGGAGCTGTCCGCCGTGGCGGAAAAGCTCGGCCTGTCGCAGGCGGCGGCGGTAGCGAAGCTGCTTCCCGCCGGGGCGATCTACTTTGCGATGGATGAGGGCGACGTGCAGCGCATCCTCAAGTTCGAGCACACGATGGTCGGGTCGGACGGGCTGCCGCACGATGCCGCCCCTCACCCCCGCCTGTGGGGAACTTTCCCGCGCGTGCTCGGCCATTACAGCCGGGACCTCGGGCTGTTCCCGCTCGAGACCGCGGTCCACAAAATGACCGGGCTGACTGCGGCCACTTTCGGCCTCGCGGACCGCGGGGTGATTCGCGAGGGCGCCTGGGCTGACATCACGTTGTTCGACGCGGAGATGGTGGCCGAGGGCGCGACCTTTGCCAGGCCGATCCAGGCCGCCAAGGGCATCGATACGGTGATCGTCAACGGCGAGGCGGTGTGGCGTGAGGGCGGACCGACCGGCGCCCGCCCCGGACGCCACTTGCGCCGGACGGCTATTCCAGCCTGATATTGGCGTCCTTCACCACGCGGGCCCACTTGTCCACCTGGGCCTGCAGCCATCTTGCGGTTTCGGCAGGCGGCAGGCCCGAAGCCTCGCCCCCCAGCGCGGTGATGCGCTCCTTCACCTCGGGGGCCGCCAGCGCGCGCGCGAGTGCCGAATGCGTCTTCGCGATGGCATCCGCAGGGGTGCCGGCAGGCGCGAACACGGCGTTCCATTCGTAAACCTCGTAGCCCGGCACGCCGGCCTCGGCAATCGTCGGCAGGTCCGGCGCGCTGGGGGAGCGCTTCGATCCGGTCACCGCGAGCGCCCGAACCTTTCCAGTTTTGACATGAGGGAGGCTCGAGGCCATGTTGGCGAAGAACACCGGGACCTGGCCACCCATCACGTCCTGCAGCGCGGGGCCGCCGCCCTTGTAGGGCACATGGACCATGTCGATGCCTGCGCGTTGGCGGAACAATTCTGCCGCCAGGTGCTGCGCCGACCCGTTGCCCGACGAGGCGTAGGCGATCCGGCCGGGTTGCTTCTTCGCCAGCACCACCAGGTCCTGCACCGACTTCGCTTCAAAGGCCGGGTTCACGACGAGCACGTTTGGAAACACCACGAGCAGCGAAACCGGTGCAAAGCCCTTGACCGGCTCATAGGAAAGCTTTGGGTAGAGGCTCGGGTTCACCGCCCACGACGAGGCGTCGAGCATCAGCGTGTAGCCGTCGGGAGCGGACTTCGCGACCAGGTCGGCGCCTATCGTGCCGCCGCCGCCGGCGCGGTTCTCCACGACAATGGGTTGGCCGAGGGCTTCCTGCATCCTGGGCGCGACCAGCCGGGCCATCAGGTCGGCGCCGCCGCCGGGCGCGTAAGTCACGATCATGCGGATCGGCTTGGCGGGCCATTGCGCGGTGGCGAGCGTTGCGCAGCAAAGGAGCGTTGTGCCGAGTGCGATGCGGATGCGATTGAAGTCCAAGGGCCGTCCTCCGGGTATGATCGTTTTCCCCATGCTGCCACGGATGAAAAACCGGGGTCAATGTGAATGCAGTCGACAGCCACGCGCATATCTTCGACCGGTCGCTGACACCCGTGGCGGGGGCGCGCTACGTTCCCGGCTACGATGCCCGGCTCGAAGACTGGTTCGCCTTGCAGGAGGCTTCAGGCGTGACGCACGGCGTGCTCGTGCAACCCAGTTTCCTCGGCACGGACAATTCCCTGCTGCTGTCCGCGCTCGACGCCTGCCCGCAGCGCCTGCGCGGCACCGTGGTCGCGGATCCCTCGCTCACCGCACAGCAGGTCGCGCAATGGGCGGCCCGCGGCGTGCGCGGAATCCGGCTCAATGTGCTGCACCGCGAGGACATGCCCGATTTTTCGGCGCCGGACTGGGCGGGATTGTTCCGTCGCATCGCACCGCATGGCTGGCATGTCGAGGTGCACGCGTCCGGGCGGCAGATGGCCTTGGCCATTGCGGCGCTGGCCGCTTGCCCGGCGCCCCTGGTGTTCGATCATTTTGGTTGTCCGGATCCGAAACAAGGTGTCGCCTGCCCGAATGTGGAGTCGCTGCTTCGCCTTGCCGAACGCCGGGTGGTGTACGTGAAGCTGTCCGCGCCGTATCGCCTGGGCGGGGGTGATGCACTGCAATATGCGCGATTCTGGCTTGCTCGACTGGGTGCCGGACGCCTGCTGTGGGGCAGCGATTGGCCGTGGACGAATCATGAGCGTGCAACCAGCTATGCGGACTGCGTTGCGGCCCTGCATCGATGGGTGCCCGAACCCGCAGACCGCACGAAGATCCTGTGGGATACTCCAAACGGCTTGTTTCGCTTCTAAGGAGGACGGATCATGCAAATCAAGGAAATCCTGCGGGTGAAGGGCACGCGGCTCCTGTCGATCGCCGTCGACGGGCGCGCGGCGGAAGCGATAAAGATCATGGCCGAGGAGAATCTCGGCTCGCTGGTCGTGATGGAGGGCAGCCGGATGCTCGGCATGCTCACCTTCCACGAGATCCTGCAAGCACTCCACAAAGGCAACGGCTCCCTAGGTGATGCCAGGGTCGGCGACATCATGGTGAAGGAACCGGTGACGGCCACGCCCGACATGGAAGTCAACGACCTCCGGCGCACGATGCTCGAGAGCGGGGCACGCTACCTTCCCGTGCTGGAAGGCCGCGACCTCATCGGCGTGATTTCCTTTCGCGACGTGGCCAAGGCGGTGCTCGAGGAACAGGATTTCGAAAACCGCATGCTCAAGGGCTACATCAAGAATTGGCCGGCCTGAAGGCGCTGTCCCGTAGTTGAACAGGCGCGGCTTCTTCCTGTCGGGTGGCGCCGTGGCGGCTGGTGCGGCTGCACTGGCCGCGTGGCGCTTCTGGCCCGAGCAGGGGCTGTGGAACCCATGCCTTGCACACTTGCCGCGACGGCTTGCGGAACATGAACTCGTCAAGGCGGCGTGGCAAGACATTGATCCCTCGCGCGTGTGGGATTCGCACGCGCACCTCGTGGGCACCGGGGATTCGGCGAGCGGCATCCGGATCAACCCGCGCATGGAGAGCCTGCTCAACCCGGCCGAGTACGCGCGCCGGGTCTTCTTCCTCAATGCCGGATGCGCCCACCAGGCGCCCGGCGTAGACCAGGCCTACATCGAGCGCCTGGAAAACCTGATGGCGGGACTCGCCCCAGGCGCAAAGATCCTTCTCTTCGCGTTCGAGCGCACTTTCGGCGCCGACGGCGAGGTGCAGTGGGACCACACCGGGTTCTACGTGCCGGACGCGTATGTGCGCGATACGGCCGCGCGCTATCCGCGGATTTTCGAGTGGGTGGCCTCGGTGCATCCCTACCGGCGCGATTGCGTTGAAGCGCTGGAGGCCGCGAAGCGCGACGGTGCGCGCGGGGTCAAATGGCTTCCTTCGGCGATGGGGATCGATCCCGGCTCGCCGCTGTGCGACCGGTTCTATTCGGCGGCCGCGCGGCTCGACCTGCCGGTCATTTCGCACGCAGGACTCGAGCGCGCAGTGACAGGCTCCGACGTGCAGGACTACGGCAATCCGCTGAAACTGCGCCGTGCGCTGGACGCCGGCGTACGCGTTGTCGTTGCGCATTGCGCGTCGATGGGGCAGGACCGCGACCTCGATCGGGGCGCAGACGGACCGCTCACGGACAGCTTCGACCTGTTCGCGCGGATGATGGGGGAGTCGCGTTATGTCGGCCGGCTCTTCGGCGACATTTCGGCGATGACGCAGACCAATCGCGCGGGGACTGCGCTGGCCCGGGTCATTCGCGCGCAAGAGTGGCAGGCGCGCCTGCTGAACGGCTCGGACTATCCGCTGCCGGGCCTGATGCCGATCTTCTCGGTCGACTACCTGGTGTCGCTGGGATTGCTGGAGGCCTCGGCCGCATCCGTGCTGTCGGAGATCCGCCGCCACAACCCGCTGCTTTTCGATTTCGTCACGAAGCGGTCGCTGCGCGCCGGTGGCCGGGGCTTTGCCAAGGCGGTGTTCGAGACCCGCGGGTTCTTCGACAAGACAGCGCCAGCGAGCGCATCTGCGACCGCATCCGCGAGCAGCTGAAGCGCGCGCTGCCGGAGCGTCCCACCCCTATGCTAAACTCGACCGCGTTTTGCGCTAAGTCCTTCACATTTTGGAACTAATTCGATGTCCGGCAACACATTCGGCACGCTTTTCTGCGTCACGTCCTTTGGCGAATCGCACGGCCCGGCGCTGGGTGGGGTGGTAGACGGCTGTCCGCCGGGTATGGAACTTTCCGCCGCGGACCTGCAGGCCGAACTGGATCGCAGGAAGCCTGGGACTTCGCGCCACGTCACGCAGCGGCGCGAGCCGGACACGGTCGAAATCCTGTCGGGGGTCTACGAAGGCAGGACGACCGGCACCTCGATCGGCTTCCTGATCCGCAACGAGGACCAGCGCTCCAAGGACTACTCGGCGATCGCGGAAAAATTCCGCCCCGGGCATGCCGACTACACCTACTGGATGAAATACGGCCTGCGCGACCCGCGCGGCGGCGGGCGCGCCTCGGCGCGCGAGACTGCAGTGCGTGTCGCGGCAGGGGCCATCGCCAAGAAATGGCTGAAGGAGCGCTACGGTGTCGTGGTTCGCGGCTACCTCGCGCAGATCGGGACCAAGGCGATCCCGTTCCAAAGCTGGGACGACGTCGGCACCAACCCTTTCTTTGCGGCGAACGCCGCTATCGTGCCGGAGCTCGACGCATTCATGGATGCGCTGCGCGAATCCGGCGACTCCTGCGGGGCGCGCGTAAACGTGGTGGCCGGGAATGTCCCGCCCGGGTGGGGCGAGCCGGTGTACGGCAGGCTCGACGCCGACATCGCCGCGGCGATGATGTCGATCAATGCAGTGAAGGGCGTCGAGATCGGCGCGGGCTTCTCCGCAATTGCCCAGAGGGGCAG
>Ga0214919_10012239_pt1 | contig 10571 bp, 9 predicted proteins | sample LL1503_MetaG_FD_177994 | JGI IMG/M metagenome (GOLD analysis project Ga0214919, IMG submission 177994) | Freshwater microbial communities from Lake Lanier, Atlanta, Georgia, United States - LL-1503 | ecosystem: Environmental > Aquatic > Freshwater > Lake | place: USA: Georgia | collected 2015-03-15 | reverse complement strand
AAAAGTCTAAGTTTAAAACTGCTATTGTTCAAATATTCTTCAAAACAGGTGGAATAAAAATTTTAGTAATCGAAGCCGAAGAAAAGTTAGTTCTAAGTATTGATTCAAAGCAAAATAATATTGAGCAGATTGATCTAAGATTGTTTTGTGATGAAGTCAAAGGGAAAAAAACTAGGGAAATTATGGCTAAAAAAGAAATCGAATTTTTGTCCATTCAACAAGCTAGAGTAAAGAAGTAATCACATGGATAAAACAATAAATATTTGTGAGTGGGAAGATGAATTTCAGTTTCTCATAACACCTTTTTCGCCACGATATGAATCCCTTGTTGAGTTAGAAAAAAAACTGGGAGAAGTAATATGTTATTTAGACGGGCTAAACAAAGATAACCCAAATGAAAATTTACTTGGAATCGAAATAAGTAAATTGGCAATTAATTATACTGATAAACTTGTTGAATTTTTTGGCTTTGCAGATGGTAACACCAAAAAGCCAGAAAATTTTGATCAGGCATATAAGACTGTTACCAATATGTTTTTAAATGTTCACCAAATGAATGTAGATTTTAGTTATTTTATAAGCCAAGAAAGTGTAGAACTTCAACCAGATCAAGCCTTAGATAATAGCAAACCACTTATAAAAATCATTGATATATCAGATAGTTCAAAAATTGAATTAGATGAAAGTAGATTAGTGATAACTTATAAAAATACAGAAGTATTTCTTAAACATAAAATTAAATTTAAAATTTTTGAAAAACTTTGCATACATCATGGTTATCCAATCCCTTATAAAGATATATTTATTACAGCATGGGAAAAACAAGACCCCAATTTTATATTTGAAAATACGGATCAACACAATTTAGCAAAAACTAAATTAGAATTGGTAAAACTATTACCAAAGGAATTAGGTATCAATATAGCTTCTACAATCGTTGGAACCTATGTTATGACCTTTTAATGATGAAGTTTAAATCAACACCTCCATCAATATCTCCATCAATAATAAATCAAAACCTCCATCGCAACATGTCTTTATATCAATTTAAATGTAATTATTGAAAAAAATGAAATAGTTGAAATTTTGCTAAATTTGAAACCGATAGTTAGTTACTTTGAAGAAAATTGTTCTTTTTGTGAGAATTTTTCTTTAAACATAACTCATTTATATAAGTGGCATCATTTTGATGCCGAAAGGTTGCTTTATTAAAACTATAAACATGCTGGCTGAAGAGTTATCCATCGGATACTGGAAAATAAAGTACGCACACAATAGCGGAAAAATTATTGAACCAGAAGTGATTGGCGGGATAAGAATTTATTCCGAGAAAATGTGTAAAGTGGTGAAAGATTATTTTGATAGCAAGTCTGATACCAAAAAAAATTCAACAGTTAAACCTTCAAGAAAACAAATATAACCCTGTGGACAAAGTAAGTTAAAGGAAAAAACAGCATGAAAACAAATATAAATTATCCTAGTTGTTCTAAAATAGTCAAAAAAATAATTACATTTAAACATCGAGGCAAGGACTTTTTATACGAATCTCTTGCTCCTGAAAATTTACCTGTAAATGTTGAACGCTATGAAATACTTGAAGGTATAAAAAAAGAGAACATGAAAGATTTCAAAGTGAAAATTATTCGTTTTGAATCAGATGTTGAGGATCATCTTTCCACTTGGTTTGTAAAACCCACCAAGGAATTAGAAGTTACTACAAAGACGAAAAAAGATTTATCAAATAATAATCGTTTTCCTGCTCAACAAAAACAAAGTAAGTCTGAAACCCAAAAGGGAAATAAGAAAAGCCTTAAAAAGCAGTCAAGCTATAAATGTTCTCAAACTTAGAATAAGTGTATCTAGTATTAATATCCTTAATTTTTTATTTTAGAGAAGAAACATGAATTCAAAAGAATTAAATAAACAACTTTCTGATAAATTTAAAAAAAATAATCTCATAATAAAAGCAAATGATAAACCACTTTATTATAAGTGGCAAGAATTACCTAGCGACTGGGACTGGTGTACTAAGAAGAAAAAGTTTTACTTAAAAGTCTTTAAGCAAGAGTTATGTAAAAACATTAAATGTTCTTCTCAATATTGTAAATTAAACAAATTAGTAAAAACATCTAAATCTGATGCAGATAAACTTAATAAAAGTAATCTGAAAACAAAAGTAATTGAAAAACCACTTTATTTCAAATGGCAAGAATTACCTTCTAGTTGGGATTGCTGTATTAAGAAAGAAAAATATTTCATTTATTATCGGCAAATTCCTTGCAATAACAGTAGATGCCCATCTCAATTTTGTCATCGTGGACGATCAATGAAGAATTATAAACACCTTGCTATAAATTATCATTTAAATCCACCAACTTACGCAATTGGGTTTAATTTTAGTTCTGATTCTGATGTTTTAAATCAAGAAGAAGCAATTTATCTTCGTAGTGAATTAGCCAAAGGTTTAAGAAAATCAAAAGATGTTGGCTGGGATATTTTAAACGAATGGGATAAAAAAGAGCAAATCCATTTCCACGGTTCAACTACTGTTCCTGAAAATCATCCTTATTTTAATGACAAGATAAAAATGGAAGAGTTTCTAGCAAATTTATTTATTGAGGCAGTAAATAAAACCAATGATAAATTTTATACAAACATTATTCCTGCTGATAACATTGCATATTGTGAGCCAATTCGTGATTTAAACGGACTATCAAAATATTATGCAAAGGCAGAACATAATGCTATTAAGCATAATCCTAGGCCTTTGTCATGGCAAAAAAGAATGAGGAATTCATTGCATTCCACAGGATATTATAAAGTTCACAAAGATAAGATTGATGAGTATTTAAAAAGTTGGCATGAACTTTATAAAGATTACATTAAAAAGGTTAGTGCAGAAGATAGAAATGATATTAATGCAGGGAATTTAGAAACTTTAAACAATGAAAATAAAGACATAAGATTATTTAATACAAATTTATCTTTTGCAGAATTAATCTTTAACTCATTATGGGGGTGTGCGTTAATCGTTTCATTGATGTTTCTTATCAATAAGGTTGATGCTCTATCAGTAAAGCCAAGTAATAGAAATGATTTAGTATCAGATCAAAATGATAGAACTATTTTTATGAGAAATTGGTTCCTTAAATATGGATCTGTTTATTATCAAATTGAATAAAGATAAAAATTTATATTTTATTATATTGTTGCAAATATTTTAATTAATTAATTATGAACAAAAAACCTAGGGTTTTGAATTACCTAATTCAAGGTACCAGTAATAATAGCCTTCTTCTTTTAAGAGGCAGGTGAAAAATTGTGATTGCGTGAAACCCTTATGCTAATTCATCTTAATAGCCATTGTGGTAATTTCCTTTGATAAAGAAATAGTGCCAGCTTGACCTGCCTTATTTAAGGTAAATAGGATTAATCTGTGCATAAGGTAAAACCACGAACAATAGTCTTTAACTTTAATTGATTAAGTCTGTTCTTTAAAAAAATTCATTTGGGTATGATCTATCATTGTTGAATCACCCAGCAACCTGTTAAAAGTGGTCTAATTTGCATTATTGTCGAGCAGGCGAGAAAACATATCGAGTTAAATGGGCAGACTACAAATAAAGCTTATGGTATTAGTGAAAGCTTTGACCAGCATTAAAGAATAAAAATTAAATGAAACTACCGACTGACTATACAAAACTTACACTACGAGAACGAAAAAAAGTTCGTGAAGAATACGCTATTTTGCAAAAAGGTAAATGCAGTCATTGCGGACAACCACTTGATAAAGTTGCTGCTTTAGAAGTAATGAAAAAACAGATAAACACAGCATTGTTTCCTGTTTTTTTCTTTAAACACCCTGTGCATTTGCACCATGATCACGATACAGGGATGACCATTGGGGCTGTGCATTGTCATTGTAACGCTGTGCTTTACCAATACTATGGTGAATGAAATACAGCAAAAAACATCAATCACAGTACCGTAGTACCATGCGTAGCACGATGCGTGTGCCCCGTGTAAGTGGTGCAAGTGGTCTGCTAATTACAACCAGTACACGAATGATGCGAAGCTAAAGCATCATAAGCAGCAGGGCCGTTGCGATGCGTGTGCCCCGTGTAAGTGGTTTGCTGCTTACGATAATTACAATGGGCACGATAAGTACACGAAGCGAACCAACACCCATGGGTCTTACAGGGTTTTGGATAACCTAATCCAAGGTACCAGTAATAATAGCCTTCTTCTTTTAAGAGGCAGGTGAAAAATTGTGATTTCGTGTAATCCTTACGCTCATTCATTTTAATGGTGTTTGCGGTAAATTCGTGTAACTTATAAATAGTGCCAGCCAGACCTGTCTTATTTTGGGTGAATAGGATTATATGTTCATGGGGTAAATCCACAAAACAATTGTCTAAAACCTTAATTGATTAAGTCTGTTCTTTAAATAAATTCATTTGGGTATGATCTATCGTTGTTGAATCACCCAGCAACCTGTTTAAAGTGGTCTAATTTGCATTTTTGTCGAGCAGGCGAGAAAACATATCGAAATTTAAAATATCAAGAAAAAACAATGTTTTTGGCCACAATCACAAAACCACCCATTAATTTACATCTAAACCATTATCACCCATCTAATTTTAATGTATAAATGATAAGTTTTTGTTATTTTGGCAACTAAGGAAATGATTAATGAAGAAGAAGAAGAGTATGAAAGATAAAATTAAATATTATTGCATTGATTTGTTTAGTGGTTGCGGGGGTCTTTCTTTAGGTTTAGAGCAAGCTGGGTTTACTCCTTTGTTATTTTCAGAAATCAACGAATCTGCTGCTAAAACTTATAAAGCAAATCGAGAAAAAGGTATTATTCAAATTGGTGATATTTATAGCTATGATGATGGGAAAATTGCTGGACATTTAGCCGAGTGGAAAAAAGAAGGAATAAACGAAATTGATCTAGTATGCGGGGGCCCTCCTTGCCAAGGATACAGCGGGATTGGTCACAGAAGAACTTTTAATTTGGCAAAAAAAGACATTCCTTCAAATCATCTTTATGAGGAAATGATTCGTGTTATTAGAAAAGTAAATCCTAAAATATTTTTATTTGAGAATGTAAAAGGTCTACTTAACGCAAGATGGAAACCTACTGGAAATAAAGGTGAAATATTTAAAGCTGTTAGAAAAGCATTTAACGCACTAAACAATTACATTATTCGTTGGGATTTGATTGTAGCGAAAGATTATGGAGTCCCCCAAAATCGTCCTCGTGTTCTTATGATTGGTATTAGAAAAGATATTTTACCAGCACATTTAAAGCATCTAGAAAAATCAAAATGCCCTGATAATCCACTCGCAATTTCTGATGGTTTTTTACCTTCTTCTTGTGGAAATCCACCAACTTTATACGATTTGCTCTCAGATTTGATTGATCCCAATTACCTTGATAATTTAAAAACAACAAATTACTTAACGAAACCCTTGAGTGACATTCAAGTTGTTCTAAGAACAAAGCCAGATGGAACATTGATGAGAAAAGGTGATCCGATTACTGATCATGTGTATTCAAATCATGCAAAAAGAATAGTTGAAAAATATACATACATGATTGAAAATAATGGAGAAATTCCAAAGCAATATCAAACCAAAAAGTTTGCTACCAGAGTCTTTCCGAAAATATGGGGAAAAAATGGCCCAAATCTTACAGCAACTTCCTTGAGCGAAGATTTTGTTCACTTTAGTCAACCAAGGTCTCCTACCGTAAGAGAAATGGCACGAATACAAACATTCCCTGATTGGTATTTGTTTGAGGGTCCAAGGACAACTGGCGGACGAAGAAGAGCTGGTGATCCATCTATTGGGGTTTGGGATCGAGAAGTACCAAAATACACACAGATAGGAAATGCCGTCCCACCTTTACTCGGCAAAGCTATTGGAATGCATCTTTCCAAGCTGTTAACATAATTAATGGTTTAAACGATGAATACTCGCTCATTAACAGAGATTGAATCAAAAAATCTTATTGAATTAAACAGATTCGGATTTGAATCTGTACTTCTTTACTTAACTGAAACAGGATTAGAAAAGGCAATTCTTGATGCTGTAGAACCGCTTCGAGTATTGTTGAAAAAGCAAAAAATTCATGATTATGCAAATCAAAAACAAGGACCATCTTCTAAAGTCCTTATGGAATCAATGTATTTAGGTATAGAAGTAGAGAAACTCCAAACATCTTTATACCGACCTGAAACTAAAAATGGAGATCCAAGAATATGGTTCTATGGAATAAATAAATTGGCAAAACCAAATGATGTTCTGTCTATATTTGTTAGTGAAAGAAAGATAATAATTTTAAATCTAACACAAAGTAGTTTAACAAGTGACATTCGTTCAAAACGCAACAATGAAGTTATTCAGTTTCTCTCAAATAATGGTCAAATATCTTCTTCAGTTTCAATTGAATTACTCAAAAAATTAAAAGTTATTGCCTCGAATGGGCTAATCAAATCTATATTCTCTGGAAAAAATGATAACGCTCTAGGTTTGACGATTGAACACTTTTTAGGAATAGATGCTAATTCAAGTAAAATGCCAGATTATGATGGGAAAATAGAATTAAAAGCAGGCCGAAGTTCACTTTTTGGTCAAAGCAATAGAACAACTTTGTTTGCTTGCGTACCAAATTGGTCAATTAGTAAGTTTAAAAGCAGTAAAGAAATTCTTGAACAATTTGGGTATAACAGAGGATCTCAATTTAAACTTTATTGTCAAGTTGATTTTGGGAAACCAAATTCGCAAGGATTAATGCTCGAAATCGAAGATGCAAAGCGATTGTTGCATGAAGTATTTAAAAAATCATCAACAACATCATTGCCAGTTGTAATTTGGGAATTAGAAACACTTGAAAATAGATTAATTGAGAAGCATAAAGAAACATTTTGGATCAAAGCAAAATCAGTAGAGAGAAATGGAAATGAGTTTTTTGAATTAGTTTCAATTACTCACACTAAAAATCCCAATGTTCCTCAGTTTGAACGGTTAATTAGAGACAAATTGATTTCTCTAGATCACTTAATTAAAAGAAAGTCAACAGGTGGTGCAGCGGAAAAAGGACCTTTATTTAGAATTGAGACCTTTGCAATTCCGCAATTGTTTTTGGGGGAACCATCAATGTATAAACTGGTTTAATTAAATAAAAAGAACTTAGAACATATCAAGAATTACCTATAGTTTTTACTGAATTTTCAATTTGATTATTTTTTCTTCTTTACTAAAGAACGCTTTCCTGCCCCTGTGTGATTATTAGAGTTTAAAGATTAATGGAATAAAGGTAATGTTACTTGGGAAGGCAATACTCAGACCTAAAAGGCTACAACCTAAACAAAATGGCAAGAAGTTAATTGGGTTGAGTACCACCAAAGCCCATCACAGTTAATGCCCCACCTTAAGAAAGGTCATTGCCCGATGACATTAAAGCATACAACCTTTGGTAATCTTTATTTGTTCATCAAGCTCAACAGCCAACCAACCAAGGCAGGCAATAGCTTTCGCCTAGTGGACGAGTTTTGTGCAAACCACAGTCTTGACCCAGTTACGCTCAAAGAGGTTTTCTTTTACTTTGGGGCCAACACGGATGAGGAAGTCTTGGCTAAGGTAAAGGGCCATGTACTTGGGAAAGCAATCCTTAGGCCATGGGGCTATCATGCGAACAAAATGGCAAGAAGTTAATTGGCTTGATTATTTTGTGGAGCAACCAAAATCACTTAAAGAATCAATTTTAACCCCGCCATCAGGAATTAAGGTGGGGTGGGGTAAAGCACTTTTAGTAAACGCTAACTTTATTACAATGCAAGCATAGCGGTATTTAAATTATATTTACTTCAATATTTAAGCCGATGATAAACGCTTGAAAATGCAAATAGATACGAATTGGTATTGTCAGCCATATAAACCTGCCATATAGTAACGGAATGGTGCAAAATAGATACTATTACAACATTTTGGGTTAAAATCATGGCAAAAAAAATAAAGACCGTATCCAACAAGCGTCCACCAGAAGTATATACTCCTGATGAAATCAAGGCTTTGATAAATGGATGTGGTAGACGATCACCTAGTGGAATCAGAAATGCAGCTTTAATCGCAGTTTTATATGGTGCAGGTTTACGAATTAATGAAGCCTTATCACTAGTACCTTCCGATTTAGACTTATCAAAAGGTTTGATTCGAATTCAACACGGTAAAGGGGATAAATATAGAACGGTAGGTTTTTCACCTGATTGCCAAGCAATTTTAGAACGATGGTTAGAAAGAAGAAAAGCAATGGGCTTTAATGGAAGAGAACCAGTTTTTTGTGGAATATCAAAGAATGCGTGGGGAACTAGCCTTAATGATTCTTATTTTCGAGTAGCATTTCCTCGGTTAGGGAGAAAAGTGGGTATAGAAAAAAGAATCCATATGCACGGTTTCCGCCACTCGATGGCAACGGAATTGTCCAAAGAAGGTCAAAATTTAAGCATCATCTCGGCTCAACTTGGTCATAGTAGTTTAGCTATAACGGACAGATATATTAAGAAAATAGCACCTTTAGAGTTGGTGAATGCAATGCGTTCTAGGAATAGATTAAGTTGAGTTTTAGCGTATCATGCCATACAAAAAATAATCTCAAGGATCGAAAACCCTTGAGATTACAACTATCAGGACGCCCAATCCAATCAAGTTATCGTTATTATTCCGTTTTAAATATTAAAGTTAATGAATATCTTTAATTTATTATAAATGGTTTTTGTTAAAGATTGCAATTGCCTCCACCTTTACGAAGGCAAAAGTCATTGCATGCTTTGGCTTATTCTGATATTGTTTATCAAACTGGTTGCTGTTTTTGCTGGTATTCACAAAACAATTACCTTTTTCATTAAGAATTAGAGGCTATACGCTGTAATTATACGGATTTATAGCTAAATCACAACGCTAACTGAGGAAAGCAACAAAATGGAACCTAAAATTTATAGTTACATTCGCTTTAGTAGTACGAGCCAAAGAAAAGGAAGTAGTTTTGACAGGCAAACCGAATTAATTGAAGCATATGCGAAGAGAAAAGGATTGCCATTAGATGACACTTTAAAATTACAAGATTTAGGGATGTCCGCTTACAAAGGAGACAATGCACTTTTCGGAAAATTATCAGTATTTTTGGATTTATGTAAAAAAGGAAAGATAGCTAAAGGATCAGTTTTAGCATTAGAACAAATAGATAGATTATCAAGACAAAAATGGGATGATTCATTTCAAGAAATTGCAAAGCCAATTATGCAAGCAGGGGTCACAATTTATTCTTTTTATGATGAAAAAGAATATTCTGATCCAAAAGATTTTAATTCAATGTCACAACTTATGGCGTCTTTACATCAGGCACATCAATTTTCTTTAAGATTGAGCAATAGACGGAAAGACACAAACATAAGAAGACGAAATGAAAATATACCATTAACATCATTATGCCCGTTATGGATGAAATTGAAAAATGATAAAAAAGGATTTGAACTTATCAAAGATAAAGCAGTAATACTAAAAAAAATGGTTAAGGATTATATCAAAGGTTATGGAGATACGACACTATGTCAAAAACTTAATGAAGAACAAGTTCCGACAATTAGTGGTTTCAAAAATTGGACAAGTTCTTACATTTCTAAAATACTTACACATCCTGCTTTAATAGGCGAATACCATCCAAAAGAAATAGTCGATGGGAAATCTAAACTGATTAAAGACGGTGTAATAAAAGATTATTATCCATCAGTCATTACAGTAAATGAGTGGTTACTTCTTCAGTCGATTCGTAAAGAAAAAGCAACTAAACAACGAGGACCAACTGGAACAAGTGTTGCAAACTTATTTACTGGAATTTTATTTGATGCACGGGATGGAATGACACTTCAACGCTTAGTTAAGGCTAAGTCCATGCCTCGCTTAATTTCTAGTAGTTTCAGAAATGGATTATCCCACAAAAAATTTATATTGACTTTTCCATATGAACCATTTGAAAACGCATTGTTATATTTTCTTGCCAACGAAGTGCAACTTAATCAACTTTATGTTGATAACAATGAAAACATTGTAGAAGACAAGACTGAAATATTAACTTTGGAACTTGCTGATATAGAAGCAAGAATTTCGGCTACTGAAGAGGAAATAATCAGTGGCGGAAACCCAAGATTTTACATCAAACTGCTTGAGAAATTGGGTATCAAAAAAACAGAGAAAGAATCTGAAATAGTTAATGAAAGAAACAAGCAATCTAGGAATGAAAATTGTGCTACTGAACTTTCTGATTTAAAAGCACTTGTTTCAATAAAGAAACATCTATCACTTTCTGATTTGAGAACAAAAATCAAATCGAAAATTAAAAGGTTAGTTGAAAGCATACATGTGCTTTTCATTGGTAAAAAAAAGTCTAAGTTTAAAACTGCTATTGTTCAAATATTCTTCAAAACAGGTGGAATAAAAATTTTAGTAATCGAAGCCGAAGAAAAGTTAGTTCTAAGTATTGATTCAAAGCAAAATAATATTGAGCA
>Ga0214919_10012238_pt1 | contig 10572 bp, 8 predicted proteins | sample LL1503_MetaG_FD_177994 | JGI IMG/M metagenome (GOLD analysis project Ga0214919, IMG submission 177994) | Freshwater microbial communities from Lake Lanier, Atlanta, Georgia, United States - LL-1503 | ecosystem: Environmental > Aquatic > Freshwater > Lake | place: USA: Georgia | collected 2015-03-15 | reverse complement strand
GTGCATGTTTCGTCGTGCCATGGCGGCCGCTGTGCTGTCGACTGTTCTGGTCTCTCCGATTACCGCGCAGCAGGCGGCGGCGCCTAATCCCGCTGCACGCCCTACGCTGGTCGTTTTTATCACGATCGACCAGATGCGGGCCGACTACTTTGAGCGATTCAAAACCCAGTTGACCGGTGGGCTCAAGCGCCTGCACGACGAAGGGGCGTTCTTCACGCAGGGCTATCAGGACCACGCGATCACAGAAACCGCGCCTGGCCATGCCTCGACGATGTCAGGCCGATTCCCGGTGCACACGGGCATCATGATGAACTCGCAAGGCGTGAACACCGCGACCGCGCCGTTGATCAATGCCCCAGAGCAAGGGGCGTCTCCGTTCCGCTTTCAAGGCACGACGCTTACCGACTGGTTGCGTGCAACCAACGCGGGCACCCGTTTCCTCTCGGTCTCGCGCAAGGATCGCGGCGCGATTCTGCCCATTGGCCGAAGCAAGGGTGATGTGTATTGGTGGTCGGGCAATGGAACCTTCACCACGAGCACCTACTACGGGGATTCGCTGCCGACCTGGGTGCAGGCGTTTAACGCGCGCAAAATGGCGCAGTCATATGCCGGCAAAACGTGGGACCTCCTGCGTCCCGCGAGCGACTATCCAGAACCCGACAGCGTGAGCATTGAGAGCCTCGGCATTGATTATGTCTTTCCGCACGAGATGCTCAACGATGCGAACTATGCGGCCAAGAACATCGCCGGGTTCCCGTGGATGGACGATCTGACGCTGGCGTTCGCGCTCGACGGACTTGCCAAAAAAGAACTCGGCGCGTCGCCGACTCGCACCGATCTGCTCGCAATCTCGCTGTCAACCACCGATGCGATTGGTCACCGGTTCGGCCCCGATTCGCGCGAGATGCATGATCACATCCTTCGCCTCGACCGCGCGCTCGGCGTCTTTCTCGACTCCTTGTTCACGCTGCGCAATGAAAAGAATGTGATTATCGCGCTCACGGGCGACCACGGCATCAGTCCATTCCCGATGCTGCGCTCGACGATCTATCCCAATCAGGATGCGAAGCGTGTGTCGGTTGATCAGGCGCTGCTGGCCTTGCGCTCGCGGTTAGCCGATGCTGCGGTTGATACCTTGGCCGTGCAGTTCGACGACGGGGTGATTTCCGTCACCAAGCCCGACGCGTTCACCAAAGCGGGAGTGAACGCTGATTCCGTCCTGCGCGATTTCGCGCGCGATATTGGTCGGACGCAAGGGGTGTTGCGCGCCGATCTGGTGAGCGCGCTCGCAACGGCCGACACCGTCAAGGATTCGATTGCGCGACGCTGGCTCCACATGTTCTCCCCCAGCGGCCCCACGCGCCTCGTGATAACCCTCACGCCGTTCAGCTATTGGTACTCGGTCGCGTACGCCACGCACGGATCGCCGCACGACAACGACGCCAACGTGCCGGTGCTGTTCTGGGGTGCTGGGATAAAGCCCGGCGTCCATCCGGAATTCGTGCGCGTGGTCGATATGGCACCGACCCTCGCCACACTGCTCAAGGTGACACCGCTCGAGAAACTCGACGGAGTCACGCTGCGCCAGGTCATTCGGTAGCCAGTGAAGCGCACCCCGCCGGCGGTGGCCGCAGTCGCCAAGCGCCCCCCGCTCACTCACGCGTTCGACGAGATGCGCTTTGGTGCCGCACGCACGCTGGATCTGCGCACCTCGATGCCAACGGCGGAGCAGGCGGTGCAGCGCCTGGATCCGTGGATGCGACAGAAACAGGTCGAGAAAGCTGGGGATGTGCTGGTGATTACGGGGCGTGGCAACGGAAGTCCTGGCGGCGTGGCCGTCGTGCGCGATGCGGTGCGCAAAGCGCTCACACAACTCAAACGCAAGCGCGTGGTCGCTGAGGTGCAGGAGCACACACCCGGATCGTACGTCGTGACGCTGGAACGGACGGCCGCACTTTTTGAAGCCGGCAAGCGGACCCGCGATACGGAACCAGCACCACGCGTCGCGATGGCCGAAGTCCGTGGACTGGATCTGCACACCGTCCGGATGCTTCGCGCGCTCGCAGCACGAGCGCTCGACGCACTCGGCGCTCCACGATCGGAGCGCTTTATGGCGGATGAGTTCCGCCGTCAGTTCTCCGTTCTGTCGGCGGCAATCCCTGCGGATGCGCCCGACCGTGAAGCTCGACTCCGCGAGATTGTCGCGGCCGCACTGGACGCCTACGACGACGCGGAGTGACTGCTCGACCAACCTTGGTGGCGCGCACTGAGGTTGCCCCCCCCTGAATTCTCGACGCCAGTGACGAAAGCGACCCCAGAGATAATGGAGCAGCGCCGACTCGGACGATCGGTGAGAACCGCGTCGATTGTCACCCTTGGAACCTCGCGCCTCGCGACCCTTGGGCAGCAGGAGGCGATCAGTATGATCCGGGAGTCTATCGATCACGGGGTGAATGTGATCGAGACCGGATGGGCCTATGGCGACGGAAAGGTGGAGCGCTGGCTCGGGCTCGCGCTCAAGGACGGGTATCGGGAGAAGGTGATGCTGGTGTGGCAGTGCGCGGCGCACCGACGCGACTACAAGACCGCCATGCAGCAGTTTGATGAATCGTTGCTGCGCGTGGGAACGGACCGATTCGATATCTGGTCCTTTGCGGAGATGATTTACGACAATGACCCCGACTGGCTGGACGATCATGGCGGGCTCGACGCCGCACAGGAAGCGCGCGATCAGCGACGCGTCGCCGGCATCGGGTTCAGCGGGCATAAGTCGCCGCACATCCATCTGAAGTTGTTGCAACGCGGTTTTGCGTGGGACCTGGTGCAGATGCCGCTGAATCCGCTCGATGCCACGTATCGCTCATTTGAGAAGCAGGTGCTCCCCGAGGTGGTGAAGCGCGGGATTGCGGTGATCTCGACCAAGCCGATTGCAGGCGGCGCGATTGCGCACGCCAAGGTGGTAAAGCCCGACGAAGCGCTCCGGTATTGTTTCTCGCTTCCGGTGAGCTCCGTGCAGTGCGCTGCCGACGACCGTGCAATTCTCAAGAAAACGCTGAAGCTGGCGGCCACGTATAAGCCGTATCGCGCCGGCGAGATGGACCTGTTGCGCCAGACGTGTCGGGCCGTCGCCGGTGACGGGCGATTTGAGCGCTACAAGAGCACGCAAGAGTTCGACAGTCTGCTTGGGCAGGCAGCGCACGGATTTCTCAAGTGACACAGGCCGCGCTGCGGCCAGTGGATGTCCGGTGGTGGCTGCTGGCGTTCGCAGCGGGAACGGCTGTTGTCGTGGGGTTCTGGTGGATGGCACACCGGACCATCTATCCGATATTGCCCGACAGCACCGCGTATCTCGAGATGGCGCGCTCGGTCCAGCATACCGGGCGTTTTGAGGTTGTGCCGTACGCGCTCACCGAATCCAGCGCGACCACACAGCCGACGGCGCTCTGGCCTCCCCTCTTTCCCGTGATCATTGCTGCGGTGTCGCGACTCGGCATTGCCGATGTGACGGCTGCTCCGCTGATCAATCGGGTGTGTTTCGCGCTTCTGCCGGCCCTGCTCGTGTGGGCGCTGGCGGGTTACGCGTCGGCGCGCCGTGTGTGTGTTGCTGGGATGCTGGCGCTGACGGCTCCCGGCGTCCTTGCCACACAATACTTTGGACTCAGCGAGGGGCTCGCGGCACTCTGCTTGATCGTGTCGGTCGGGTGTGCGCTGCGCACGGATCGACGGGCGATGCTCGTACTCTCTGGCGTATGCGGTGGTGCGGCCTACGTGACGCGCAATCCCGCGCTGGCAATATGTGCGGCAATCCCCTGCTGGCTCGTGCTCGAGAGCATGCGAGCAGCCCCCGCACGAGTCCTTGCCTGGGGAATCGGCGCCCTCCTCGTGATCGCGCCGCTCTGGGGCTACAACCTCGCGGTCTTTGGTCAGGTGCAGCCGTACGCGGCGCCGGCCTCAACCACGGGAATTGTGCAAAATATCCATGCGTTGACCGTCAGTATTACCGGAGAGATTCTCGGTGCGCGCGGTGTCGACCGGCGGATCACGGGCTCGGGGATATCGAGTGTGATCACCGTCGTGCTGTTGGGCGCCGCGCTCTGGACGTGGCGCGCCTCGCGGTCGCGTGCGCACGACGGGCGCGCGGTGCGTCTGCTGCTCCTCGTGGCAGCGGCGATGTGCGCACTCCTTGTCGCGGCGGCAAGTCGATACCAGTTCCAAGGATTGCACGAGCATCGATTTGTGGTACCCTTCCTCTGGACCCTGTTCGCCGTTGGCGCGATCATCTTTCCGAGCGCACCGTCCGCCGTCCGGCGCCTGGCCATCGGAAGCGTCGTACTGCTCGCTGGAGCACGGGGTTATGATTCGTGGCAACGTGCCGCGCAGCAGGCACAGACGCGTGATGGCGCCCTTGCCGGTGCCCTTGCCGGTGCCCTTGCCGTGGCGCACGACGGGGCGCTGCAGCGGTATCTCGTGGGACAGCACGAACCGCAACTGTTTGTGGCGTCCAATGCCGCCTGGGTGTTGCGCGCGGAAACCGGCACCGCCACGCGACAACTGTTGTTCTGTCCCGAGTACGCTGACCAGATTACGCAGTTGACCACACTCGTCGTGTCGGGGCGACCGGTGCAAGTGATTATCACATCGGGCGTCACCGGCGATCACTGCGAGACCGCGTGGATCCTCGCCCTCCAGCAGCGCGGATTCGTTCGGGTCTTCACCTCGCCGCAGTCGGTGGTCTATCGCAAGGCGCTCTCGCTTCCGATCCGTCAATCCTGAATCTCTCTCTCACCGTCGGATGATTATGATGCGTCGCTCCGCACTGATTCTCGCCTTCATCGGCGCTCCGCTGACCGCACAGAGTGTGGTCGGGTACACGCCCGCCAACGCTGACCGGCAGAAGGCCGCCGAACAGGCCGCCATTGCTCGGCCGGATCCGGCGCGCGCCTCGGTAATGTCCAAGGCACTCTCCGATGGCCCGCATGTTGCCGGCACGGATGGTCAGGCCCGCACCCGCGACTACGTGATCGCGCAAATGAAGGCGATGGGTATCGAAACCGATGTCAAGCAGTATGACATCTGGATGCCGCACCCAACGTCCGTGCAAGTGTGGCGCATGGGCAAAACGCCCAAGGCGTTGAATCTCAAAGAAGGGCCGGTGGCGTCGGATCCAACGTCGAGCAAATATCCGGAGACGCTCCCCATCAATGGGTACAGTGGCTCCGGTGATGTGACAGCTGAGGTCATCTATGTGAACTACGGCCTCATTGAGGACTACGCGACGCTCGACTCCCTGGGCATCAGCGTCAAGGGAAAGATTGTCATGGCTCGCTATGGTCGCAGCTTCCGCGGCATCAAAGCGCGTGAGGCGGAGAAGCATGGGGCCAAGGCGCTGCTGATCTACTCCGACCCACAGGACGACGGCTACGTGGTTGGCGATGTGTACCCCGAGGGGGCGTATCGCCCGTCGCAGGGGATCCAGCGTGGCAGCGTCATGAATGGCGACGGCGATCCGAGCACTCCGGGCTACGCGAGTGTGAAGGGCGCACCGCGTCTGGCGCTCGACAAAATGGATGTGCCGCATATCCCCGTCGTTCCGATTTCGTATGGCAATGCGGGAGAACTCCTGCGTGACGTGCGCGGTGGTGTGCTTCCGCGCGGCTGGCAGGGTGGCCTTCCGTTCCGCTATCACGTGGGCCCCGGCCCGGTGATGGCCCGCGTGAAGGTTGTGACCGATACCGCGACCAAAGCCATCAAGCCGATCTGGGACACCTTTGGGACGATTCGCGGCACCGAACTGCCCGACGAGCTGGTGATCGTTGGCGGGCATCGCGATGCGTGGGGGCCTGGTGCCGCAGACAACGTCAGCGGCACGGTCAGCATTCTCGAGGCGGCGCGCGCTGTTGCCGAACAGGTGAAGGCGGGGTGGAAGCCGAAGCGCACGTTGGTGTTTGCGACGTGGGACGCCGAGGAATGGGGACTCATTGGCTCCACGGAATACGTGGAGGACGACACGCTGCGGCTGAGCAAGGGCGCCGTGGCCTATTTCAATCAGGACGTATCGGCGCAGGGTGGATCGTTCGGCGGTGGCGGGTCGCCGTCGTTGCGCCCGCTACTCCGCGATGTGGCGCGCACGGTGCCGTATCCCGGCAAGCCTGGCACCAGCGTCTACGCGATGTGGCGCACGATGTCGCGCACGCCGGACGGTCAGGAGCCCACGATGGGCGATCCGGGCGGCGGATCTGACTTCGCGCCCTTCTACAACCACCTGGGGATTCCGATCGCCGAGTGGGGATTCGGCGGCGGTGGTGGTGTGTACCACTCCCTGTACGATTCGTACGCGTGGATGTCGACGTTCGGCGACCCGGGTTTCAACTTCCACGCCACATCAGCGCGCATGGCAGCGGCGATGATGATGCGGATGGCGAATGCCGACGTGCTCCCGTACGACTATGTGGAGTTCGCGCGCACGATGCAGAAGTACGTGCCCGCCGTCCAGTCTGCCCTTGGGGCCGCTGGCTGGAAGACGCTGAGCGCGTCGCCGATTGCCGACGCGGTGTCGCGAATGGAGCAGGCCGCTCTGGCCTACAATACCGCCCGCGACAACGCACTCGCGGCGGGGCTGAGTGCCGCCGTGGCAAAAAACACTAACGATGCCTTGCTCAAGGTGGAGCGCGCGTTGACGCGTCCTGAAGGACTCAAGACGCGCCCCTGGTTCCGCAACCTGATCTACGTGGCCGATGAGAATAACGGGTACGCGAACATGGTATTCCCCTCGGTAAACGAAGCCATTCGCTCTGGCGATCAAGCGCTCACACAGCGCGAGATTCTTGATCTCGCCAAACGTTTCGATGCCGCGACCGCCGCGGTTGAGGCGGCCCGCGCCGCGCTCAAGCCGTAGTGCGGTCAACGCGATGACGCTGTCGGGCCCTGAGTTACGTCGCTATGCGCGGCAGATTGTTCTGCCCGGGCTCGGTACCGACGGGCAGGAACGACTGCGCGCGTCATCGGTGCTCATTGTGGGGCTTGGTGGATTAGGATCACCGGCGGCACTGTATCTCGCCGCCGCCGGCATCGGCCGCCTCGGACTCGTCGATGCAGATGTCGTGGACGACACGAATCTGCATCGACAGATCTTGCACGGCACCCCACACGTTGGGCTCGCCAAAACCGATTCCGCACGCGCTCGGCTCGCCGAGCTAAACCCGCATGTCACGCTTGAGGTGCACCAGGAGCTGTTCACGGCGGCCAACGCGGTGCGCCTCGTGCGCCAGTACGATGTGATTCTCGATGCCACGGACAATTTCGGCACGCGGTACACCGTCAACGATGCGTGCGTTCTTTCGGCGAGGCCGAATGTGTACGCGAGCGTGCATCGCATGGAGGGGCAGCTGTCGGTGTTCGCCACGCTTGGTGGCCCGTGCTATCGCTGCCTGTATCCCGAACCGCCTGCAGACGGTACCGTCCCAAACTGCGCGGAGGGCGGTGTGCTCGGCGTGGTGCCTGGGATTCTTGGCGCGGCGCAAGCAGCCGAAGCGATCAAATTGATCACGGGGATTGGCGAGCCTCTGGTTGGGCGCCTCTTTCTGCTCAACGTGGGATCCATGCAGAGCCGTACTGTTAAGCTGACGCGGAACCCTGGATGCCCGGCATGCGGCAGCAAGCCGCGCATCCGGGCCGCGGGCGATGGAATTGTCGCCGACGGCAATATCGCCGCACATTATCTGGCAGGATGCACACCACCGGAGCCCATGGAACTTGAGTTTGAGATTTTGCCGTCTGAACTCGCCGCCCGTCGATCGGCGGGCGAACCGCTGACAGTGATCGATGTCCGCGAGGACTGGGAGTTTGCGATCGCCCACCTTGAGGGGGCGACACTCGTTCCATTGAGTACGCTCGTGAACGCGGAGCGTGGCATTGCCCGCGAGGGTGAGCTGATTGTGTACTGTCATCACGGTGTACGAAGCGCCCGCGCTGCGGAATATTTGCGGTCGTGCGGGATTACGGGCGCACGGAGTCTTGCGGGCGGGATCGATCGCTGGAGTCTTGAGATTGATCCCACCGTGCCGAGGTATTGATGACGGCGTGGTGGGGCATTGCCCTTCTTGGAATCGCGTTGGCCGTATGGTGGCCGATTCGCGGACGGATTGCTGCCCGTAAGGAACAGCAATTTATGGAGGCGAATCCGCGCGGTGCGGACGGCTTCATTATTGGAGCGGCGCCCTACACGTTGTTTGGCACCCGCTCAGGAGCGGTGCTGCTGTTGCACGGCTACAATGATTCGCCGCAGTCCCTCCTGTCGATGGCGCGGATTATCCATGCGCGAGGCTGGACCGTGCATGTGCCGGCGCTGCCGGGACACGGAAGAACACTGCAGGCGTTTGCAGCATCGGGTGCGGACCAATGGATTACCGCCGCACGCGCAGAACTTCGCACGTTGCAGCACACGCATGCCGACATTGCGGTTGGCGGCTTGTCGATGGGTGGCGCGATTGCCTTGATGTTGGCCGCCGAAACCCGCTCGGTGCGGGCGGTGGTGGCATTCGCTCCCTATGTGCATGCTTCTGCGCCGTTGCATCTCTTTGCGGCCGTTGCGCCTCTCGCCGCGCTGCGCGCGCGCTGGGTGTCGGGGGGCGGTGGGCGCTCGGTGCGTGATCCCGTGGCAGCCGCGGCGATGATTGCCTATCGCCAGTCCACCCCGCGGCTCTTGGTGCAACTGGCGCACGTGGTCCATCGGACGCGTGCCATCCTCAGTGCGGTGCGTCAGCCCGTGCTGGTGCTGCAGTCGCGTGAGGACAATCGGATTCCGATGGCGTCCGCACAGGAAGCGTTCGCGCGGATTGGATCCGCGGATAAGACGCTCCAGTGGAGCAGCGGGAGCGCGCACGTGATCACGGTGGACTACGGCTACGAAAATGTCGGGGTGGCAGCGGCCGACTGGCTCGAGACGCGGCTTCCCTAGCTCGCCGTGCAAAGACCGCGCACGCCGTTGCTCAGCGGTCGAGCGTGCGTGTCTCGCCAGGCTGCATGATCCAGAGGTTTTGCTCAGGGAATCCAGTGCCGTTCCATGCGGCGCGCGTGCGCGTGGGGGGTTCATCCACCGGTTCATCGGTGAGCACAAAGGTCCCCCAGTGCATCCCGACCATCACGGGCACCACCGATTGGTGGGCGGCGATGGCGGCGTGGGCCGCGACGGCTTCTTCCGGGTTCACATGCACCGGCGCCATGAACCAGCGGGGGTCATAGGCACCGATGGGCATGAGCACGGCGTCGAAAGGGCCGTGGTCGTGCGCGATGTTACCGAAGTCCGGATGATCGCCGGTGTCGCCCACAAAGTAGATGCGGTGATGAGCGGTGGCGAGCACCCAGCCGCACCAGAGCGTGGCGTTGCGTCCGGTGATGGTGCGCCCTGCGAAATGGCGCGCGGGAATGCAATGCACCTGCGCAGCACCGGCAGCGGCAGACTGATGCCAGTCGAGTTCCACCACCTGTTGTACGCCGCACGCGCGGAGCTGCGGGCCCACGCCGAGTGGGCAGCACCAGGTGGCGGTGGGGGAGTGGATTGCGATGGCGCGCACGGTGGCGTCGCAGAGATGATCATAGTGATCGTGTGACTGCAACACGATGTCGATCGGGGGTAGTGCGTCGAGGGCGATGCCTGGGGGGACCAGTCGCTTGGGTCCCACGAAGGAGAGTGGAGAGGCGCGATCGCCAAAGACCGGATCGGTGAGCACGTTGAGCCCGTCGATCTGGAGCAGGAAGGACGAGTGCCCAATCCAGGTGATGCGGCAGGAGTCCGGCGCGCTTCGTGGGGAGACGATCGCCGCCGTTGCCATGGTCGGAGGGGTGCCGCGCGGTCCGGCAAAGAGCCGTCCGTGGCGTGCACGGTCCCAGATCCACCGCCACAAGCCCGCTGCCCGTTGCTCTGGTGAACCCGGCCACGGGTTCCGAAAGCCCCGATTCGTGGTGTGGTGTGCTGGGCGCGGCGGCATACCGGACAATACCTGACGGGAGAACCTGCGGCTAGATTTCCGGTATGGCGACAATCACCTGTGCCCGCTGCGGCAAAGAGAAGGACGCATTCGACAAGGCTCCGTTCCCGGGCGCGATTGGCGCGCGTGTGCTTGAGGGCACCTGCCGCGACTGCTGGGGCGACTGGCTCAAGCAGCAGACCATGCTGATCAACCACTACGGGCTGAACGTGATGGATCCGCAAGCGCGCCAGTTCCTGACGCGTAACATGGATGCGTTCCTGTTCAAGACCGGCTCGGGCGACGACGTCGACACCAGCAAGCAGGGGACGATCGCGCACTAAGGCGCGTCGGCGCGTCGGCGCGCCGTCGCGCCGTCGCGCAACCCGTCCGCCGTGCTTGACATTATTCGCGTTATGTGAATAATTAGCACGATGTCTGCACGTGTCACTCCGTCGTCCCAGGCGCGCCTCGCGTCTGGCCCCGCCACCAACGCACTCGACCTCGTCCTTTGCACCGCGCACGGCCGCGCCTTAGCCGTGTTGCTCGTGCGGGGCCCTGGGCGCGAGGGGTGGACCCTGCCGTGGGGCGGGATCACGGCCGGGGA
>Ga0214919_10012237_pt1 | contig 10575 bp, 16 predicted proteins | sample LL1503_MetaG_FD_177994 | JGI IMG/M metagenome (GOLD analysis project Ga0214919, IMG submission 177994) | Freshwater microbial communities from Lake Lanier, Atlanta, Georgia, United States - LL-1503 | ecosystem: Environmental > Aquatic > Freshwater > Lake | place: USA: Georgia | collected... | reverse complement strand
CGGTCAAGCCATAAAAAAACCCGCCTCAAGGACGGGTTGACTTCGGATGTTTGCTCCTTGAGCCTCATCTACCTTTCGGTAAGCCACCTTGCCCGAAAGCAGGTTGGCACTGGGGTCAGCCAGTTCTTGATGTTTTGTTGTGAATATAACTCAACAATTTATTTACTGTCAAATTACTTTTGGCAACTTGTAGTGTCGTTTTAAACGACAGTGAATGTAAGCAACAGTAGCTCAAATTGCGCCTAAGATTACCTTGAACCTAGATTGGACTATTTTGACTCCCACACAAACTGAACATATTGAATTCGCAACACGCCTTGCAATAGCAATTGACGCAAAAGGCCACAAGAAAAGTCCAACAGTAATTGGTAACCTTTTTAACCTTCACTTTCAGGGTAGGGCTATAACTCCTCATACTGCAAGAAATTGGCTACTTGGAAAAAGTATGCCTACACAAGACAAGATGGTATGCCTAGCCCATATATTGGATACAAGCCCTGAACAATTACGATTTGGAAGGAGTAGCGAAAAAACACTGGTTACCGACTTTGAAGGCGAGACTAAAGAAGTTAGTAATGTGGATCAACAGTTCTTCAAAAGGTATCTTGCTTTGCCTGAAATTCAGCAGCGTCTGTTACGAGACGTTATTTCTGAATTTAAGTTGAATTAGAAGATTAATTTCGCAAGCTCTCATTATGCGAGCCTGACTCTGTCTAATGTTTTCGCATCAGCCTCGATGGCAGCAAGGCAGTTGCATTTGGAGTCGCTAATTTGGTTTATTCAGCAGATTCGGGCAGACCAAACACGCGATCAAAGCACCATGTAAACGCGAATGTGTAGCAGAGAAAGAAAACGTTCAAGCCTAGGTTGAGTATCAGTGAGTGCAGATAACTGATCTCAAGCCACCAAGCTGCTGCTGGCATTAGAACCAACAAAAAACCAATCTCAAAGCCCACCGCGTGTAGCACACGCCGCCCAAAACTTCGACCCCGTGTAATTCGTTTGGATTCCCAACGCTCAAACAAGGCGTTGTATGCAAAGTTCCAACTGACTGCAAACAGTGATCCGAAAACCGCAAGCGCACTCGCTCGCTCTAGGCTGCTGTCACTGAAGCCAAAAAAGCCTAGAGTCCCGAATAAAAAAGCGAGGATCTCATATGTGGCAACGTAAGTGACCTTACGTTTGGTGCCTTGTAACTTCATATTGATTGCGATTGGGAATCAGAAAGATAGGTGTATGTCATTAGACATGCTAATGACATGGTTTTATTTAGCTACTAATAAAGATTGTTTAAAGGTGGCTCATTTAGCGAGCTTTTGATGAGCCATATTCCAGGTGTTCAAGACATTTTTAGAGGAGAACACCATGACTTTCTGGCAAATTTTAGGTAACTTCGCAACTTCCGACTCTGGTGAAACTGTTCACAAAATCTCTGACAGTTTGAGCATTTCCACTAAAGGCACCTCTTACACAACTATGGGATTGACCACAGTAGGTTCTGACGGATCAGTGTTCATTCAACAAGGCGTGTTTAGTTCTGATGGCAGCACACGGATGGGATCTGTAGCGACTGGTCTTGGTGCAGTCTTTGGACGCTAAAAATGCTAGGTGTAATGTTTCTGCACTTTTTGCAACGTATCTTTGATTTGCTTAACCAAAGATGCAGGCTTTAAAACTTTGACATCTGAGCCCATTCTGAGAATGTCCCCTATTAACTCTCGCTCGTCTGAGTAGGGGACTTCTAATGTGTAGCTGCCGTCTTTATGAAGACTCCCTTTTTGATCAGGGTGCCATTCTTCATGCTGCACCCAACGTGCTCGTTCGGGAGTGAACTTTAACTCGGCAACGGCTTTTGCGTATCCTCCAAAGATGCCATACCCGCCTTGCAGTTGTTTGAGTAATTTTTCACGATCAATTGCTTTTGCGGCCTTATCTAGTAACAAGCAACTAGTGATTGCGTCTATGGCAAAACTACGAATGTCATTACGCAGATGACACCAAGCATCAACGTACCAATTGTCGCGATAGTGAATTAGCTGCTGCGGAGAAATCACTCGCTTCAACGATTCACCAGTCTGTCGATTCAAATGAACAATTTCAATTTGCTTTCTATCCACAGTTGCTTTGGCAACTAACTCAAATGACTTTAATGGCATCCTGCGCTTGCCTGCATGAACAACTCTTATTCGCTCAGACAACACATTAGCGTCAGCGCCTTGTGTTTCCAGAATTTTGTTCAATCTTGTTTGAAGTGGCTTGAGCTTGGGACCCAATAGGCTAGGCTCTAATTGCGCGATCATTGTTTGAATAGTCATAAGAGCCAATGCCTCTTCTTGACTGAACCACATTCCAGGTAATTGCTGAAGAGCTTCGGGGTTTTCTAACTTATAGCCGCCTAGATCTCGATCGTAAATAATTGGTGTATTTAGACGATCGCGAAACATTGTTAGGTCACGCTTGAAGGTAGCAGGAGAAATTTCAAGTCGCCTCAAAATCTCCGCTTTGGGTACAGCAGTTCGACCAGAGAACAAAGATTGATAAGCGTAGTAGCGATCGATTTCTGCCATGGATAAAACCTTTATGAACTTATCATTAACTTGTACACTTATGTTGCCGGTTCCTAAGCGTTATTTTGCCTAGAGGGAATCTTAGCGGCACATGGTGCGCGATGTTATTCTAGGTTTCAAGACAGCAGGTGTCGTGTAACACGACACTTCAGCACTCAAGTATTTTTTGATTTCTTTTGGGTATCAAATGGCAGCCTGTACTAATTGCAAAAGTGACATCAAATTAAGTGCAAACGTTTGTCCTATTTGTGGGGAGCGAAATCCAACTCGTCACAGCATTGAGAATCCCGCCGTACTACTTTTTATGACTGTAGTTGTGCTTGCCTTAGCTTCATTAGTTTATCTTTCGCCAGGCTTTCTTTACAACTACTTTATTGGAAAAGGTTTTCCTTCCAAGCAAAACATAAAGACGGCTCAGTTTTGGGTTGTCATCGTAGTCTTTTGGGTGATCGTCTACTTAACGGGTTTTCTAGCTGCTGGATTTGAAGATGCAGGAAAACACATTCCAACAATTGCTTACCTAGTCTTGTGCGTAGTGATTTCAGTAAAAGCTAAGGAAATTCAAAATTTTCTTCAATCAAGAAACATCTACTAAAAAAGCCAGCACTAAGCTGGCTTTTTTGCTTAATGACATTAAGCAACTTTCTGGAAATTCTCATCATTGCTAGCTTCATTGTCACTTGAAGACTTGATAAGAAATTCACGAGCACTTTCGAGGTAAACGGTTGATGGATATCCCATAGGATCACGATAACCGAATGTAAAACCAAGCGATTGATAGTACCTATAGTTCTTTTCGTACCTATCAGCATCAATTCGGATTGCTTGAACTTGTAATTTTTTCACACCCTCTTCAAGCATAAATCGAAGGATTCCATGTTTTCTGTATGGAGGCTTTACATATGCTTCAAGTGCAATTCGAAAAGTTAGATTTTGACTTGCAGAAGTTTGAAATTTCCGATTCAGGAGTCTTATATATCCACACTCTTTTTCCCCATCAACTGCCACATAAAACTCGCAATTTTGATCTTTAAAAATTTCAACTGATGGAACAGCAACTCCCCCTGAATAACTTGACGAGAATCTATCCAGCCATTTCCTTTTTTCCTTAATGTGCATCAACTTCTTTAGTCGTAAATCAAAATGATTTTCTTGGATATGAATTTTCATACAACCTCCTCAAGTGAATCTCCCTCGACAACTTTTTGAAATCGCTTTGCCTTCAAGACAATTGATACAACAGCATCCAAAATATCGCGTGCGCTACCATTTCCGCTTTCAATGACTTTCAGCAGCGTTTGGTCAGTGATACTCAAAATGCCTTCGTCATTCAATATGCGTCGGCAAATTGGTAACCATCTGCATGGAGGTGCTGCATTAAACGGAATGCAGTGACAGCGATTGCGAACGCCCACTTCAACATCTTGGAAATTGTTTGTTGTCATAACAAACACGCAATTTGGCATATTCATTAGCGACTTCAGAGAAGACATTGCAGTTTTTGTAAGCTCATCGACTTCGTCTAAGACAAAGTTGTGATAAGTTGCAAATGGCATCACCATGGCTTGTCCATGCAAGCTTTTCATCAAAGCTGCATCATTGTTGCCGGGATGAACTCGCACATACCTTGGATAGGCAGGTCCGCCAAACTTTGCCATTTCCATTGCATCGGGCAATAACTTTGCCAATGCACTTTTGCCTGTACCGGGCACTCCATACAACAAGATGCCACACTTACCCTCGCGGATTGGGAAGGGACGATCGCCTGAAATTAAGTCCTCAATAAGTTGCTTGCTGTCATCTTCTGCAAAGACAATGTCATCAACTGTCTTAGGCGAGTATTTCTTTTCAAAATCTACTAACATTTTTTATCCTTTCAAATTGGGTTGAAGTGGGTGGGCGTTTAATATGCCCACCCATTGACTTCAGGCTGCAAGAGCCAAAGTTGTGGCTTCTGCAACTGCTTGATTTACAGCATCTTTTGCGACTTGGCTGTCGTTGGCAGCTATGATTTCTGCTTTCTTGGAGTCGGCAGCAGACTTGACTTGCGCGAACTGAACTACTAAAGCGGCATTCACTGCGCCAGCACTATTTGAAAATGAGTGAACAGAAATACTGCCGTCTGCATTCCAAGTACCAATCAATACAACTGGCTTGCCGATGTTCCCTGCATCAAGTGCTTCTTTGAATGCTGGCGCTGTGACATTGACAATAGTTTTGCTAGTCAGTGTGCTTGCTCCAGCTTCAGCTTTTTGCTTTGCTGTCATGGCGTTAGGTGATTTAGCTAAGCGCACTTCCTCTACGCCCCCGCTTTCGCGAATGAAGTTCGCGATGTCGGCGACTTTTAGTTGCTTCGCCATAGCAGTACGCAACACGATTGAGTAGGCACTGACACGACGACGATCTGCACCAAACACGCACTTAACAATTTTTGTTAGTGTGTGCGAGCCTGCGCTGAACTTGTATTTCTTTTCTTCGATGTAGGCATCAAGTTCCTTACGCAATTTAGCTGCGTCATCACCGGTTTTTAACTGCTCATAGAACCCGTAACACTTAGCCAGCAAGGCATACAACTGATCGTTGCTTGTCTTGTAGGCATTAGTGAACCAAGCGTCCTTTTCAGCGATCAAGTCGTTAAGCACAGCTGCTGCTGATTTCGAAGACTTAATCACTGTTCCTTTAGCTTGGACTGTTACAGAAGCTCCGGAAAGGCTGAACGTGTCGTTTTGCACGACAGTTGTTACCAAGGCTGAAGTGGACTGAACTGCGGGTTGAGTTGTTACTAAAGTAGTCATTTTGTTTCCTTTGAGAAAGATTTTTAAAAATCCGGCAAAGGAGGATCCGCTGCCGGCATCGCTAAAACTTTTGTGTGTTTGTTGAAGCGATACCGAACTGTAACTACTACTATCTCAAATACTGATTAACTAAATTTTTCCAAAACATATGTGATAATAATCTATGGTAGGCCTAGCTTAAATGGATTTTTTTATTATCTCAAATATTTAATATTTGTAATTTTGTTTTTATTATTGATATCATACTCATATGAACTACGAAAAAGACGAAGTTGCAGTGCAGCTTAAAGAAATTCCGAGAACTCTTAGATCTCCTAAGCCAATCTCAATAGAACGACAAGACCTGCTAACAGATGAATTACGTCAAGCAAGAAATAGCTGGTATGCGCTCTGGTATAGAAGTTTGAAATTAAGCGAGGAGTACAAGCATTGCTGTAGAAATAACGGAAAAGGAAGGTTGAAAAACTTATATGGTGACTTCGGCGATGTAGTAGATATGCGTTTTGATCAGTGGTGGAGAAATATAGGTAGGTACTTGTTTGCAGAACGAAAATTGATACCCAAAGTGCAGGTATATCGTCATCGCCGTGACTTAGACGAAATTTCAAATTTCAGGGACAAGATAGTTCTTGAAATACCTTTGAACATTCGCAAAAGTACTGTGGTGCGTCAGATCAACAAGGCATTGGCAGAGGCATATGCAGATAGAGAAGTTGTTCCCCGAGAACAGAGCACAGCGAGAAGAAAGTTAGCTAAATCCAAATTGCGAAAAGAAACAATTTCCAAAATGCTTGACCTATATGAGTTAAGACTACGGAAACCTGAACTGACACTTTGGCAACTTGGTGAACGGGCAGGTATTGAATTGGACTTACAAGCTCGATCAACAAATGGTGAGCTAATGACTTTGCAACAAGAAAAGATTCGAATGGGAATTGCAGTAAGTCGGTATTTGAAACAAGCGCGAAATCTAATTTGGAATGCAACTGAGGGAATTTTTCCAAATACAAAGCCAGCCACAGACGATGTTAAATAAGTTCTACAGCATTACGCTTCATATCGTCGCTAGCATCTATGTAGCGCATGGTTACTTGAATGTTGCGATGCCCCGAAAGACTTGCTAATACGCGAACACCAACGCCCTTTGAAGCGAGATTTGTAATAAAGCTGCGCCTACCACTATGGCTGCTGGTTTCAAACCCAGCTTTTCGATAAAGCCAGAAGAAGTGTTGCGTCATGACATTAGCTGTGAAAGCTTTTCCACCTGCAGTCATAAAGAACGGCTGCTTTCGGTCTTTAACTGCACGAGCATCCACATAACCCTGAAGTTCTTCACGTAACTTTTCTGGAAAAAATACAGTTCTAGCGTACTTTCCTTTTGTCTGTGTGGCATCCAAGCGAATTTCACGCCTAACTTTTCCAGCGGTATTAACTACATCCTCAACTCGCAGGCTAGCGATTTCGCCAACTCGCATTCCTGACCAAAAGCTGATCAAAATCATCATTCGATTCCGCATCGCGTAGCTGCGCTTGGCAACAAAGTCCAGTAGCGAATCAAATTCTTCAGCTGTAAAAGTTTTTGCTTGTGCCATTTGTGAAATTTCCCCTAACAAATAAAAAGCGATATACAAGTTTGTTTTCTTTTGTCAAAAAGGACAACCGAAATTCGCGGCGTAATTTCTTCAATGAAATCAATGGCGGTAAAGAATTGTGTTGTTTTCTTTGGTGCGTCGTTTTACCCGACAGCTTTAAATGCCCTATAAGCTTTTTTCTACCAAACCAGCTACTCAGCCCTTCGAAATCTTTAAAAATTGCAGCTAAGACGGTTTAAAACTGATTATGGGTATAAATAAGTTATACAAACAAGAAGTGAGTTACGCGATGTAACTACAAAAGGTTGCTCGCCGATTGAATTGAGCTGATAAATCCGTTCTGATGTGAGACGGTAAAGAAGGCGTAGCTTGTTGCGCTGATTCATTGCACTAACCCGCAAGGGCTGCTTGAAACGACTTTCAATGAGAGTAACGTTTGCAATGTCTAAACAGTTGTGAAAGAGCCACATTTGGCTTATTCAAAAAGTGAGTGGGAAGCCACGCTAGAAATAGCACCCCACAAAGCACAGACAAAGTTGCTGCATAAACAGTCTGCTGCTTGCGTAAGGACACGCACATAAAAGGAGATCGCAAAACCTGCCTTTCTTGTTCAATCAAGTTGTGCATATGCAGTTTGGAAACCCTCAGTGAATGTCGTCGCGCCGAAAGGCGTGGCATATGGCTTCCTAGTGAATGACATCTAACTGTTATTTCACTTTCAATATTTTTAATTCAATTCGACTATTTCAGTTCGAAAGAACGAAGCGATATGGATTTGCTCGAAGAGAAATCTGTATCGCAGTTAGCTTTAGCTAACTCATATAAATACTTTATACAGGAGACAAACAATGAGCTTTACAAAACAACTATATGAAATGACATCAATGGCATTGCCTGATGTCACAGCCAGAACATTCAGCAGATATCTAGGAAAGAGCGAAGGCTATTACGGAAGTGTCACCGCACAGAACTTAGACATATCAACAAACAGCTTGCTATTTCTATCTGAAGTGCTTGATCACAAGAACTCAATTAGTCCAAGCAAACGCATTGCAGAAGTTCAGTCGTTGATTGCTCAAGAAGTGGCTAGAAGAATGCAGACATTGGAAACTCAAAATGTCGCAGTGAGAAAACTAGTGATGAAATCAATTGCTAGCGCCTACATGAGCAGAGAATATGAATTTGCTGCACCTCCAATTGTGATTTGCTAAGGTGAATTTATGCGTATCAACGAGATCACATCAACCAAACCAAAATCACCTGAAGAGTTACAAGCAGATTCACTCAAACAGAGAGCCGACCAAGCTGCCAGTAGACTCAAAGTCACCAAGCAACAAAAGAGACTATTAGGAATACAAAAATCACTAGCCAAACTTCAAAGTAATTCTTAAACTTAAAATCAACTAATTTCACGCAGAAAGAATGACTGTGGCTAGTTCTAAAAAAACACGCGATTATTTAAATCTCCCCTTTGAAGTGCATTTTTCAAGCATTGCCATAACATCCTATGAGTTGATGTATGACCCTGAACATCCACCCAAATGGATGGAAGACTATTCAGTTATAGAGCGCCTTCAAGGCACAGCAGAAGATGTTGTTTTTGAATGTTTGGATAACACCCATGGCGAATTGAAGGCAATTCTTATTGGAGGCATTCTTGAAGAATACATTCCACGCTGGCTAGAACTTGTCTCAGAAGGCTACGTCGACATGAACTATGGCGAGAAGCTTACATTTTCAGTTCGTGACAGTGAAATGCAACTTGGTAGTCGGCTGGCTAAAGACGATCATCTTGAACATGAAGTCGATGTAGCTACACCTTCGTTTTACGGAAACTGTGGAACTGAGCCTGACTTCATTATTCTTGACTCAAAGAACACTCGAATTTGTATCGACCTGCAAGGCTATGAATTAGATGAAGATGGCGAACGAGTCTCGGACGAACCACTCTTCGATTTTGATAGTGACGTTATGCACGAATACGAAGTCGTGAGCTTCGAAGAACGTGACACTATGCTTGAACTTGGATCACTTTTTTGAACATATATTTAAATTATGAGTTCAAGTACTGATTTTTACCAAACACTTGGCGTTTTACCCGATGCTGAGTCAGTTGTTATTACCGCCGCATATCGAGCACTAGCAAGCCTATACCATCCAGACCGCTGGAAGGGTGATAAGGATTTTGCTAACAAGAAAATGGCTGAAATTAATGTGGCTTATGCCACGTTGAGTGATCCTGAAAAAAGATCCACCTATAACAAAAATTACAAGCAAACTTACAATTCGTTTGATGAAGGTGACAGTCAAACTGACGAAGCATTTGACTCTGCACTTTCTGAATTAGAAATGAAGTGGCAAGTCGCGACAGAAATTTTCCCTGATCTTCAAAATATTAGAACTCGTTTATCTAAAACTTCACATCGGCTAGCTTTTGCTTTTGTGACAACCATACTTGAAACTAGAAAATTTGACAACCGAGTTGCTATAGCAAACTCTCTTGAAAAGAAGTTTCTAGAACTTCACTTCGGTAACAACCCTGAAATTATTTTCTTCGCTCAGGCTTTGATTAACGCAGGGCTAAAGCAAGCTATCGTCGCATTGAACAAATATGTCGATGTTCTTGGTTCAGAAATTGATCCTCAATTAGTAATTGGAAAGATTTCAAAAGATTTCAATTTTAATTTTCTCAAAGCCAAGCAAGATATGACCCCTACTGTTTTGGCACTTCGCGAAACAGTTAAAAAATATGAGTATCTTGGCGATGCATTAGATTTAATTTTGGCTTCTGGTTTTGAGTACAAAGAAACAGGATCTTCATTGTTTTTTTCCAACGCAAAATATGAAGTAAGCCAAAAAAATCCGCATTCAGGTGAATCAGTTACGCTCATTTCTAATTTATCTGTACTTGAACTTGTTGCTTGGGTTAAAGCTAATTTATGCTGACTTGAATTTCCAATGACCCGCCAAATTGGACGGACTCAGGTTGCTCATTCAACCCACTCGACAACAAAATTACCTGTGCTTTATCAACATTTGAAAGGAAAAGCACATGGCTACTTTATCAACTCTCAAACTCAGCGCAGCTGTTAAACCCACTAGCGTTCCTGCTGTGCAACTTCGTCGCAACAAGTTAGTACTGCGCTTATGGGAACAATGCGAACTAGCCCGAGCACAAGCTACGGGAACTACCTTTGCCCCAGTCAAGTTCCGTAGTGTCGTGGAAAACGACACTGGCATACGCCGTCAAGTCGAAATGCCCAAGCGAGTAAAGCCTTGGTGGTTTGTCACTGACACAGGCAAACTAGCTTTATCAGTGCGCTACGGCACCAAAGTTCTTGAACTAGCCAAGGGCAAAGTAGCAGTTGAAGTTGGTGGCGAAAAAGACTTAGTACCCACACTGGAGCTGATCAAAACTGCTGTTTTAAACGGAGAGTTAGACACACAGATTGAAGCCGCTGCCAACAAGCTCAGGGATGGGTTTGCTCAGTAACTGCTTTGTTTCTTCATCGTCCTGTTACTGGAAGATTGATATTTGAATGCGTTCGCAGGGAAATAGATCGGGATAAGCGATTGGGGGTTTTTGAACGGGCAGCGAAAATATAGTTAATCAGACTCTCG
>Ga0214919_10012236_pt1 | contig 10575 bp, 7 predicted proteins | sample LL1503_MetaG_FD_177994 | JGI IMG/M metagenome (GOLD analysis project Ga0214919, IMG submission 177994) | Freshwater microbial communities from Lake Lanier, Atlanta, Georgia, United States - LL-1503 | ecosystem: Environmental > Aquatic > Freshwater > Lake | place: USA: Georgia | collected 2015-03-15 | reverse complement strand
CGGCAACGGCAGTCTCGCTACTTACGGCCTCGAAACTCCACGTTGGGTCCTGCAAGTGGCGGGCGAAAACGGCAACAAGGTCGAAGTTAAAATTGGGGAAAATAAAGAGACGCGAAGAATGTTCCTGCTGACGCCTGATGGCCAACGCATCATCCCACTCGGCGATGCCTTGGCGGCAGCGCTCGAAACGAAATCGGAAAATTATCGGGTCGATAAAATTTTTGATATTTCTGAATTTGAAGTTCGGGCAGTTTCAGTTCGTCAGCAGAAAAAAGATGGCGACGCGCTAACGAAACTCACCTACGAAGAGCAACCGCGCGTGGGTCGACGCAATCAAGGTGCGGAATGGCACTTTGAATCACCCTTTGTCGCTTTGGCCGACACCGAGAGAATGACGAAGGCGATTGGAAACCTAACCAACCTTCGCGCCCAACTCTTCATGCAAAAAGTTTTAGCTGAATATGGACTCGCCACTCCCGATTACCGTATCGGCATTGAAGGGAATGCCCGCCGCCAGGTCTTGTTGATTGGGAAACCGAAAGCCGACAATCCCTCTCAGCGCTGGGCAAAACTGGAGGACAATGAGACGGCCTTCTTGATTGATACCAAAAATTTTGATGAATGGTTTAATCCCAACAGCGCCCTAGTTGCGACTCACCCCTCCGAGTTCGACCCCGAATTAGTTACTGGCTACACCCTCACTTCACGCGGTCGATCTATCACGTTGCACCGTTTGGAATCAGGCTCAGCTGAAGCTCGCTGGGAAATTCCCGTCGCCCCGGGGACGACTGCAACTCAACGGCGTGAAGCCGACGCGCGCAAGGTACGCACTTTTTTATCAAGCCTGAGTCAGCTGCGCGCCCTCAATCAATCCAGCGCGGGCGATTGCACCATTCCATGGTTAATTCCTGCCAGCAGTTTGAGCGGTGAGCCGATGCACAAAGTTGAAATCGAATTTGGCGGCGAAAAAACCTCGATTGCGATTTACGATGGGGCCGAAAATCAGCCCAGCGGCGCCATTCTCGTTTACCCGAAAGGTGCAACCTTTGCGGCATTATGCGAAGGGTCATTCCTGCGTAACGATTATCAAGAAATCAGCCCGCAAGCCTGGCGCAGCAAGACCGTGGCAGAGTTAGCCGCCGGAAATAAAGTGAGTGGCCTACGCTTAATCGAACGCTCCGGCCAAAAAGTTTTAGGCGAAGCCCGCTTAGGTCCCGATGGTAATTGGGCGGGCACGGGTCAACTCGACCCCGCCAACAGTCGCCGACTAGCCGAAGCTTTAGCGCAAGTGAAAGCCAGCGAATACGTCACTCGCGACATCGGCGCGGGCGAATGGAAGTACGAATTACGCGTGACCGATCAAGCGGCCGCGGGCGCCACGGGAGCGAGTGAAAAATTCCGCACCTACCTCTGCTCGGCACCTTTAAGTAAGACGGCAATTTTAATGCGCGACGAGGGCGACACCGATAGCTTCTTGCTCGAAGTCCATTCATCCGAAATTCTTGTTCCGATAATCGAACCGAATGGGCGATGAAAGCAGAGCGACCCGCTTTTAATTTTTGGGAATTTTTCCAGAGACTCATTTTCGTTGGGCTCTGTTTTTTACTGCCTTTTCAACTGGGGATACTGTGGTTCTCCACATTCAAGCAACCCGCGCGCCTGCCGGATTTCGTTGCCTCATTCATCGGCAATCAGTTGAGCAAAGAAGGCATTCGCTTACAGACGCGCAGCCTTTGGATTCAGCCTGACCTCGATATTGCCGCCGAAGATGTCAGCATTGAATTCGATGGCATCAGCGGCGAGGTGGTCACCGCCAAACACTTAGAGCTAGGCATCAGCTTCATCGGTTTAATCAGCGGCCACACGATGCCACACCGACTCAGCATTCAAGGAGGTCAGGTCTGGTGCCCTGCGGCCATCTCGCGCTTGGGACAAAAAACCCTTCTCATCAGTGAAATCGACGGCGACTTTCACCGCGAAGGACGATGGATCGTCACCCCTGGTTTTATTCTGCGCTCCGGACCCACGATTGCCACGATTGAGGGCGAGGTGCCGGTCAGTGTTTTAGATATTAAAAATACAGAAGCTGCTGACCTCGCGGTGCTTCGCGCGCAAATCAGCACGGGCCTTCGCAGCCTCGAAGAATTCATTGAAGTCGCCAAGCTTGCGGGCGGGGCAAGCCTGCACCTACACGCCGAAGGGCTAGCGGACGATGGCTCGCAAATTAATCTGAGCGGCCAACTCGGAAATCAAAAAGGCGATTCCGACCTCGGCTTACTTCAAGCCCATGAACTTTCTTTCTTCGGACAAATTAAACTTAACCGTCTGGGCGATTGCGCCAATTGGTCGATGACTGGGACGAGCAGCAACCTCCGATACAAGGGCCTGCAACTCGAGCGACTTTCGGTTGAGCTGGTGGGTGCGCATGAATGGATGCCGACGCACGGACGGATTAACGGCAACAACGCCAGTCTCCCTGAGCTACCTAATTTCCACCTCACGGTTGAGGTATCTTCTGAGTCCACTATCAATGGAGGAGAGCGCCTGCTCGTTGATTACCAAGTCAACTCCCCCGAATCCTTCGTTGACGGAAGAATTTTAGAAATACCAAAAGATTGGAATAGCGAGAGAACCCTGGGTGAGTTGGCGTTTCGCATCGACCACGCACAGCTCTCCACCGCGGAATTGAAAAAACTTCCGCTGGTGCAAGCGGCGCTCGCCAAGAATCAAGTGAGTGGCGACGGTATCATCGGCATCGATGACGCCACCCTCTACTTTAAGAATGAACTGAAGCGCGGCAGTGGCTGGATCAGTTTCAGCGGACTGGAAGCCCGCGGGCTCAGCGCGAATCGCATCACGAAACAAAAAAATTCTCCGCTGCTGGCCTTTGTTGATTATAATTTAGAACGTCACCCCTACGCCCTACAGTTAAGGGAAATACAATTAGCCACCGTTCGCGGTGAATTGGACTGGGCGCTCACTCCAGAGTCGGCCTTCGGAATTCGCCTCCGCGGCGACATTTTGCCCGGTGCGCTCGATGAAGTTTTGGGGGCTTGGTGGACGGATCTGTGGACCCGACTGCAAACTCCGGGCGCACTGGTGGCGTGCGTGGATGTAAACGGTCAACTCAACCCACCCCAAGTCACCACCAATGGCGTGGTGCACTTGGATGAATTCGATTTCCAAAAAATTCCCTTCCAGTGTGGCGACGTACAAATCCATTCTGATGCGTCGGGCACTCAAATTGGGTTAAAGAATTTGAAAGGTCGAAGCGCCGAAGACGTTGGCTCACTGAGTGGCAGCCTAACCTGGAATAACAAGAAGGCGCCCAGCAAAAGCGGGCCCTTTGTAGAATTAAATGGCAACCTGGCCGCCTGGATGCTCGCCAAATCCGTCAGTGAGGGTCTCAGCGAAAAATTAAAATCCATTCAGCTCCCGCTTGATCGACAAATTTCCGTGACGGCCAAGCCCGACGAGAACGGCTTGGCAATTGAAGCGGAGATTAGCTGCCTTTCGGACTTTACGGCCTGGGGCATTCCCGGTCGCAACCTCTTCTGTAAGATTCAAAATAAAAACGGGGCGACGACGATACGCACCACCCTGGGTATTGCCGAAGGACTTGGCTCGCTCTCGATTATCGGCGAACCCGAACGCGATTCAAAAATTTCCATCGCGCTGAAGGACTGCGACTCCAACTTAGTAGCCCGCGGCTTGGGCTACACAAAGATTCCACTACCGAAGAAGAACACCCCCAAGGAAGCCACGCGCTTCAACTTTAACTTAGATGGGACAATTAACCTCCAATCGCCCGAACAAATTCGCTGCTTGGGCGGGTTCGAAATTGCCAATCCCGAGATCAAAAAGATTCGGATCCTAGGGGGCCTATCCTCGGTCCTTGAGGCCATCGGAATTAATGCCACCACCTATGAGCTCAACCTCCTGACGGGCCAGTTTGGGTGTATTAATGGCCGTGCGTACTTTCCTGATATCTTGGTTTCCGGACCCCAGTCCCAACTCTCTATGGCCGGGGAGGTTGACCTCACATCCTCGACCGTCGACTTCGCGGGGGTGTTCAACATCCCTCAAAAGGAGGGCTCCATTTTCCCCAATCCATTTAACCTCAATCGGACCATCGCGGATAACACCCAAATTGCCATATCTGGGCCCATTTCTGACCTAAAAACCAGCGCCACGCCCTCCTTCTTTTTCTTACATAAGTTGTTTAAGAGAAGGGGTTTAGGTAAAATACCGTCCGAATTAACTGAATGAGGGGTTGATTTGTTCCTTAAGTCCGATGTATCAAGGGGGACACCCCCTCACGGAGGACACTACATTGGACCTAACTAAGATCAAACAAGTCGTGGATTTAATGAAGAAATCGGACCTTTCCGAATTCGAAATCCAAGACCAAGAATTTAAGCTGCGCATCAAGCGCGACCTACCGGGTCGTGCCTTTGCACCAGCCCCTGCCCCCGCAGCCGCCCCCGCTTATGCGGCACCCGCCGCTCCGGCTCCGGCGGCCCCTGGCGCTCCAGCGGTCGACCCCAATATCAAGACCATCAACTCCCCGATGGTCGGCACCTTCTACACTACCCCCTCCCCCGAAAACCCTCCCTTCGTCGCCGTCGGCACCTCCATCAAGGTCGACTCTGTCGTCTGCATTATTGAGGCCATGAAGGTGATGAATGAAATTCCTTCAGAAATCGCTGGCACGGTTGTTGAGTGTCTCGTCGCTAACGGTACCTCCGTAGAGTTCGGCCAGCCCCTCTTCCGTGTGAAGATTAGCTGATCACCGAATTACCCGATGAATAAAATCCTTATCGCCAATCGTGGCGAAATAGCCCTTCGCATTATTCGCGCCTGTCGCGAGCTGGGTATCAAAACGGTAGCCGTCTACTCACAGGTCGACGAGCAATCGATGCACGTTCAATTGGCGGATGAAGCCGTGTGCATCGGGCCGGGTGCAAGCAAAGACTCTTACCTGCGGGAAGACCGTATTATCTCCGCCGCCGAAATCACCAACGTTGACGCCATTCACCCTGGCTACGGTTTCCTTTCCGAGCGCGCCGGCTTCGCCGAAAAATGTGCCTCCGCTAATATTAAATTTATTGGACCACGCCCCGAAGCGATTCGCATGATGGGCGATAAGGCCGTCGCGCGCCAAACCGCGGCTAAATACAAAGTGCCCACCGTTCCTGGTACCGATGGACCCGTCGACAACCAGCGCGAGGCTATTAAAGAAGCTCAGCGTATCGGTTTCCCGGTCATTATTAAGGCTGTCGCTGGTGGCGGCGGTAAAGGTATGCGTATCGTGCACAATGCGGCTGCCTTTAGTAAAGAATTTGAAGCAGCCCGCGCTGAAGCTGAAAAAGCTTTTGGCAATGGTTCCGTTTATATTGAAAAATATATCGAACAGCCGCGTCACATTGAATTCCAGATGTTGGCCGACGAACACGGTAAGGCGATTCACCTCGGTGAACGCGATTGCTCCGTCCAACGTCGCCACCAAAAACTCATCGAAGAATCCCCCTCTCCTTTCCTTACGCCAAAGCTGCGCGAAGAAATGGGCAAGGTGGCGGTGCGCCTAACTGAATCTATCGGCTATCACAATGCCGGCACAATCGAGTTCCTCGTCGATAAGAACGGTAAGTTCTACTTCATGGAAATGAACACCCGTATCCAAGTGGAACACGGGGTCACCGAAGAAGTCACCGACGTTGATTTGGTCCGTCGCCAAATCCTCATCGCCTGCGGTGAGAAACTCGAACTCAACCAGAAGGATATTAAAATCACCGGTCACGCGATTGAGTGTCGGATTAATGCCGAAGACCCTACCCGCAATTTCGCTCCTAGCCCTGGTACCATTGGACTTTACTACACTCCTGGTGGTCACGGTGTGCGCGTGGATTCGCACTGTTACTCGGGTTACACTATTCCGCCGACCTACGATTCGATGGTAGCTAAACTGATTTCCGTCGGTGCTAATCGCCAAAAGGCCATGGATCGCATGCACCGCGCATTGGGTGAATACATTATTCGCGGTATTCACACAACCATTCCCGTTTGCCGCGCCATCATGAAAGACCCTGTCTTCCGTCAAGGTGGAGCCACGACGAAGTACCTCGAAGATTTCTTTGAGCGTACGCCAAAAGAACTCTGGTCAGCCGCCCCCCTCACCTGAGGAAGCGGACAAAAGTCATGAGCGCATCGTCGCGCCTTTCGCCCACGCAGACTAATAAACTGCGCACGGGTAGCGACTGCCTCCGTTTTGCCAATCGTCTACTCAAGTCTAACCGCGTGGCACACGGCCAGGGCTTCATCAACGAACAAGAAGAGTCGCTCACACTGATGGGCAAGGCGACGAGCTTAGCTTGGGAGAAATTGCCAAGCTGCTTCGAGCGAGCCCTTCGTGCGAACGAGAAAGCAACTTTCTTAAACCTCCTCGAGCAACGCGTCTTTGATCGCACACCCACGGCTTATTTAGTCGGTGAAGCCTGGCTCGGAGGACTTCGCTTTCACGTGGATCAACGCGTCATCATTCCGCGCTCTTACTTCGTTGAACTCATCCCCGAAGTTATTCCGCAATGGCTACCCGATGAGGCCGCCATCAAGCACGTTGCAGATATATGTACGGGCTCAGGCTGTCTCGCTGTTTTATTAGCGAAGCGTTTTCCTAAAGCTAAAGTCGAGGCGACGGATCTTTCCGCTGACGCACTCGAGGTAGCCGCGCTCAATGTTAAGGAACACAAACTTCAGGCACGGGTGAAGCTTCACCGCACAGACACCATGACGGCTTTGCTCAATGGGCCGAAGTTTGATTTGATTATTAGCAATCCGCCTTACGAGCCCGAAGCCATTTACATGCGCTTGCCTGCGGAGTTTAAGCAAGAACCCAAGCAGTCGTTGGTATCCGGCAAAGATGGTCTCGACGTTATTCGCAAACTCCTAAGTCAGGCCAAAAAACTTTTGAATCCGGAAGGCGTACTCGTCATCGAGGTCGGCGGCCTGCGACGCGCGATGGAAAAAGCTTGGCCTAAAATGCCGATGACCTGGCTGTCGACCAACGATGGACTGGATTGCGTGGTGTTGATTCGGGCCGCTGATTTACTATCGCCGACGAAGCCATCACCAAGCGCGCGGAGCCGGTGAAGTTTCGAGCAGGTCCTGCGTCTTCGCGGGAAGTTTCGGAAAAAAGTCGAGTCCGGTGAGTGCTTCAATCTTACGAACGCTGACAACGTAGCGGGTTAAGTCTTTGTCGCGCCAAATCTCATTATGCGGAATCAAATAGGCGATGGCACGAAGGCCGTGTTGTTCCGCTTCGTATTCCGAAATCACCATCCAGAAGGCATCCGGCACGGGCAGCCGACCCACCTTGGTATCGGACGGATTCTTAAGCACGGGGCCTACCTGCACCCAAACCTCGCCGTAACGTTCGACGTAGCGCTTCATGATGCGCAACTCGAGGTCCTTCCATAGACCGGCGTTCAGTGCGTGTAATTGTGGAACGATGTTGGAGAGTAAAAAAGTTTCGCGCTGTGCCTCTTCACCGTAACAAACCGAGATGGCGTAATTCGGCGCCAGGTGTCCTCGATCATAACCCGAGTGTACATACTCGGCTGTGGCCACTTTTGCATCCGTGCGCTTATCGACAAAAAAACTGGCCGGTCGCGGCAAGTGAACATCGCGATACGGAAAAACTCGGTAAGAAGACCAGCGGGCCGACGGTAATGAATCGTCGTAGCCCACGGTGTAGCCGCGGTTCACTAATATTTTTAATCCACAATGATCCGCGGGTAGACCGTAAGGCGCGACCGCCATCGCATCAGGTGCAGGCGCCATGACAATGTCGCCCTTAATAACCTCCGTCTTATCGGCCACCTTATCGAGTAAGCCGATGACAGGGTCTGGCGTGGTGCCGTCTTCGCGCACCACGTCGACGACATTGAGCACCCTCTGTTCGACCGCCATTTTCTGGGGGCGATCGCACCATAGGTAATACGCAACTAAAACGAGGACTGCACTCGTGATGAGAAGCCCAATCCAAAAAAGGAATTTGAGGAAGCGGCTAATCATGAACGGCTCAAGTAATAGCACTGCCAGGCCCAATGCATGGCGACGAAAATAATGGCGAATAGGGTAAGCTTATTACGGCGACCCTCTTGAATCGAAAAACGCAGGCACATCGTGTCGCGGCGTAGCCAGAAAATCGCCGAATAAATCGTCCAATGTACCGCGATAATAAACGCTATGAAAAACGCTGGGTGGAATTTAAATGCGTCCCAGAAATTAAGTTGAGTCAGGGCCCGCGCGCAACGCGTGCCGCCGCAACCAAGGCATGGTAAGTGTGTAATCCCATGGAAAATGCAGCCCGGCGTTTCCAGTCCAAGGTAGAAAAACCCCCAACCGCCCGCGATGCCCGCAAGCAAAAGTAGCGGCCAAATCAACTCGTGATTCCATTCACCCGGAAAGGGCGGTCTACGGGTAAGGCGGATCACTTTAGGCCTACAAGTTTACCGAGCATCGCAAAAGTAAATGCAAAGCAGCAACAGCAACTTGAAAGGATGACTCCCACCACCGCCCATGAGCCGAAGATGAACCAGGGTTTGATTCGCATCACTGCACCCTCGGCTCGACAGGATAAAATGATGAGCGGAATCGTGGTCACGATAACTAAAAGAAGGTAAATAATAAATTCACCTGAGAGCAGCATCAGCGGTGCGATAATTAAATTAGACACCGAAGCACCGATCATCGCTGCCACAATCGAACGCTCGACCGTCACTGACTGACGAAATAGGCGAAGCCCTAGCCACTGAATGAAACCCCAAATCGCAATCGCGAAAGGATAGATGGCGGCGTAAAAAAGCCCCGAGCTCACTCGGGCCCAAACCGGCAGCACCGGTTCTGACATCAGGTTGTCGGCGGCTTTATTGAGTTCATCGATATTAAAGCTGCGGAATAAATCTGCGACCTGCACATTAGATTCAACCGATTGAACTTGGGCAAAAATCGTGAACGGCAGAGTCAGTAATACCGTGATGTAAGAAAACAAAATATAGTCGCCGTAAGAATACTTACCGACCGCCAAGGTTTGAGCGGGCGAGAGAATGGCGCCCTTAATGGTTGCCCAATACGATTGCAGCGAGCGACTCAGCTCCCACGGCACAGTCACGGCCTGTGGTGCATCGAAATCGCCACCGACAAATGAGACTACCGCCTTGCTTTCAAACTCGCGCCACTCGGACAAGGCCGTCCACGTGGGCATACCTGATCGCCAGGCAAGGTCGGTCGGCAAAAACTTTCCGTCGACTAAACCCTGCGCGACTTCCTCGGCGCTAAAAACCCCGAGTTGCAATGATTGTCGAGCCACGTGGATTTGCATAATGAATTTATGCTGAACCCAATGCCCTCGGGCAAGCCCGAGAGGTTCTGATTCGCAATTAAAGTGGTGAGGAGGGCGGGACTCGAACCCGCGACCCGCAGCTTAGAAGGCTGCTGCTCTAATCCAACTGAGCTACCCCCTCATGACAGCCAACTTAGGCGGCTGCCAGGAAATGGGCAAGCCGTCAGAGCGTTAGCAAATTAGGTCTCTGAACTGACTGAAATCCGCCGAAAGTCCGCTCGGCATGCCTTTGTTGATCACCGAAACCGCATCATGCGAGTGCAGCGATTCCAAATGCGAACACGCGATCACGAAGTCGCGCACGCGAGCATCGCGATCAAATTGCTCGTAAACTAAGCGGGCCGCATCTTCGACGAACTTGGAGTAAGCGCCGTTTAATTCAGCGAATGCCTGTTCATCTTCGCGCTTCACCATAACCTGAGTTTCGGTGTGCAAGGCTGCTAAGCAAAGGGCCTGCATATCCTCGATGAATAACGTTTTGCCTGGTGAAATTTCGGCGACCACGCGGGCCTTAGAGCGCTGCGAGTGCGGGATGCCGTAAACCTCGCGCTCTTCGCGGGCGTGTTCCGTTAATTCAGCCGAACATGGGCACGCCGATGAATAAACAAAGTCGAAATGAATGTAGCGGCGAACGCGGTCTAGGTCATCAATGGTGCCTTCAAAAATGGCGCGGTAATACTGCCAGCCCTCGAGGCCTGAGCGTAGCGACTTCTGTATAATCGGGTAACGAAACTCGACCAACACGCGGGCGCGGCTGCACTCGAGGTCCTTTTTATAACGCTGCAAAATTTCTTCGAGTAACTCGTGGGACAAGACACGGTCCTTGAACTCGTAAAAGGTGCGCATGATGCGCGACATGTTGATACCCTTGTGATCGGCAGCGAGCGACACCGATCCAGTGATGGTGCACTCTAGTGGCAACGGCTTACCGTCGCGGGCGACCACGAGCATCGGCAGGTGAAAACCAGAGATTCCCACGTGCTGGATCGGGACATTGGCCCCTTGAATCTGGGAGGCGTCTTTATTCTGAATATCAGGCAAAGTCGCACGGTACGCATCATCCGCACGGAAATTCCGGTCGTAGCGTCGCGAGAGGTCGCGGCTGCTGCGGGCGGGTTTGTCGGCTCGACGGGTCATGGATTCAAGGAGGGTGAATGGTCCATTTTTGCAAG
>Ga0214919_10012235_pt1 | contig 10575 bp, 10 predicted proteins | sample LL1503_MetaG_FD_177994 | JGI IMG/M metagenome (GOLD analysis project Ga0214919, IMG submission 177994) | Freshwater microbial communities from Lake Lanier, Atlanta, Georgia, United States - LL-1503 | ecosystem: Environmental > Aquatic > Freshwater > Lake | place: USA: Georgia | collected... | reverse complement strand
GCATTAACTGTTTTGCCACCATTGCACCTGCAACTATTTGAGGGGCACGTTCTGCTGACACAGATGGTAGCTCCTGGCGTTTTTCTAAACTCAGGCCTTGAAGTTTTGGGACTAGCTCATCAAGAGCGTTGAGAGTCAGGTGTTGACCAAATTTTGGATAGAGGTTCTGTGAAAGCTTTGCCAATGTGCGGAAGGTTTTACTTGTTCCAGCCGCGCTATCTTTTTCAAATGTAGAAAGTGATGCAGCAAGGGGCTCTATCTTTTCTTCTAAATACTCTTCGAGAGCTTTGAGGGACTTTAAGGTAAATGGATCACCTTTAAGAAATTGGCGAGTCAACCGCCCTGCACCAAGTTGCATAGATGTTTTAAAAGTTGGGTCCTCCTCAGCGCCGCGTGCAATTTCCAGCGAACCGCCGCCGATATCGAGAACAAGCAGGTCTCCTGAGGACCATCCAAGCCAGCGACGAGCGGCAAGGAAGGTAAATCGTGCTTCCTCTTCACCGCTTAAAACTTGAAGATCAATATTGCACACTTTATTCACATGCGCGATTACTTCATCAGAATTCTTAGCCTCACGAATAGCTGACGTGGCGAATGCCAATAACTCATCAATATCCAAGTGTTCAGCACTCTTCATATTTGTCTGGATTGAGTCTGTGATTTGATCAATGCCAAGTTTGGTAATTGATCCAGACTCATCAAGATATTCAGTCAGCCTGATGACAGATTTGTGAGATGAGTTGGGAATTGGTGGCCCACCTAATTTGCCATCAATAACTTGAAGATGAATGGTGTTGGAACCAACATCAAGAACGCCTAATCTCACTTGCGAAGTCTAACGAGATTACGCAGTTACACCCATCAAATGCTCCATAGCGAGTTGGTCGAGGATTTCATATCCGTAACCGCGCTTGCCGGCAGCTTCTGCATCGAATGAATCCTTTGCAAGATCCTTCCATGTCTCACCTGCTGCAAGAGTTGGCTCTGAAAGTCCAGGAATATTTGATTCCTTCATCGCAGCGATAACTCGTGGATCCTTGCGGAATGCAGCTGCGCGCTCTTTAAGTACCAAATACATACGCATATTCGATGTTGCAGATGCCCAGACTCCTGAATCACCATCGGTGCGAACAGGCTTGTAATCAAAGTGCTTCGGCCCTGTATATCCGTAGCGTTCTAAGAGATCAACGAGGAAGAAGGCGCTCTTGACATCGCCATGGCCAAAGACGAAGTCCTGGTCATACTTTGGACCACGCTGACCGTTGAGGTCGATGTGGAATAACTTCTTCTGCCATAACGCTTGTGCGATTCCGTGAACAAAATTGAGGTTAGCCATCTGTTCATGGCCCACTTCTGGATTAAGTCCAACCATCTCAGGATGATCGAGCATCTCGATAAAGCCAAGTGCGTGGCCAATTGTGGGAAGGAAGATATCTCCACGTGGTTCGTTTGGCTTTGGTTCGATGGCAAATTTAATGTCATAACCCTTATCAATCACATACTGACCAAGGATGTTAAAACCTTCTGCATAGCGCTCAAGGGCAACGTAGGCATCCTTTGAGCTTTCTGACTCTGCGCCTTCACGTCCACCCCAGCAGACATAGATCTTTGCACCCAGATCTGCAGCTAAATCAATATTGCGCATCGCCTTACGGATTGCAAAGCGGCGGATATCGCGATCATTGCTTGTCAGTGCACCATCTTTAAAGACGGGATGGCTAAAGAGGTTTGTTGTTGCCATCGGAACTTTCATTCCGGTCTCAGCAAGTGCCTTTTTGAAGCGATCGATATGTCCCTGACGAGTTGCATCATCTGAACCAAATGGAAAGAGATCATCGTCGTGGAATGTCACACCATATGCACCGCGAGCTGCGAGCTCGTTAACTGTTCGGACTGGGTCTAAAGCCTCACGAGTGGGATCTCCGAAGGGATCGCGCGCTTGCCAGCCAACTGTCCAGAGGCCGAAGGTGAATTTATCTGCAGGTGTAGGTGTGTACGACATGCCGAGAGAGTACTTCAGTATTGCAAAGTTAGGAAGCGAACTTGCCAGTCACTAAGAAGTAGACGCGGCGAGAGACTGAGACAGCGTGGTCTGCATAGCGCTCGTAGTAGCGACCAAGGAGAGTGATATCAATGGCAGATTCGACGCCATGCGTCCAGTCTTTATTGGTGATTGAGCCGATGAGCTGACGATGCAACTTATCCATTTCGTCATCATCCTTCTCGACCTGCAGAGCCATGTCGGTGTCGCGGGTTTCGATAACGACGGCGATCTTGCGGGAAATATTTTCAGCAACGGTACCCATGTGGTGGACCAAGTCACGTAGTTCTGAAGGAATAGCAGATTCAGGATGGCGAAGTCGTGTCACCTTTGCAATGTGGTGCGAAAGATCTCCCATGCGCTCGAGATCTGCGCTCATGCGCAATGCTGTAACGAGTGCGCGAAGATCTGATGCAACAGGTTGTTGGCGTGCAATGATGTCGATGATTCGTGAATCGAGATCGTGTTGGTACGTATCAATTTTCTCATCTGAAGAGATAACTTCTTCGGCAATCTTTAGTTCGGCATCAATCAGTGCATGTGTCGCCTTATTGATGGACTCTGAAACCATATTTGATAGGTCTACTAGTGATTGCGAAACGCCATCGAGCTCTTCTTGGAATACTGAACGGATAAGTGCCATGGGGGTGAACTTAGGCGCCCTCGGTGAATAATGCAATGCGTACAGGTAAACGGAAGGTTAACTGAACGAGGAAGCCATTAGGCTAGGGCTATGTGGTTTCGTCGTGAAGAACGTGATGAGTACGTGCCTTCAAATGAGTTATCACCCCTACTTTTCGAAGTAATTTCGCAGCTGGACCAAGATGCTCTCTTGGTCGCACCTGGTGAAGTAATTGTTTATGCAACAGATGGAATTGAGAAGCTCAATCTTTTAAAAGATGGGCGCATCACGAGCCCAGAACTGATTGCTTTAATTCGCGTTGTACGTCGCACGGAGCAGACTCGAACCGGCAAGATTGAAATTCCTCGTGGTCCTATCGGTGAAGGTCTACGTGACCTCACGGTAAAAGCCATCTATTTACATGAACATGAAAATATTCTTGTCCTACTCAGCGATGAGAGCGAGGCCGATCGCGTTCATGAAGTCCGACGAGATTTCGTCGCAAATATCTCCCACGAATTGAAGACGCCAATCGGTGCGCTTTCTCTGCTCAGCGAAGCTGTTTTATCTGCAAAAGACGAACCAGCATCAGTGGAAAAATTTGCTGGGCGTATGCAGATTGAGGCAAAACGGTTAACCGATCTGGTTCAAGAAATTATCAATCTTTCTCGCCTGCAGGATTCCGATCCGCTTGAGGTTGCGACAGAGAATCACGTCGCAGATTTAATCAGTGAAGCTGTTGACCTCTGCAAGACCACTTCCGAAGCTAAAGGCATTCAGATCACCACAAATCTTGGAGCCCCGGCCATTGTCCTTGGCGATAGCGAACAGTTAATTATGGCAATCCACAATCTTTTAGAAAATGCCATCAACTACTCCCCTGAAAATACAAAGGTCTCAATCTCTGCAGAAGTTTCCAACCAGATTGTTGAGATTACCGTTACCGACCAAGGTATAGGTATCCCCGAAAGTGATCTAGAACGAATCTTCGAGCGCTTCTACAGAGTCGACCCTGCGCGCTCCCGCGAAACTGGCGGAACAGGACTTGGTTTATCCATTGTTAAGCACGTTGCTTCAAATCATGGCGGAGAAATCAAAGTATGGAGTTCGCAAAATATCGGCTCCTCTTTTGCACTTCGCCTACCAATCTTCACACCTAACGGAGGCAGTTCACAATGACAAAGATTTTGATCGTTGAAGATGAATCTTCATTCTCTGAAGCAATTTCCTTCTTGCTTGGTAAAGAGGGATATGAAAGCGCTGTAGCAGAGAATGGTCGCATCGCTCTCGACCTCTTTAAATCCAATGACTTCGATCTTGTCCTGCTCGATCTTATGATTCCTGAAGTTTCTGGCATCGATGTCTGCCGCACAATCCGCACAACATCTGCTGTGCCCATCATCATGCTGACTGCCAAAGACTCCGAGGTCGACAAGGTCGTGGGTCTAGAACTTGGTGCAGATGACTACGTAACAAAGCCTTACTCATCACGTGAACTAGTTGCCCGTATCAAGGCTGTCTTACGTCGCGGAGTTCCAGATGATGGTGCATCAGCATCTAACTCAGGTATTCATAGCGTGGCTGGAATCCGCATGGATATTGAACGTCATCAAGTCACAGTAAACGGAAATCTCATTCCCTTGCCTTTAAAGGAGTTCGAACTGCTTGAATTCTTACTTCGCAACGAAGGACGCGTGCTCACACGTGGTCAGCTAATTGATCGTGTTTGGGGTGGCGATTACTACGGTGATACCAAGACTCTTGATGTGCACATTAAGCGTTTGCGCTCAAAGATCGAGGTAGACCCAGCTAACCCAGTTCTCATTCAAACAATTCGTGGATTGGGTTATAAATTCGAGGCGTAGACTCAATCTATGGCCGACAAGAACACTCGCACATTTACTTCTCGTGATTCAGCGCGCTGCATCATCGTTCCGAGTGATCTCGACAATAAATATTCTCGCGGTGTATTAGGCCTTATTACGGCTTCAATGGTAGTTGAGAACATTCCACACGCAATTCGAAAAATACTTAAATAAACATCTAGGGATGTCCCTTTAGATTCATCCCATCAGTTAGACCTACTCTTAAGCATGGTTAAAACTGTGGCAAACCCAGCACGCGTCTTATTGATTAATGACGATGCTTTTGAGCTCGCCACTATGTCAGCTTCCCTGCGATTGCACAGCACAAATATTGTTGGAGAAGCTTCAAATGCATTTCTTGCTGAAAATCTATTTAAATCACTACAACCAGAAATAGTCTGTATTGATCTTCAATTTTCTGGAGAAGAAGCGATCGGATTGTTGCAAAGGTTTCGAAAGCTCAATCCCACGCTCGGAATTGTCATTATTACCTCCTGCCCTGATTTACGTCTCTTTGGTCTCTTAGAGAAGAACATTCCAAAAGGCAGCAAAATTATTCTCAAGCGCTCGGTATCCGACTTATCTATCATCACCTATGCACTCTCAGAAAGCATTCAATCTGCAACTGAAGGCGCTGCTATGAAATGGATAAGCTCTCACGCCAGCATTCATGAAAATTCATTTATCAGCGTGCTCAACGATTTCACCGACATTCAAATAGAGACACTTCGACTTGTGGCTCATGGTCTGAGCAATTCTGAAATTGCACGTGTGAGATATGTATCAGAGAAATCAGTAGAGCAGATTGTGGCGCGTATCGCACAGCACCTTCTGATTGCACCAGATCGCAGTCGCAATCTTCGCGTCATCATGACCGGTGAATACTTTAAGTGGCTGGGCGCACCAAGACATTAACTGAACTGTCTGTAAGCGTGCGGTAAAGTCATGGCATGCCTGCAGAACTCACTCTCGCTGATATCCGTCAGCGCTGGAATGAAGTTCTCGACCTGGTCGAAAGCCGTGATCGGGTGGTCTGGATTGCCTACTTTGATGCTCGCCTAGACTCATTAGAAAATGGCCGACTAGTACTTGATTTCCGCGATAGCAACAAGCTGGCAACTGGCCATGATTATCAAGAGGCGCGACTACGCCACCGATCCATTCTGCAAAGCGCATTCTTTGATGTCTTTGGGATATCAGTAGTAGTGATTGAAAAATGAAGAGATTCTTGGCAGCACTTGCTTCAACAATTTTCTTAGCTTTCTCTCTTCAATCAATTCCTCCCGCTTCAGCCACAGACCTTAATCTCAACGGACCTGGGGGTCGCATCCACGGCGCTGATATCAGCCGCTGGCAACATCCCAATGACAAGCCCATCGATTTTGTGAAGATGCATGACGCGGGCGTTTCATTTGTCATGATCAAGGCGTCGGATACTCGAGATGATGCAGATCTGCTCGCCGTGAAATATCTCAAGTTGGATCGCACCGGTGCGCAAGATGCTGGAATCTATACCGGCTTCTATCACTACGCGATTCTCCCCGACGTTACTTCTCCTACTGCAATTGCACGTGATGCACGAGCACAGGCGCAGAAAGTTATCTGGCGAATCGCATCCCTGGGTGGATATAACGAGAAAGATCTTCCTATTGCGCTCGATCTTGAAAATAACTGTGTGCGACTAAGTTCGACAAAGGTCTGCAAGAAATATGCCACCCGAAGCGCTGCCACGCTCTGGGCTAAGACTTTCCTAAAATCCATTAAAGATAAGACCGGCCGTACTCCATTTATTTACTCATCCCCACACTTCCTCGAGAACTCAATGGTGCGAGATAAAGAGCTCAGCTCTTATCCATTATGGATTGCTCAGTATGCAATCAATCCAGCTAAAGAGGGGGCCAAGCCCAATGTAAAAGAAGCTGGATGTTTTGTGCACTCCTGGACTACTGCGCAATGTTCAGCTAATTGGACTGTCTGGCAGTACACATCATGTGGAATTGCACCTAAGTACGGCGTACCTGGCACCCGCCTTGATCTCAATGTCTTTAGTGGTACACCAGAGAAATTCCAGAGCTTATTGACGGGTACATGGCTACCTGATGTCGCCGATTTCATGCCGCAAGGCGAAAGCACCACCATGACTATTACATCGGTCTTTGCTTCCACAACAAATAAGAATGCAGTCATTTCAGTTGAGGTAAAGCGCCCAGATAACTCACCTGTCGTCACCGGCGCTGTGAAGTATTACTTCAACTCCACAAACCAAGTTGTTCCTAAAGTCACCCAGACTATAGCCCGTGAAACCAGTGGTTCGTGGAAATTATCTATCGCAGGTTTGCCAGCAGGAACATGGGTGGGCAATGTGGGATTTAAAGATGCTTCAGGTACTCACGCAGAAATTAAGACGCCCCTTGTTCTGACTATTGAGCAGGGACCAACTCCTCCACCCACTCCAACCAAGAAACCTTCAACAAAAGCTAAAACTGATGGATGTAAAAATCAGATTAAGAATTAACCAGCTCGTGTAGAGCTGCCTCTTCCTGAGCAATCACTGCAAGAAATGCACTGACAGATGCGCTGCGTTCTTTTGCTCCCCATCCCAGTTGATCGCCAATAATCTTGGCAACTTCCTTGGCTGCCTCTGCACCACTATCGGCTGCTTCAAATGAAATACGAGTTCTGCGTAGCAGCACATCTTCTACAGATAGTGCACCTTCGTGGGTAGCTGCATGGAGAATTTCAGCCTTTATATAGGGAAGGTTAGGGATAAGTCGTTCTGCGAGGGTTGCATCATCTGCAATAAGTTCAAGAATTTCTTCGATGAGTGAACCGTAACGGTCGAGAAGATGAGTAACGGTTGCTTCAGAGATTCCACTATCTTCGGCAATCTTGGCAACCTGCTGCTTAAGTGCAAAGTAACCATCGGCACCGATGAGTGGAAGCTTTTCGGTAACCGAATCATTTACCAGGCGACGAAGATCAAGAACAGCAAGATCAACAGCATCTTTAGCCATGACGCGATAGGTGGTGTATTTACCGCCAGCGATACTGACAAAGCCAGGTGCTGGACGGTCAACTGTATGTTCGCGTGAAAGTTTTGTTGTTGCAGAACCGGTTTTATTTGCAACAAGTGGACGAAGTCCGGCAAATACTCCGAGAATATCTTCGCTCTTGAGCTTTGGTTCCAGTACGCGATTGGCTTGATCCAAGATGTACTGCACATCTTCTTGCGTTGCTAATGGCTTTGCGCGGTCTCCTTCGTAAGGAGTATCTGTCGTTCCCACAATCCACTTATCTCCCCAAGGAATGAGGAAGAGAACCGAAACAGGTGTCTTTAAGATAATTCCATCTTTGGATTGAATGGCATCTCCTGGGACAACGATGTGCACGCCCTTAGACATGGCAACTGAGTAACCTGCAGTAAGTCCGAATTTCTCGTGAAGCTCATCGCTCCAGACTCCAGCGCACATGATGGTCGCCTTCGCCGAAATCGAAATCTTCTTATTGGTGAATGTATCCACGGCAATTACGCCGGTGACTTTCTTTCCCGTGCGAGTGAGATCTTCAACGCGCACGCCAGTAGCCATAACTGCTCCGTGGCGCGCAGCTGTGCGTGCAATCATCATTGTGTGGCGCGCATCGTCAACTTGCGCATCGAAGTAACGGATTGCTCCGGTAATAATGTCTTGACGCAGTGATGGAGAAATTGTGGCGATGGTCTTGCCAGTCAAGTGCTTATGTGATGGAAGCGCACGCTTAAATCCGCGTAGCGCATCGTAGAGAGCAAGTCCTGCACCTACATAGGTGCGCTCTTTTACCTTTTCAGTAAGGGGATAGAGAAAGCTCACTGGCTTTACTAAGTGCGGGCATTGGGTAGAAACCATGAGTTCGCGTTCGTGAAGAGCTTCGCGTACTAATTTAAAGTCATATTGTTCAAGATAACGAAGGCCACCGTGAATTAACTTGCTGGAACGACTTGATGTTCCGGCTGCATAATCATGTGCTTCAACAAGGGCTACCTTCAAACCTCGAGAAACTGCGTCTAGTGCAGCCCCGACCCCATTTACTCCGCCGCCGATAATGAGGATGTCGAATTCTTCAGAAACTAGGGATGCAATCGCTCGCTCGCGTTGGTCTGCATTGAGCTGTGAAGTAAACATCGTCTGAAGAGCTACCAATTCCTAAGTGTGCTTGAGTACTTTCGAGGGTTTTGAGTACTCTTAACTATATGGCATACATCGGAAGTTTGGATCAAGGAACTAGCAGCACTCGCTTCATGATCTTTGATGCCGACGGCAAAGTGGTGGGCCAACATCAACTCGAACATCGTCAGATACTTCCTCAAGCCGGTTGGGTCGAGCACGATGCTGCAGAGATTTGGGACCGCACCAAGGAAGTCATTACTGGGGCACTCAAGCAAGCAGATATTTTGGGTTCAGATTTAGCTGCAATCGGCATCACTAATCAGCGCGAAACAACTGTCGCATGGGATGTCACAACCGGTCGCCCACTTCATAATGCAATCGTCTGGCAAGACACCCGCACCGCTGAATATCTATCCAGCTTCTCCCCTGATATCGCGAAGGCAATCACATTTAAATCCGGCCTTCCCGTTGCCCCATACTTTGCAGGAAGCAAGATGCACTGGCTGATGGAAAATTCGACAGAGGTAAAGAGTGCAATCGCTGCAGGAAATGCGCGCTTTGGAACAGTTGATTCGTGGTTACTCTGGAATTTATCCGGTGGCACACAAGGTGGAGTTCACATTACCGATGTCACCAATGCCAGCCGAACCTTGCTGATGAACCTCGAGACTTTGCAATGGGATGACGAACTCCTTGGCTACTTTGGAATTCCACGCAATGTTCTCCCTGAAATTAAATCTTCCTCTGAAAAATATGCACTGACTGATCCCCATGGGCCACTTGGTTCTGCTGTCCCAATCGCTGGAATCCTTGGTGATCAACATGCTGCAATGGTTGGACAGGTCTGCTTCGAGCGCGGTGAATCAAAGACAACATATGGAACAGGAAATTTCGCACTACTCAATACAGGTACCGAAATTGTGCGTTCTAAAAACGGCCTTCTCTCTACAGTCTGTTACAAGTTTGGTGACAAACCAGCGATGTATGCGCTCGAAGGCTCGGTTGCAGTTACAGGCTCTGCTATTCAATGGCTGCGCGATCAATTGGGCATCATTAATAATGCTGCTGAAACTGAAGTTCTTGCCTCATCTGTTACTGATACTGCAGGTGTTTACTTTGTTCCCGCATTTTCTGGACTCTTTGCTCCGTACTGGCGCACTGATGCGCGCGGTGTCATTGTCGGACTCACTCGAGCAGCCACAAAAGCACATCTTGCTCGAGCAGCTCTTGAAGCAATCTGTTATCAAACACGCGATGTGATGGATGCGATGGTTGCAGATAGCGGTGTACCAATGACAGAAATGCGCGTTGATGGTGGAATTACAGCCAATGCGCTCTGCATGCAGATGCAGGCTGACATTATGGGAATCGATATCACTCGCCCACTCATTACTGAAACAACAGCGCTTGGTGCTGCATATGCTGCAGGACTTGCAGTCGGATTCTGGAAAGATACTGATGAAGTCAAGAAGCAGTGGAAACAATCACGTCGCTGGAGCCCCACTTCTACTGCTGAAGATCGCGCAACAGGTTATGCGGGATGGAAGAAGGCGATTGAACGCACCCTCAACTGGGCCTAACGAAATATTGCTAGGTGCGCGGTAGAGTACGTTCATCATGGATGAGATAGTCGAACTTTCCGCTGGCGTAGTGCGCACAAGTCGCACCATGAACGATGGCCGAACAATTCGCTATTACGACACAGCTGGGCAAACACGCACGGCAGCTGATCAACGCCCCCAAGAAGAGCAGCCAGGAATCGGTGAACTTCGCCTTGATCCACTCGTCAATGAATGGGTTGCCATGGCAGCTCATCGACAGGGTCGCATCTTCTTGCCTCCGAAAGAACTATGCCCGCTCTGTCCAACTACAGGTGAGTTACTTACTGAAATTCCTGAAAAT
>Ga0214919_10012234_pt1 | contig 10576 bp, 1 predicted proteins | sample LL1503_MetaG_FD_177994 | JGI IMG/M metagenome (GOLD analysis project Ga0214919, IMG submission 177994) | Freshwater microbial communities from Lake Lanier, Atlanta, Georgia, United States - LL-1503 | ecosystem: Environmental > Aquatic > Freshwater > Lake | place: USA: Georgia | collected 2015-03-15 | reverse complement strand
CGAGGAGTTAAAAAGTTTTATTTCTGACCAAAACAGTTATTCTCCAGAAACTTTTAATCAAGTTATAAATTCTGTTGCCAATAAGTTTGAAAATAAATCTGCGCTTATTTTGAACAATATAATCAATGAAAATGTTGCAAAGTTAAATCAAGTAGTAGAGACCTTATATTCGAGCATTTCTAACAATCAATCTAAGGAATCTATCTTAAATACTCTTTCTACATTTGTGAATAATAGTGCCAGTTATTTAGATACAGATAATAATTTCTTAACTGAAGAGACCAACAGTTTTAAACAAGAAAATAATGACTTTATCAAAAACTTAAATAATCTTTTATCAAGTAATAATAACACTTTATCTGAAGAAATAAAGAATGATATCAAGAATCAAATCTTCAATAATATTTCATCTCAAGTTCTAGCCGTTGTTAATAAAAATGAGATAAATAGTCAGCAAATTAACAATATTATCCAAAGCTCTAATTCAGTTGAGATTAAGACAACTGATATTAGAAACTACTTGTCTGACCTTGAAAATTTATATCAGGATAGTGTTTTTGTAAATGAAATCAAATATGCTCAATCTTTCTTAAAAAATGAAAGTACTAAGATTAATATTTTGAGCACTTCAAATAATCTGAATATTGCAAACTTAAATACAGTGATCCAAAATGCTGTAAGCAGTAATCAACAATATCAATCAGTTCAGGTCATCACAAATCTAGCTTTAAGTAAAATAGAACAGTTCAAGAGTTTCGTAAATAACTCCGATTCTGTTGATGTTCTGAATACAATCATTAACAATTCAAGCGTTAGTATGTTGAATGATGCCAAAACTCAAATATCTGGATTGATACAAACATTTAATCTATCAGAAATAATTAAGCAAGAAATCATTAATCGAGTAAACAGTTCTTCATCATTTGTTGATATTGAAAATCTTATAGAGTCAAATACTGTCAATGTATCAAGCGCAGAAACAAGAATTTTACAAAGCGTAACAAATGAAAATAAGTTCATTTCTAATCTAATAAACTCTGTTTCTGAAACTTTTAAGAATGAGATAGTCAACAATAAATCCGAAGTAGAAAGTTATGTTAATATTGCTTTAGTAGAGTATTTGCAGAATAAGTTTGAAAAGTATCAATCATCACCAATATATAAAAGTGAAACATATTTAGAAAGTTTAACAAAGTTTATTGAAAGCAATGTAACTAACTCTGATGTTGTTTTGGGCACAGTTAAAGAAGTTGCTCGTTATGCTGCCGGTGATCAAGTGTCTGTTAATAATTTAATCAAGACTGTAGATAACTTATATAAATCTGGCACTTTCACCACTATAGAAAATAACAATCTTACATATGAAACATTTGAAAAGAATAACTTAAAATTCTTAAACACGATAAACAATGCTTTTTCAAATTATAATGTTGAAGAAATTTCCACCACTTTAAATAACCTTACTACTGATATCATTTCTTCAACACAATCAAACATTGAAAATATATCAAACTCCACATCGTCTACAATTGATGTTTCTAATGTCAACATAAGTAGCCTTAAAGATGTAGAGAACTTAATCAACAATATCAATGAGTATCAAAGCAATAATATTTTAAATGCAAGAGAAGAAATAGTATTGAATTCTTTGAAGAGTTATGTTGCAAATGAGTATGTCAAGATCAGCATGCTTCAAAACATTATTAATCAAACACAAGACATTAAGCAAGTCTATACATATAATTCAGAATCTTCAAATCAAATGAACTTAAGTCAGGAGGAAAAAACCACTTATGTTCTTAACCAAAATCAAGAGTTTTTAAATCAATATACTCAAGAGTTTATTTCAGAAAACTTGTCATCCAACTCTTCTGTCTTAAATGTTACAAACACAATAGCAAATAACTTTGCTTTGTCTAATTTATCAACTCAAGCCGTAGAAGTAGTAAACAATATAAACCAGCTGACTTCATCTTCAGAGATTAATAACTACTCTACAAGATTAGAAGAGAAGAGTTTTAATGAGGCTAAAACTCTTCTTTCTACTATCATGCAAGAAATGGGCAAGACAGAGATCTCACAGCTAATCGTAAACTCTGTAAACTCTTCTGACCTTAAGAACATTATTCAAAACAACTTTAATAATCTAAATACATTTGAAAAGAATGTTGCAGAAAAAACCCTAAATGAAGTTTTTTATATCAGTAACAAGTTAAATGAAGCAATCAATATTTTTAATCAAGATGTTAAAGAAAACAGCACAAATATTTCAAGTTACATAGCCACACAAACTTTAACAAACTTGATTCAAAACTATGTAAATAATCAAGTTAATAATAGCTCTGCATCTATAATCAATAATCTTCCAAAGACAAATATAAATCAGGCTATTTCCTTGGCTAATGCTTTGTCAATAATCAATAAAGAAGATGTTGTGAATAATCTTTTGACATTGAATCAGAATGCATTTTCAAATATCAATCAAGAAAGCAGATATCAAATCTCTAGTTTTAAATTTGATCAAGAGTTCAAAGATGCAGTTCAAAATATAACAACAAATAATAGTGTAGAAAATATAGCCACAGAGTTAAGCACATTCAAGCAAGAAGTTTTTAATAATACAGTTTCAACAGTCAATGAGGTTATGAACCAAAGCAATACCAAAGTTGAAAGTTATGAAAGTGTAGTTAAAAATCAATACTTAACTGCAGATGAAAAAATTGAAAATATTCTAGAATCTTTGAATGTTGCTTTAAATAGTGATTCTTTATCCATTCAAGAAACTAAAAATCTTGAGATGATTAGAAACTATGTACTCAGCGAAAGCTACAAAATAGATGTTCTTAATAAAATTTCTTCCCAGGATTTATTTAATGTTAATAATTTTGAGTCATTTGAAAATGAAATAACTACAAAGATTCAACAAAACATTATCAGTCCATCATTTGTAGAATCCATTAATAACTTCAGAACGCAAATATCTCAAAAGAACTCTGCGGATGAAATTAAAATTTATTCATCTGAGCAAAAAACCATAGTATTGAACGATGTGAAAAACATTGTAAGTGAGTTTGTATCAGTGATTAATTCTGAGTATTTGACAACTGAAAACTTAAATACAATTAATTCTGCCACATCTATAGAAGAGCTGTCTAATATCTTAAATGAAAATAAAAATCAATTTAGCTCTTCAGAAAACATCACAATATCAAATCTTTTAAATCAGAGTTCAGTCTATTCAGAAATTATTGAATCTGTGTCCAATAGTATTTTGAATGACAACATTTTTACTGAAAATATTTTGATGCAGAAAGTTGATAATGTTGTGTATGAAACAGTGCAGAAGCAAATCAATTCTGTGAATGAGACACTAATCAGAAATATTATTAATAATATAGAACAATCAAATATTTCTGAATCAATATCCAGCCAAGAAATTACCAACATGATTTCTTCTTTAGTCAACAACACTCTTAATAAACAAGAAGTGTATTTGAATGAAGTATTGAACTCATTTAACATAAGCAATATCAATCAACAAATTAACACTTATAATCAGGAAGTTATCAGATCTGTAAGCACCGCAGTTCAGAACTATGATGTAGCAAAGTTGTTAACAAATACAATAAATGAAAACATAAGCTTAAATCAAAACATCGTCAATAATGATGTTATTGAAAATGTAAATCAAATTTTGAAACAAAACGATTATCAAAATTTAGAAAATAACAATTTTAGTGATTTATATAAAACCATAAGCAGCAATGAATCAATAACAAAAGAAATTAAAAATACATTTAATTCAAATCTTGTGAGAAATTTATTCAATCGCACTTTGGTTAATGAACTTAAAAGAAACTCAACAACCATCAGAACATTATTAGATGAAAAAACTTATAGTGGACAATCTAATTTAGTCACTCAATATTTAAATAAAATATATCAATCTATAAATGAAATCAAATCTTCTGTAAGTAATGAAGTTAAAAATGAAGTTGAAAGAATTGAAAATATCACTTTAAACTTTGAAAATCAATCCACTTACCAAAGATCAAGTATTCAAGTTTATGATGAAGTTACAAACAGAGTTGAAGCTAGTTTGCCTGATGGATTTGATAAAGTAAACCTAAATGAATCTGTAAATAATATAGAAACAAATACCACGAATAATGATTTCAGAAACATTACAGTAGTCAAGCAAATTGATGAAAATGAAGATGTTCAAGTTTCGAATTTAAGAATAGAAAAAGTCTGGAATAAGTTTGTTCAAGAAGAAGTTACTAAAATTGTTGAAGAGGTGAATAATCAATCTGAATCAACAACTCAAGAAAATATTTACAATGAACAAAACACTACAGTAAATCAAAATTCAAGAACAGAAAACTTTAATAAATCTGAAATTAATTATAACTCTGGTGACGTGCACAATACAGAAAACTTGAGTGTTTATAATACTTTTAATGCTCAACAATCAAACTTTAATGCAGCATCTAAAGAGACTGAAGAAAGAGTTAATTATAGAGAAATAACCGAGCTTGTATTTACCAGAATAGAAGAAAAGCTCAAAACATTCAGTGTCACAGAACAAGATATTATTCTTTTAAAGCATAAGATTTTGACCGAAGTGACAGAAATCTACGAAAAGAAATCTAAAGTTGATATCCAAAAGAGTGAAGAAAAGATGAAAAAGGAGATGCAGGATTTATTTATTAAATTCTTAAATTCATAACATGCCTGGAGAAGCTTACTCAAACCCGTCATTCATTCCACCAGTTTTTGGATATACATGGTCGCCAAAAACGAATGCAAATGGAAATGCCACAGCTCAAGGATTTTATCAAGCTAGAATTGGCAGAGGAAGATTTTACAATGCCGTACCAGATGTAGATAATAATAGCTCTTCTAGAACAAAAGTTAAAGTAACTGGTTTGTACTCTTCAGGTCAAGAATATTTTCCAATTCAAAACGTATTTAGACCATTACAAAATCCTTCAAACTATATATCCTTACCACCATCTGATTATATTAACATATTAAATAAATTAGATGGAGACACAATTGAAGAACTTTTAAGTTATGCTATCACAATACCTGCATCAAAAAGAATTGCATCTATACAGCTAGAGTATTCATTTGTAGTTGATCCAAAGGATAAAACATTCTTAGATACAGTCACCAATCAGGAAGACAAAAAAAATATTGAATCTGGTGATTATGGCAAGGTGGATTTAACTAAATATTTGTATTTGGATGTCCTTTTAGATGGAAAAGTGTATACCTCAAAAAGTGGTGATAAAGCAGCTAAGTTATTGCCTTTAACTGGATTGTCTACATTTACTGCATTTGTTAAAAAACAACTTAGATTTGAAGAAACAATAGTCTCTGGATTGTCAGCTTCAAATTACCCGCAAGCTAAAGAAATAAAGTTAATTCCAAATAAGAAAATCAAATCATTAAAACTTGATATAAAAAAGTTTTCAATATATGAGGCTGTTAATGCTTGTAATATTGATGATAGAAATTTGCCATCTATTATTTTGGGTTATGCAGTTTTAGTTGATTGTGAAGTTGATACATCTAATTCATCTTCATCAACATTCAAAGCTCCTTCATCAGCTGAAACAAAGCCTACTATAAATGTAAAAGTATTTAATCCTGATAATAGAATTCAAAGTCCAGGTTTCTCACATAGTGTTGATCTAAGATTTTTCTGTGCAGCTACACCTATCGATTCTGGTTCTGCTGCTGCTTTAGGAAATGTTGGCGGAGAAGGTTCATTTTTTGTTACTTTATTAAATGTTGGAGTTGGTAGAAGGCATGCTAGATATGTTTTTGATGGAACTACTTTAAGTATAGGAGTTAAAAAACTTACTGAATTTACATTGTATTCAAAAAAGCAAACTGTAACTCTTTCAGGTTCAGGAAAAAGTAACGATAAGGATATTGTTGATGCTTCTTTAGGTATTTTTATTGCTACAGATGAAAAGTATCCTCTGCCCATTAATTCAGGTATTACATTCACAAAAGGTACATTTAAAACTGCATTTGATGGAAGCGTTAATTTTAAAGATTCAGATGCTACGGCTAGTAATTCAGTAAGCCATGTATATTTCAGATTCTGGTTTGTCCCTGTTGATGTAAATACTTCTGATACTGAAACTATTAGAAAATACAGAGAGAAAACTGAATTCATATTTAAAGTAGTTGATGGAAAAACTACTATTGCAAGAGAAAAACCAAAATCGTTTCTTGATTTATTAGTTTCACCACCATTAGATGAAAACTCTCAAACTTTTGAAGTTGCTAGATATATCAATGAACAAAAGAAATTAACATTTACCGATTTAGACTTTACTTCAGCAATATTGGCAGTAGAGGTTTTTGTAAAAACTAATTCAACAGATGGAACAAAATTTACTAAATTTCCAAAAATAAATTTTACTGCTAGTTCTGAAGTTTCTGGTATAGAATCAAATATTTTTCAAAACATATCCCATACATTATATCCAATGAGATCTTTTGATTCATCTATATTTACTAGTGCTACATTTACAGCAATTAAGTCACCATTAAATCTTACTAATTTGCTAACAGGTAATAAAAAAGCTCCAGAAATTAGTGGATATATTCAGTATGACCAAAAATTTGCTTCAGCAACACCTAACTCACCAGTTGAAAATTCATTTGTAGATTTGTTGATAATTAATCCTACATCACAAACTGGTAAAATAAATGTCACCTTAACTGAACAAGTTTTTAAATTATTAAAGAAAACTTCACAGCCTTCTGGTTCTTTAGCTTTAATAAATACAGATTTTGTTACTGATGGTCAACTTTTATCTAATGGTAGAGTTAATACTGGAACTTGGACAATAAAGTTAAAAAGAAAAAAAGTTGATAAAGATTTAGGTTTTGACTTACAAATTCAAGGTCTTATGATAACCAGTAATGGAAAGGTTCTCTCAAGATTATTTAAATCTCCATTGCTTACAGATAAAGAAGAGATTACCTACTCACCAATAATTAATATCCCATTTAATATCGAATCAGTAGAAACTCAATTTGTTTTGAGAATAAGTTTATATCCATATTCTTCTGGTAAATATACTTACAGCGATTTAAAATCAACTGCAGCTAAAGAAGGATTAGAACCAGGATTTAAGTTTGAATCTGTTAGTATTACCAAGCACACATTAGAATATTTAAATGTGGTTGCAAATGATGATGTTTCAGGCGGTCCAGGATTTAATGAAGATTTACCAATAGCTCCTGTCAAAGTTTTAGGAAATGATCCAGATATTGATGGTCAATTTTTCTTCATAGCATCAGATGATTCTTTAGGTACAAAAACTGTCACTACAACAAACCCATATAAAGTAACAGGAGCACTCTATAGTCCAACTTGGTTCGTAAGTATGCCAGAAAATTCTGAAGTTAAGTTTAACTCGTCATTTACTGGTGCTAGTAGTGCAAAGATATTATTTAGGTCAGTTTTAGGTTCTCCTCAAGGAGAAGACAGCGTTAGTGTATCAACCTCTAAATTGGGTGGAAAAATAAATATTGCATACAATAGCAATAGAGCAGATGCTGGAGAAGGTGGAGAAGTAGATTTAATTTCTTTAAGTGGTTATTCTGGAACTTATGAATCATACAATGTCAAATCTTACCCAAAAAGTGGCGATTTTACCTCAAATGCAGAAACCCCATTTAAAGGAAAGAATCCACAGTTAATAAATTTTAATCCAGTGGATAACTCTAAACCTAACGCAGATTTCTTTTATTTACTTGGAGAATCTTCTGATAATACTGGACCTTTCGCTTCAGCTGCTGTAAATATTTCTGGTGGAAATATTCAATCATGGAAATTGCCAGGTTCTGATTTTTTTCAATCTGATGAGGGATTTTCTGTACAAAAGCAGCTTTTTAATGAATTAATCTTTACATCTGCATATATTGATCAAACACGCAATACTTTATTTGCTCTTGGATATGTTGATGGTGGAAGCTTAATACTTAAAACAACTCAAGTTTTTTCTGCTTCACATGGAAATCCAGGCGTTAGCACATATTTAATATCTGGACCTGTACCCAACCCGTTATCTGAGGATTTACTTCCTAATTTGAAAAATTTACAAATCGTAAACTCAGATCCTGTGGCTCAAACATACCCTAATATAATGGGTTTTTCTGAAAACAAATTTGTTATTTTTTATGTTGCTTTGGGTGGAAGAGCGATCAAATATAAAGTTCTTAACGGTTTATCTTTATCTGAGGAACGTACTATAATTGATTTAAATGTTGTATTGGAAAATAGTTCTAGCTCTATTACTATATCAGGATTGACATCAATTTTTGATAATAAAACAAAAGTTATTCACCTTGCCTTTTGGTGTGATAATAAAATATTTTATTTGAGTTTTTCATTTTATGTAGGCTTGCCTCTTAATGTTATGCCGCTTTTACAATTAGTTGCTGGAAATTTTTCTCCTAGTAAGGCAAATAATTCTTTAATATATAGTTTAAATGAATTAAATTATGTAATTTTGAATAATAACGATCTCAATGATAATGGGGATATACCTCAACAAAGAATGGGATTAACTTTAACATTTAAAAATAATAATCAATTTCTTACCGCTTGGTATAAAGATACTAACAATAAAATTGTTTCTAAAACTATTAATCCATATATTAATGTTTATGATAAAAAAGTATACGAGGTGTTTTAACAATGATAGTAGATAAGACAAGAGAACTAAAAGTAGTTGCAAAACTTTATGCTTTATATAATGAAACTCCTCCTATTGCTAATGGGTATTACAGCACTCAATCCACAGGCAAAGATCCAGAAAATTTAAATCCTATCAATAGAAACACACAGCAGGATCGTGCAATTAGTTTAGGTGGAAAAAACTACAATTTGAATCCATCCTTTTTCGGTGAAGTATCATCACTTGGTAATGGTCACTTACCACCTGTAAACACAGAAATAGGTGCTCCTAGATGTACATTTGCATATGGAAGTATTAAGCCTGGAGAGGTTCATCCTCAATATAATTTGCTTAAAGGACCAAGCGAAAAGTATTCTCCAAACTTTGTAGGTGACGGATTAAAAGTGTCAGAACCATCAGCAGTTACACCTTTGAATCCTACTTTATCAGTGCCGTCTTTGCCCTATTCTACAAACAACCCTTTTGGTGCTAAAGAAGCTTTGACAACTTATAACATTTGGGCTTTAGTAGATTCAAATGATAATCTCATTACTACTGATAGTATCTACCTCAGAGGCCAATACTCCAATACTTCAGCTGGACAACCTGATTTACAAAATTTAGGAGATATTAATGGAGAATCTAGAATTCAATTAAATTCTACTAACACAACGTCCATTATCAAAAGAATTTTTCCATTGAGTAAAGATGTAGTTTACGATGAAAATAGTAACTTATATGGTGTCAAAAAAACTATAGATTCTAATAAACAAGAAACAAACACTTTAGTAACCCAAAAAGTAACAGAAAGAGGAGGAGAGAACAACAGCTTTCATTTGACAGTATCTCCTACTTTTACTCCAAGTAATATAAATGGAAAAGAATCAATTATTATAATTACAATAGGATATCCTTCAAAAAAATATAATAATGTTGCATATCAAATTGAAATAAGCCCAAATAAGAATGAATTTTATTTAATAACTCCAGATGGGCAAAAACTAAAGCAAAGATTCAATAGTTCACAAAACCAGTCAAGTCAATATTTAGATTTGTATATGCACTTTCTTAAAGATATTGTTTTAATTGGTTTTAGCCCTGATACTACTACTTGGCAAAACTTATCTCCACTTTCACAACAAAAAAACTCTGATTCAGTAAAAAATAAGTTTATTAATTACCTACCTTCTGATGCAACAATTACAATATCTTGTAATTATGCAAGTTGTACAGTTCAATATGGAGCATTAGCATTTAATAATTTTGACACTAGGTTTGATGATCACAGGCCGCACGTCACATTCTCACATGACACTACCACACCAACTTTTGAATTGGATCCTTATGATGGATATAAGAAAATTAAAAATGGTGGAGTGTCTCATTACCTTGACTCAAGAGGTAATGCCTCTCAATTAGAATTCATAGACTCTTATGTAAACGATGGATATGGTCAAGTTCGATTTAATTCTGTTATAGGCGGACCAATTCTTAACAAAATTGAAAATAAATTATCCGATCCTCAAGGCCTTCCAAAATATTCTTTAGCTCCTGATAATAGTCTTTTGGTACCAATTGGAGGACAAGACTCAAATAAACTTCCTGCTTACGATATTTCTGAATATGTTGAAAGCTGGGAAGTTGATTACCAACATGGTGATTCTAACTTAGTATTTTCATCTGCGAGAGTGATATTAAAAAACTTCGATGCGGGTTATTCTCAAGACACACTTTACAATGGAATGAATATCTTAAGCCTCATTGAAAAAAATATGATAGTTATAGAACTTTCAGCTGGTTACGATGATGAATTAAATATTTTCTTTCAAGGATTTATTCTTAACACTACTACTGAAAGATCTGCA
>Ga0214919_10012233_pt1 | contig 10576 bp, 6 predicted proteins | sample LL1503_MetaG_FD_177994 | JGI IMG/M metagenome (GOLD analysis project Ga0214919, IMG submission 177994) | Freshwater microbial communities from Lake Lanier, Atlanta, Georgia, United States - LL-1503 | ecosystem: Environmental > Aquatic > Freshwater > Lake | place: USA: Georgia | collected 2015-03-15 | reverse complement strand
CAAAGCGCTGTTTTCACAAGCAGCTTTAAAGTTGACCGGGCGCAGCCAGGAAGTGGCGATGCAGCAGTTGTCAACCGGCAAACGCATCAACTCGTCTCGAGACGATGCAGCCGGTATGGCCATTGCGACACGCATGACCCAGCAAATTCGCAGCTTGAATCAAGCCGTGCGAAATGCGGGTGACGCGATCACGCTGATCCAAACCGCTGAGGGCGCGACCAACGAAATCACCGACATGCTTCAACGCATGCGTGAGTTGGCCATTCAAGCCTCCAACGACACCAATAACAACGAGCAGCGCAGCTACTTGGACCTGGAGTTCCAGCAGCTGAAAAAGCAAATCGTTCAGATTGCCAACAACACCGAGTGGAACGGTTTCCCCGTGTTGAACGGCAGCACGGGTGAGCGTGTGGGCATTCGGCCGGTTTATAAAACCACCTCTGAGCCAGCGGTGACCACTGCGGTGCGGGTGACTGCAGGAATACCCACCTCCACATCGTTCAATGCTGCCACATTGGGCATCACTGAGACCAACGAGGTGACCTTCAACGCCATGAACCCAGGTGAGACCATCGTCATGGGGGGCTTGAAGTACACCACCGATGTGTCTAATAGCGCTGGTGAAGTGGCCGAGGCCTTTGCCAACATCAAATTACCCGAAGCCCCTGTGATAGCTGACTCGCTAGTGACGTTCAAATCGCTCAAGGCCGGCGAGGTGGTGACCCTCAGAGGTTTGTCCTTTACCGCCAGTGAAGATTTGATCGCCGATCAAGTGGCACAAGCTTTCCAAAACTTGTTGACCAACGGCGCCACGACAGGTGGTAGCACCAGCTTGGGCAGCTATACCGGGGTGATGGATGGGACTACGGTCGCCGCAGTGGGCGCCGTGCTGACGGTAGACACATCTGCAGGTTCCGGTGGCGTCGTCACGGCCATACCTGGGGTTGCAGGATCATTCATGCCTGAGACGCCAGACTTTTCCATTCATACAGGTGATGGAGCCACAGACGAAACTGCCACCTTTACTTTTAAGGCGATGAAAGCCGGTCAGTCCATCACCATTGCTGGATTGACGATCGAGGCAAAAGTGAATGTCAGTGCTCTCAAAGTTGCACAGGCATTTGCAGGTAAACGCTGGGATGACACATACCCAATAGCAATGCCTGATGGATTGGCATTCTCAGGGAAATTGGAAGGTTGGGCCAGTGACAATATATCTGACTTAACAGCAGATAAAACAGTGATTTTCACGGCCCAAGATACAAGGGTGAATGCAACCGATATCACCATGACCCTGGACTCGAGCATTGAAAGCGATTTGCTCAAAGGCAGCAAGGGCAAGTTCTCTGGCATTTTGTCGGGGTTCAGCACCGGCCCATCCAACGGCAGCACGACGACCTTCAAAAGCTTTAGCAACTTCATTGATGTGGCAGATTTGAGCAACGGCGGGACTTCGTTGGCGCCAACCATTAAAACAGTGGATGGCGACACCGGCAACGGCGTGGCTTTGGGTGGCCTGGGCAGCTTTGCCAAAGCGGGCACCTTGAAAATCATTTCTGCAGACACGGTCGATACTGAACAAATTGCGCTTTATCCCAATGGGGTGAAAAGCGCCACCTACACCCTAGAAGATGGTCAAATATTGGACATCACAGCGGGCGTCACCATGGCCGGGGGTGTGGCGACATTGGACAAAGTGACATTGGATCGCGCAGGCTTTAGCTTGTTGGCCGATGATGATGTGACCATCTACCAAATTAACGCTACAGGTGCTCCCGTCAATTTTGCAACTACGGGTGGTGACGTGCTGGGCCTGAAAGTTGAGCGCAAGCTCAGTTCACTGGAACCCATGTTCGCCAGCGATGCCATCATCAACGGCATTCCGATTGGGGCCTCGCGCTTGGTTGACGACAAGTTGTCACCGCAAAACTCTGGCAACCAAATTGCCAGTGCCATCGCCAAAGCCGCTGCCATCAATGCCAAGTCTGATGCCACGGGGGTGTTTGCCACCGTTAACTCCACCATCATGACCGGCGCATCCATGTCAGGAACCGGGGCTGTGACGGGGACAGTCAACATCAATGGGTTCACCACCCCTTGGATCCAAACGGTTTTAGACAATTCACGTGACTCACGCATTGCCGTGGTCAACGCCATCAACTTTATTTCTGCACAAACCGGTGTGCGGGCGGTTGATTCGCTCACCGACAACAAGGGTATTACCCTGGTTGCCGATGACGGTCGCAACATTGAAATTGTGTTCAACACGGCCAACTCGGATTCGGACTTTTCACGCCTGACCGGTTTGAAGCAAGGCGTTCAATCGGGCACCTATTCGCTGGAAAGCGCTGTTGAGACGCCCATCACGGTGACCACAGCCACCAACGGCAAGATTGTCCGCGCCGGTTTGGAGTTGGCCGACTACAACAGCAAAACGCTGAGCACAGTCAGCACCAAGACGCGTGCCGAGGCCAAAACCGTGGCCCAAATCAAATCCTTGGGCATTGCCGACCTAAAGATCAATGGTGTGGCCATTCGGCCCGCTTCGCCGGCCGATGACACGCTATCAAGCGTGCGTGCCAAAACCAGTTCACGTGTGGCCAGTGCCATTGCCACCGCTGCGGCCATCAATGACAGTTCAGAGCTGACAGGTGTCACGGCCAAGGCCATACCGGTCAAAATCGAGGGCAGTGTCACCAGTCGCGATAAGCCAATTAAAGATGATACTTACAACCTCTATGTCAACGGGCAAAGTGTGCAGGTTGAAATGAAGGTCGACCAAACCGATTCACAGCGACGCGAGGCCGTGGTCAAGGCCATCCACAAAAATGCCGGATTGACCGGTGTGGATGGTGTGGACAATGGTGCAGGTGGTATCACCTTGACCGCCGTGGACGGACGCAACGTGTCGATTTGGTTCGACAGCCTCCAAGTCAATGCCGGCAGCTTTGGCCTGGGGTTTGGCACCGGATCGAACAACCCCCCCGGTGTGACTGGTATCGACGGCGGTGTGGTGACCTCTACTGAGGCGCATACAGCCTACGCGTCGATTGCCCTGGAGTCCACCAAAGCCATCACCGTGGAGCCAGGTGACAACGGGTTCACCACCGATGGGGACTTTGTCAACCTAGGGTTCTCGCAAGGCACCTTTGGTGGTGAGGTCGACCAAGCCACCAGCAAAATGTCGCCTCCGCGCACCGGCCGTCTGGCATTCCAGATCGGTGCCAACGAGGGTCAAAAGATCACCATCGACCTGGCCGACTTTGGCAAGGGCGGCCCCATCACCGGTGAGATCACCTGGGATGCGGATTTGGATCCGTTACCACCCGGCGCGGCGATCCCAGACGCGGTGCAAGGCGGACCTAACTTGATGGGCAAGCCTTTGACGCGCACCTTCATCAGCTCCAGCGAAGCCGCGCAAGACGTGCTCAAAAAGCTCGATGTGGCGATGGACAGGGTCAACCAAACCCGTGCCACCATGGGTGCGGTGATGAACCGACTGGATCACGTGATCAACAACTTGACCAATGTGTCGATGAACTTGTCGGGCTCACGCAGCCAGATCGAGGACGCCGATTACGCCTCGGCCAGTACCGAGTTGGCCAAGACGCAGATCATGCAGCAGGCTGCCACGGCGGTGTTGGCCCAAGCCAATACCAGCCAGCAATCGGTTCTGAAGTTGCTGCAAGGTTAACGCGGTATCCTCTGACTGGTTGTACACCTAGCCTGGAGGATGCGCAGTGCCTGACAAGACCCCCGAACCTGGCGTCGGCGTCTATGTGACGGGACCCAATTGCTGGAAGTGTCATTACTTTGCAGTGAGTTGGGACCACACCAAGCCCTATGCCTGTCATTTGATGGGCTTTAAGAGCCGGCTATTGCCCGCCCTGGAGGTGCTGCGCACCGATGGAACGGCTTGTCTGGGCTTTACTGAGAAGAAAAAGCGCCCCATTCCCCCGGTGGTGGCAGCCAAACCCGAAGCCAATGCCACGGCCAAGCCCACGGGCACGCGCCGCAAGCTGGCTTCAACGCAAATGTGGGAAGCCTGAAGGCTTTGTCGACACACCCGCGATGTCGGGTTTTCGTCTGAATATCAAATTACACACACATTAGGTTTCATTTCAAGATTCATTTGAAATTGAAAGGGTTGCATTAGAGGTTGGCACATCCCTTGCATAACAGTCTTACCTTAATTACAGGCTGTTCAAAGTGAATGCTTCTTCTGTCAACGCCATTCAAGCTGTCTGGTTGGACCCCTTCAGTCCACTGGCCGAAGCCGATCGCGCGCAGCTCGATGCCGCCGGTATCAGCTTGCAAACCGTCTCCACCTTGGGCGACCTTCACGTGGCCTTGCGCCGTGCCCATGTGTTGATCATCCGCTTGGGCGACAACGCCGAGCTGTTGGGTGAAGTGCAAACCTTGATTGGCCAGTTAGGCCATCGTGTCCCTGTGATTTGCCGTGTCGAGCGCCGTCGCATGGAAGTCGCCGTGAACGCCATGCGCTTGGGTGCCTTGCATGTGCTGCCCGCTGACGAGTGGAACACCCGCTTGTGGGCCGATGCCGTCGCAGCCTTGCAGGTCAACACCCAAGCCCCGCGCAGCTTTGTGTTTGTCGACCCCGTCAGCCAACAATTGTTGGCCTTGGCCCAACGCGTGGCACAGACCGAGATCACTGCCTTGCTGGTGGGCCCCACGGGCGCGGGCAAAGAAGTTTTGGCCCGGGTGCTGCACGAAGCCTCACCCCGCGTCAAAGGCCCGTTTGTGGCCCTCAACTGTGCGGCTTTGCCTGAGCACTTGATTGAAGACATGTTGTTTGGCCATGAAAAGGGCGCTTTCACCGGGGCGCACAAAGAACACAAAGGTTTGTTCGAGCAAGCCCATGGCGGCACCGTGTTTTTGGATGAAATTGGCGAAATGCCCATCCATTTACAAGCCAAGTTGTTGCGTGTGTTGCAAGAGAAAAAGCTCAACCGCTTGGGCGGAGAGGCCACCATAGATCTGGATGTGCGCTTGATTGCCGCCACCAACAAAGACCTGCGCGCCGCCATCGATGCGCGTGAGTTCCGCGAAGACCTGTACTTTCGCATCAGCACCTTCCGTTTGCGCATTCAACCCTTGCGCGAGCGCATGGGCGATATCTTGCCCTTGGTGGCCCAGTCATTGGCGCGGCATGCCAAAGGCGATGTGCCCTTGTCGGTAGAGCCCGAAGCCCAAAGCCTGTTGCTGCAATACCCGTGGCCAGGCAATGTGCGCGAACTCGAAAACGTGGTGCAGCGTGCTGTGGTGCTTTGCACCGGTCGCACGATCTCGCCATCGCATCTGATGTTTGATGAACCGATACCCTCCTTAGACAGCGCCGCATTGCCTGCCGCGGACAACCCAGAAATGGGTGCATCGGTTGACATATCCACCCCGTTGTTTGCACCCCCCACACAGCAGCCTGCTGCACCGTTGGCGAGTGCATTTGGTTCCCTCAACAGTGCAGCTGCCCATGCGGTGGCCGATGTGGCCAGCGCCATGATGTCAGGGGCGGCGACCCAGCAAGGAGCCGTCACACCGGCTTGGGTCATGCCCAACCCGTCGGACAGCTTCATGCCAAGCCACATGGCCCATCGCTCGGCCAGCGGAGGCAACATCCAATTGCCCCTGGACGGATTGGACCTGCAACACGCGGTCAAGGCCAGCGAGCACCAAATGATTTTGTCGGCCATTGAAACCACCGAAAGCCGTGTGGAAGCCGCCCGCAAGCTGGGCATCAGCCCCCGCACCCTGCGTTACAAGTTGGCGCAACTGCGCGAGCGCGGCATGCACTTGGCTTTTGCCGATTGAAGGGGTAAAGCATGATTGATCGCACATCCGCCACCAACATCCAGTCCATGCTGGAGACCATCCGTGCTTACCAAGCACAGGCCAGTGGCCAGACCCAAAAAACCGAAGACACGGTGGCGCCCAAAGGCACACCGAGCTTCACCGACTCTGTCAAAAGCCTGATTGAAAAAGTCAACGACACCCAGGTGCAGTCGACTCGTTTGCAAGAGGCCTATCAGCGTGGCGACGACGTTCCCTTGACCGATGTGGTCTTGGGCATGCAAAAGTCATCGCTGTCCTTTGAGGCCACCTTGCAGGTGCGCAACAAAGTGGTCAAAGCGTATGAAGAAATTCTCAACATGCCGGTCTGAACTTAAGAGAACCCCATGGCAACAGCAACTATGAATACCGCGCTCACCGCGCCAGGCACCCCACCCGCAGCGGGCGGCAATGAAGCCCCTGCGCCGGCGCGCAGCAGCGAAACCGGCTTGGCGCCGGTGCGCAGCAGCGACATCACCCGCAGTGCGACCAGCACCGCATTGACCGACCCGATGGGCATGGTGCGCGACATGATGCGCCAACCCACCGTGCGCAAGGTGCTGCCCCTGGCGGTGATTTTGCTGGTGGTGGCCGCATTTGGTTTGGCCTCCTTGTCGATGAAGGCGCCGCCCTATCGCCCGCTGACCATGATGCTGTCTGAAGCCGACAAACAAGTGGCCTTGGAAGCCTTGAAAACGGCCGACTTCAAGCCCGAAATCGACATCAACACTGGCCAAATCACCGTGCCGGCAGCGCGCTTTCATGAAGCCAAAATGCTGATCGCCTCCAAAGGACTGCCGCGCAACGACCAGCAAGGCATTGAAGGCCTCAAAGACATGCCCGCCATGACCACCAGCCAGTTCATGGAGCAGGTGCGCTACAACAACGCCATGGAGCAAGAGTTGTCACGCAGCATTGCCCAAATTGCTGGCATCAAAAGCGCCCGTGTGCATTTGGCCTCGCCCAAACAAAGCGTTTTTGTCCGCGACCGTGTGCCCACCAAGGCCTCGGTCATCATCACCCGCGCGCCGGGTCGCGCGGTGTCAGCCGCCAACGTGACCGCCATCATTCAGTTGGTGTCGGCCAGCGTGCCTTATTTGGCCCCCGAAAACGTGTCGGTGGTGGATAACTTTGGCACCTTGATGAATGAAATGCTGGTCGAGCAGCCCTTGGGGCTGACATCGGCCCAGTTGCAGCAAAAGCAACAAATGGAAGACCTGTACCGCACCCGCTTGGTCCAGTTGCTCGCACCCATTGTGGGCGAGGCCAATGTGAGCGCCCAGGTCAGCATGACCTTGGACTTCAACCAAAACGAAATCACCACCGAAGACTTTGACCAGCGCAAAGAGGGCTCCAAAACCCGTTCCGAGTTGTATGTGGAAGACCGCAACACCATGCGAGACGCGATTGGCATCCCCGGCTCGCTCAGCAACACGCCGCCCGTGCCCAACATCAACCCGGCTGCTTCGGGTGACAACAACCCTGATCCGACCAAGGGTCAATCCGAAAAAGGCGTGCAAGTCACTGCCCGCAGCACCAAAAACTATGAACTGGACCGCCAAGTTCGCCACACCAAAACCGCCATGGGCAGCGTCCAGCGCATTGGTGTGGGTGTGTTGATCAATGAGCGCCCGATCCCGGCTGGTATGAAAGTGGAAAAGACCGCGGAAGGCGTAACCCCAACGACCATTCCTTACACCCAAGAGGAGTTGGAGCGTTTGAACCAATTGGTGCGCGGTGCCGTGGGTTTCAAAGAAGACCGTGGCGACGTGGTCACGGTGGTGTCCACCCGTTTCGAGCCGCAAGTCGACCTCGACGCCGTGCCTTGGTACAAAGACGAATCCATTGCGGGCATGGCCAACAGCGCTGTGGTGGCCTTGTTGTTCCTGTTGTTCCTGTTCTTGGTGGTGCGCCCCATGGTGCGCAAGCTCACCACGCCTGAATTTGATCCTGCAATGATTGCATCCGCTGCTGCCGATGCGGCTGCCCGTGAGGCCTCTGCCGGTGAACGACTCAAGTCCGAACGCATTGCCATCGCCGTGGCCGAAGCCGCGGCCAAAGCGGTGGCCGAAAAAGCCGCCGTCGAGGCTGAAGCCGAGGCCAAAGCCAAAGAACAAGCAGAGGCCCTGGCCGCCGCGCAAGAAAAAGTCGCCGAACTCAGCGCCAAGGTGGAAACCATGGACGAGCCGGCGCAAGAGATTGAAATCCAAGACGGCGAGAGCCTGGAGGAGATCAAGGCGCGGATGTCCAGCCTCAAGCCCAAAAAGCCCACCATTTCGGCCGATATGCTCAACACCGCCAACACCTACGACGACAAAGTGGCCCTGATCCGCATGATCGTCTCCGATGACTCCACCCGTGTGGCGGGTGTGCTCAAAAACATGATTCAATCGTGATCTGAACAAGAGACTGCAGGACAGCAACATGGCCGACGATAAAAACCCCTTGAACCGCGCCAACTGGACGCCCAAATTGCGCGCCGAAATGGAGGCCATGACCAGCACCCAACGCGCCGCCGTGCTCATGCTTTTGCTCGGCGAAGACCAAGCGGCCAACATCATCAAATACCTCAACCCCAAAGAGGTGCAAGCCTTGGGGGCGGCCATGGTGGCTGCGGCCGACTTGTCACAAGAGGCGGTCAATGTGGTGTTGGACGAATTTGTCGAGATGCTGAAAAACCAAACCAGCTTGAGTTTGGGCAATTCCGACTATGTGGAAAAAGTCATGCGCCGCGCCCTGGGCGACGACAAAGCCAACTCGGTGCTCAACCGCATCATGCCTGGCCAAGGCACCAAGGGCTTGGACATTTTGAGCTGGATGGACGCGCGCGGCATTGCCGACATGATCCGCACCGAGCACCCACAGGTGATTGCCATCATCTTGTCCTTGCTCGATGGTGTGGTGGCGGCCGAGGTGTTGATCTTCTTGCCCGCAGAAATTCGCCCTGAGGTGATTCAGCGCGTGGCCACTTTGGACACGGTGCAACCAGCGGCCATGGCGGAGCTGGAATCCATCATGAGGCAGCAGTTTTCTAAGAGCGCGTCGCAGCAGTCGTCGAGCTTTGGCGGCGTGATGGCAGCGGCCAAGATCATGAATTTGACCAAAACCGAGTTGGAGTCTTCCATCATGCAAGGCCTGGGCGACATTGATCCAGATCTGATGATGAAGATCCAAGACCAAATGTTCACCTTTGATAACTTGGCCTCGGTGGACAACAAAGGTGTACAGGTGCTCATGCGCGCGGTCGAACCCGATTTGCTCATGACCGCCCTCAAAGGGGCCAGCGAAGAAGTGGCCAACCGTTTCTACGACAACATGTCCGAGCGAGCCCGTGGCATGTTCAAAGACGACATGGAAGCCAAAGGCCCAGTGCGTTTGTCCGACGTGGAAGAGGCGCAAAAGAAAATCATGCGCCAAGCGCGCAAGCTGTCCGATTCGGGCGAGCTGATGCTGGGGGGCGCCGATTTTGTTTAAGCCCGACACCCTGGCGCCCCAACACGCCTGGCACAGCGACCCTTTGTTGTCGCCAGCGTCAAAGGATGCCGGCTTTTTGACTTCCGATTGGACGGCGGTGCCCAAAGTGGGCTTTGAGCGCGTGGTGATTCGCCAGCTCGAAGAGCACCCTTCGGCGCGGGTGTTTGACGATTCGGTGGGCTTTGAGTTGGCTGACTACGAGCGCCGACCCACTGTGTCCCCGCTGCCCCAGGCGGCAACACCAGGTTTCACGGTCGATGCCAAGCCGACCGCGATCAGCGAAAACGAAAGCGACGCTGTTGCTGCCCCAAGTGAGACCAGCGCGTTGGCTGCTGACCATGACAGCGCAGAAGACGCCACTCCAGCTTCGGACAGTGCCCAAACACCAGAATCTAGCCCGTCGGTGCAGTCGTTGAACGAAAACGATGGCCAGGCTGCGGCCGATGCGGCCCAGACCGATCCGGCGATGTTGGCGCAGTTGCGCGAGCAAGCTTTTCAAGAAGGCCTGGCCCAAGGCTTGGCCCAAGGACACAACCAAGGTTTGACCCAGGGCCTGGCCGAGGGCGAAGCGCTGGGCCGTGCCCAAGGCGAAGCCGAGGGTGAAGCGCGTGGCGTGGCTTTGGGTTTGCAGCAAGCCGAGCAAGCCCAAGCGCCGCAAATGCTAGCCCTGCAAGAACAAATGCAAGCCCAACTCGATCCCGAATTGGCCTTGCTGCGCGAGGTGACCCAGCGTCTACAAGCGCTGGTGGAAAACCCCCAAGATCTTTACGAACCCCTCAAACGCTTGGCTTTGCATGTGGCCGAACAATTGGTCTTGGCCGAGCTGACTTTGTCGGGCAGCGCCATTGAGCGCTTGGTTCAGCGCTGTTTGGACGAGTTGGACCTGCATGGCCAGGGCCTGGTGACCATCGAGCTCAACCCCCAAGACAAAGCCCGGCTGGAAGAAAAAGCGGGCGACATGTTGAAGAACATTCAGCTGCACGGCCTTGCCCAACTCAAGCCAGGCAGCGTGCGCGTGTTGGCCAATGACACCCAAGTGGAAGACCTGGTGCAAACCCGTTTGCAAGCCCTGGCCAACAGCTTGTTGGGCCAGCCCGAAGCGTGGCGTGAGCAATCTTCGTTTTTCAAACAGCCCCTGTCGCAGCGCGACACCGAGGTGACGGATGCTTCCCCGCGCGAGGTGGTGGACCCGCGCCAAGTGGTGGATGCGCGCCATTTGGGAGACATTGAACATGGTTGACCTGATCAATGTGTT
>Ga0214919_10012232_pt1 | contig 10577 bp, 12 predicted proteins | sample LL1503_MetaG_FD_177994 | JGI IMG/M metagenome (GOLD analysis project Ga0214919, IMG submission 177994) | Freshwater microbial communities from Lake Lanier, Atlanta, Georgia, United States - LL-1503 | ecosystem: Environmental > Aquatic > Freshwater > Lake | place: USA: Georgia | collected... | reverse complement strand
ATGCCAGCCGGTAGTTTGCTACTCGTAGCGACGGAACGTGAAGATGGCGATGGTTTCGGAATTGGTCCGAAAGTTCTCGACATTGATAATGTTGCGTTATCCGAACCAGCCGTTCTAAAAAAGATCGGCTATGTGGTAAGTCAATAAATTGGATGGGCGGGGTGACTCGCCCATGAAAGGGAATGACAATGAATAAATTGACAACGGAAATCGACAGCAAAGGTTTTTACCTTTGGTCGAATGGTGATGCAAGCCGGTACAACAGGTCAGGGCACACTCCAAGAGATGTTCACGAAATCAACATGGAAGCAAAAATCCTAGAAAAAGAAAGGAGAGCCAATGCTGAATAGCAAAGAGAAAGCCAAAGCGGTTGTCGATGCGTTCTATTTGTCGCTGCCGTTAAACGCAGATGATGAAATTAACGAACTGTTAGAAAACCTGCAAGTATTCATTGCCAAGACAAGCGATGAGTTTTGGAAAGCGTAAGTTATTTGCTGATATAAAGGGAACATGAAAACACGACCGGAGGCGAAAGCCTCCAAAGGAGAATGATTATGGGTGCAGATATGACCGTGGCGTTCTGTGAAATTACAGCGCCGATTGAAATAGCACGGAAACGAATTAAACGAATGAAAAAATCTGATTTGGAGGGTGTGTTCGAATCGTCGAACCTACTTGATGACTTCACCGAAGATGAGGAAGCAACTCCGTTTGAACTGTATGCAATGCGTGAACGTTTATTAGCAGCACTTGAAGTTGCGTATTCTGATCAGCGTCGTGACACACAGCATTTGTACTTCATGGGACGGAAGTTTTGTTTCACCGGTGGTATGAGTTGGGGTGATTATCCGACGGAGGCTTTTATCGATATTGATTTGATTGCTGAGTCGAAAGTGACCGACAAAAAACGCCCTGCACCGAAGGTTCACGATGTTGTGCCTACCCTTTAACCATGCCTTCCGCTTGAAACGCGCACAGAGCATGCCTGATACCGATCGCATGGTGCATGCCTTACGTCTAAAGGACAGAAATAAATACTTGCTATTTGTTGACGTGTCCGGCAAGATGGATTTATGACAACGAACCAATTACATCAACAGGCATGGCAATTTCGTCAAATCGGTTTGTCTTGGGCTGAGATCGCTATGCGACTCGGTTTCCGTGGTGAGTCCGGTGCACGAACTGCTGCTAACCGATATGCAGAGTCGCAAGGCTTTGCCCATGACTATGTGCATCCACCGCAAGCAGGACGACGCAAAAATCGTACCTTCGGTACGGAATTAGAGTTCATTGACGCTAAGCGTGATGATGTTGCAGTTGCCATTGAGCAAGCGTTGGCAAGTCTTGGTTCTGCGCAAACCCATGTGGCTGTGGTCGAATATCACGGCAAAACTTGTATTCGTCGAAATTGTAATTGCGGTGGTATTCGTATCAACGGCAAAAAAGAATGGCGAGTTGAACGTGATGGTTCTGTAAGCAACGGTGAACATGGTGGCGAAATTGTTTCCCCAATTCTGCGTGGCAAGGAGGGTCTGAAAGTTTTGACTGCTGTAATCAAGCATGCGAAAATGGTTGATGATATTGCTGTTGACAGGCGATGCGGTTTGCATGTTCACTTGGGCACTTCCGACATGACCGGACTTCAGAGAGCCAATGTTGTTCGTCAATGGTGGAAGCATCAAATCGAAACGATTGATCCGATGATTGTCAAGCGTCGACGTAACAGGGAAAATCAGTATTGTTTCCGTCCGTCCGATGACGAGTTCAATAATTGGATTCAAGCGATTGAACGTAGTGGCAGAGGTGCCGGTTATCAGGAACGTACTCGTTCTTTGAACGTGACTTCATTTCCGAAATACGGTACTTTGGAAGTTCGTCAACATGAGGGCTCATTGAATGCGACCAAGGTTTGTGCTTGGGTTCAATTCTTGGTGGCGTTCTTTGATCATGCGAAAGCGATGGAACATGATGAAGTGCCGGTTGGTCTTGCAGCATTAGATGCCTTGCAGCAACTTGGTCGAATTGATGTTGAAACTGTTACTTACTTGAAGCAACGTACTGTTGCCCTAGCATAAAGGAGAGAAATATATGTGTGGAATTGCAGGCTTTAGCATTTCAGATGCTGATCGTCAGGTGATTGATAGTCGAAAATTGGCTGAGGCACTTGTGCTTGAAATCAAGGTTCGTGGTAGTCATGCGACTGGTGTTGTTTGGTCACAGTTCACGACTGGTGAATCACAGCCGACTATTTGGTATGCGAAAGATAATGTTCCTGCTGACAGGTTCATCAAAACCTTGAAGCACGTGCCACGTCGTAGTCGAACTGTATTACTGCACACAAGGTACGCTACGCAGGGTAGTTCTGCTGACAACCATAATAATCATCCGATCATTTTGCCCGGCGTATCGTTAGTGCATAATGGTGTGATCCATAACGACGATGAACTTATCAAGGAACTCAAGGCTGATCGTGTTGGTTTGGTTGACTCTGAGGCTATGGCTTGGCTTGTCGAATCGTCATCTGATTATGGTCAGACACTCGGCAAGGCAAAAGGTTCGGCTGCGATTGCTTGGATCAAAACGAATGCTCCACGAACTTTGCACTTGGCTCGCCTTGAAACTTCACCGTTATGTATTGCTGAAACGGTTGGTGGGTCATTAGTGTTTGCTTCGACCAAGCCTTTATTGGAGGCTGCGCTTAAAACAATGAAACTTGAAACTGCTTGGATTCGTGAAATCAACGAGATGACGTATCTCCGGATCAGGGCTGGTAAGGTGGAGGACATGATAGACGTCAAGCGTCACCATGCGAAACCGATTCTTACAACTCAGGATTACATGGCTATGGGATCACGTGATATGCGATATGCGATGCCGGTTATTAGGTGAGCAAGCAAGTCACAGTCTTTTGGACTGACTATACGAAAACAGTTGCGTCGAATCCGACTGAATGTTTGCGTATTATTGCTAAAAAACAATGGGAGGACTTTGATGCTGCAAACATTAAACGTACTTTGGCGAGACGTGCATACGATTGGAACGGCTCAATGCTTGATTTCGAATTGTCCGATTATGCGTTCTTGAAAGCACTTGGTGATACCGGCATGGTGTTTGTATGGTTTGGCGACGGCGATCCTTTTGCGAGCATTGTTTAATGCGAGAGTGGGCATTACTAGCAGAATGTCGCGATAACGAAGATTCGTTATTTTTTGGTGATGCAACAGAAGTAAGGTCTGAGCGTATTAAACGTGAATTTGCTGCAAAAGAATTGTGTGCAAAATGTATAGTAAAAACAGACTGTTTGCAGGATGCTATCGATCATCAGATTGAGTACGGTATTTGGGGTGGCATGACTGCCGGTGAACGAAGTCGATTTATTTACAACGATTTTAATGATGTTGTTCCGCAACGAGTGCCGATTCCGTTAGATCGAGTCGAAGAAGCGGTGGTTGTCGAAACGCGTACTGCTGATGACGGTCGAATTGTTTGTTTGCGAATGTTACCGACTGATGACACTTGGCACGGATGCAAATGGTTGGTGTGTGTTAATGACGAAGTGATGTACCATGCCTATGAAGAAGCAGACGCATGGCTATTCTTTGGGACGCTAGTGATGGGATGAATCAGGACTACTCATCCATACCCCGAGGTTCCGTGTGTGCAGTACAGAGAGCGCTAGAGACTGGTTTTGAATGGCGTAGCACCTGATATAGTCCAATATGTACCAATGACAACCGAAAGAGAGAAAATGATTACCCTTGCAGAAACACGAGAAAACTTAAGTCAAAGCATATTTACCGAAACGCTAACTGCGGAATATGTTCGAGTAAGAGATCGTTGGGCTAGAGAAAGAATCCTTTTTACTGCACCACCGGATCAGGACTTTAATCATCAGGTTCGACATGTAGCAGTTTTCGTAGGTGTGGATGAAAAACGTACGAAAGTGTTTATGCAGATAGGGCAATTAACCGTTGGTGTGCTTGAAAAAATGGAATCCGGAATTGTGACTTATGGGTTCTTGAAACGAATATCAAAATTGGATTCCACTTTGCGTCCGGTTGCTGTAACCGAATTAGGTAACAGAGATTTTGATTATGCTCAATTCGCTGCATTTTGTGATGGTTTATTCGTTTGGTGTACGCCTGCGAATCCTTTCGATGATGGTTTCGAGTATGGATATGGTGCTGAATTAAGCCAATATGTTTATCATTTCAAGGCGCAAGATTATTATGATCAAGTAATTGCAGAGTCGATTCCACGAGGCATAAATCAGTTGGCGAACAGTTTGCGTAACAAATATCGTTTAATTGAAGCGACCGGTGACTCGTTGTTGCTCGATCGTTATGCTGAATGGGAAGCCGAAGGAACGATTGACGGAATGCGTCCTGTGAAACATCGCCTTCTTGCATTAAAGCAGGAAATCGATACGGTGATCCAACGCTCATTGTTGACTGTGGTATAGTTCAACCATGAAAAAAGAATTAGATTTAGTTACTTGTTCGTATTCTGCTTACCGTCCGGAAATGGGTTTGCCGGTAGCAATTTCAGTTGGTCTGCCCAAATGGTTTAAGTTTCCGTATCATGTCGTAAAACCCTTAGCACCGTACGGCATTTTTAATAATGAGGCTATGAAGGAAGCAGGACGTGGCGCTCGACACGCTGCATACAAACAGCGTTTAGATATTCAGCAAACCGAAATGTTTAAGCAGTTATGGGATTTAACTGAAATGTATCCTGATGTGCCATTAGTCATGATGTGCTATGAAAACGTCCACAAAGGTGAGGTTTGTCATAGGCGGTGGGCTGCAGATTGGTTTTTGTCCGAACACGGAATAATCGTTCCTGAGGTATCTCTGCCACCGCAACGAAATGACAATGCGAAACTGTTACGGGATCCGGAACCGCCACCATTAACTTTGTTCTGAAAGACTTGCAAGTTTCGTAATCAGGGTGTAGTATGATCTAGCAATGACACCCGCGGGTAGACTAATGGAAGTCGCTATACGTTCAGTATGGAGTCGGCAATTCGATGTTGCCCCCGCGGACTTGAGTAAGTAATGGCTACAGCAATGAACATGTTGTTTGCCGGTGTGACGACTAGTCCTGCACGTGAGTTCGTAGCCGAGCAAGTGGACATTAAGAAGCACAGCCTTATCCACCTACCATGCGTGGGACGTTGGGCAGTACCGACTGCAATGGTTGCAAATGGGGTAAAGCCGGAAAACATTTATGCGTCTGATCTATGTTTGTTTTCTACGCTTATTGGCTATCTAGCCGATAAATCAAAAACGATTGACGAACTTGAAATAGAAATCCCCGAAAAATACGAAAAGTTTGTTGAAGAACCAGCATGTGAAATAGATTATGCGGCTGGTGTAATGCTCGTTATTAAAATGATGACTATTCCCCCAAAAAACGCGTATGCGATCGAATTCCGACGGGAACTGTGGTCACGGGCTAGAGAACATCGAGCACTTTTGCATGATGAATTAGAAGCCCAAGTCGATTTGCTTTCAGGTATTAACTATGAGATTTCAGATGTAAGAGATGTAATCGGTGGTGTTGTAGCAATAGACGATCCAAGATGTTTCCTTTATGTGAACTTGCCCGGATACAAAGGTGGCTATACAAAAATGTATGGCGAAGCCGAAACACAGTTGTGGCAACCGCGTTTGATTACGTCAGAGTTCTCGCCTGAAGAAGCCTTGCCGACTTTAGAAACGCTTACAGATTCCAAAGCCTTAGCGATCGCGTACGTTCATCATGGTGATGATCAGATGCCCGCTGCATGGCATAAATTGCTTGCGATTTCTCCGAAAACAGGTCGAGTAGATTATTTAGTAAGCAACCACGATCTCGAACCACGTGGAACTGTTACGAAAATGACCGATGGTCCTGCACGAAAACTTCCGATATTTGATGACACGTGTGAATTAACCGAAGATTCCGTCATTACGTTCATGGATGTCGATAAGAACACAGGTTTGTATTATCGTGATTTGTTCGTTCACCGGCTTGGTCAAACAAGAGCGGAGAAGTATTTGCTTATGTTGATTGATGGTCGAGTGGTTACTTCGTGTGGTTTGCTCTTGCGCGACGTTATTTTGGGCAAAACGAATCATTTAGCCGAAGTGTATGGAATTAGCGTTACATCAGCACGATATGCGCGATTAGGCAAATTGTTCATGTTGGCGTTAACTTCGGGGGATTTTAAGAAATGGGCTATGGCTGAGATGCCACAAATGCACATGTCGCATCTGCAAGGTGTGCAAACTGCATCGCCTACTTTGCACCATGAAGGCAAAACCGATCGAGGTGTGCTTAAACTTGTTCGTCGAGTAACGTTACCGGATGGTGGTTTCCAACTCTTGTATCGTGGTGACTTCCGTGATGATACATTTCATGAAGTGATGAAATCATGGTTTAACAAGTTCGGCGCTATTAGTCGAAAAGGTTGGACAATTGAAGAATTGAACACAGGAGAAAACGATGGCTGAACAGATGTTGGCATTAGGGCAGGATTTAGAGATTTGGCATATTCACGTAGATGAACTACGAGAGCAGGATGTTAATGCTCGCACCATGCCACCTCGCATGTTTGAACGTTTGCAGCAGACTATTGCTCAAGATAAACGCCTAGAGGCTTTGCCTTTGGTAGCCAAATTAGGTGACAATTTCGAATTGGTGTCCGGTCATCACCGTGTTCGTGCTGCCCGCGCAGCCGGCGTAACCGAAGTGTACGCGATGGTGGACGTTTCAGGCTTAACGAAGGATCAGATTGCCGCAAAACAGTTAGCACATAACTCCATTAGTGGAATTGATGAACCGCAACTAGTCAAGAAAATCTTTGAAGGAATTCGCGATGTCGATGCACGACTAGAAGCCTTTATTGATCCAACTGTTCTCAATTTGCCTATGCCGGACAAGGTGACGTTGCCGAACCTCGATTTGCAACTCGAATACTCGACCACTTTGATCACCTTTCTGCCGTCGCAACAAGCGCGTTTTGACAAAGCCGTAGAACAAGTGCTACAGCAAGTGGATGTTGAAAGAGATCAGATTTACATAGCAGACAAAGAACTGTATGAACGGTGGAAAGCCACCATGCGCCGGTTGTCAAAAGAATACGATGCACGATCTTTGTCAACAGTCATTATGCGTTTGTTGGATGCTGCAGCAGAAATCTTAAACATTGACGGTATCGATCCTGAAACGATTGATCCTGATGATTGGGTTCCGTTGGCATCGGTGCTTGGTGGTGCAGTCGTACCAGCAGAAGTCGCTACCGTAGTAAAGTCGGCTGTAGACAAAATGCTTGAACGCGGAGATGTAACAGGAAAAGCAAAATGGCGGGCTATCGAACTGTGGGCAGCAGACTACCTAGCAGGTGAATAACCGTCATGCAAAATCATTGGGCAGAATGGGCTGGCGCTCTACCTTGGGAACAACAAGTAGGCGAAACAGATAAGGCATACCGAGCCTTCGCCACATACCGTGACATGGGAACAAACCGTTCCCTAAGAAAAACAACAAAAATCATTTATGGTGTCGAATCCGACGACGATGTGACGACGTATCTACGACAAATAGCCAAATGGTCGTCAGCAAACAGATGGGTTGAAAGAGTCAACCAATACGACGCATACAACGATTATCAGAGATGGAGTAACCGGCAAGAAGATATCCGTCTGATGGAACAGCGTCATGCGTCAATCGCTGTGCAGGTTCAGAGAACAGCATTAGAGAAACTTGAACTGTTGGCACCGTCTGATTTATCTGCGAATGATGTGATACGGTTTCTCGAACAAGCAGTAAAGATTGAAAGATTAGCCCGTGGTGAAGCAACGAATCGTTCAGAAGTGTCCGGTAAGGATGGTGCACCTTTGGAACTTGCTGTCACAGTCGAAGATTTGGAGTCAAAAGTGTTGAAACTGTTGGAACAGCGCCCTGAGATAGTTGCCGATGAATCATGACATCAGCGTTAATCGCACGAATGCTGGTTGCTACTCACGACGAACGTAGCGCCGTTTACGCAGGATTGTCATATCCTGAAAGACAAGCGTTATCTAGTGCGTTGGCGTATGAGTTAGATAATCCGTGGCGACGGTTTGAGGCTGATCCTGTAGGTTTTGTTACTCACGGACTTGGCGAAACTTTGTGGTCTAAGCAAGCCGAAATCCTTACGTCGATTAGAGATAATAAACGTACGGCTGTACCGGCATGTCACGCTCCGGGCAAGTCGCATATTGCTGCACGGGCTGTGGCTTGGTGGGTTTGTGTTCATCCGCCTTCCACGGTGCAGGTTGTTACTACTGCGTCACAGTTCAGGCAGATTAGAAACGTTCTTTTTCCCCATATCCGTCGTGTGGTGGATCGACACAAACTGCCCGGTCATGTGTATACGGTGGACTGGAAAATAGAAAACGAAATTGTTGCGTTCGGTTTTTCTGCCCAAAACCATGATGAGTCAGCAGTTCAGGGTATTCACGCACCTCATTTGCTTGTGGTGGTGGACGAGGCTGGTGGTTTGAACGAGATTATGGGTACGGCTTTGGAAGCGTTGATGACCGGTGCCCATACGCGTATGTTGGTGTTGGGAAACCCGCCAACGGATTCTGAAACGTCGTGGTTTGAACGTGCGTGTCGTTCCCCTTTGTACAATGTGATTCCGATTGATGCTTTTAGTACACCGAACTTTACTGGTGAGGATGCCGGTATTTGTCGTGCTTGTCCTCATGAAGTTCCGACTCATAGCGTGGCAGAGCATTTAGTTGACGAAGAATGGGTGACGGACGTTATACGTGAGTACGGTGATGATAGCCCTTTTGTGCAAGCACGTGTTTATGCTCGATTCCCACGAAGTCTTGTAAATAAGGTTGTGCCGATCACGTGGCTAGAAGAAGGTGTGTTGAATAGTGAGCCAGCAGAATCAAGTGTTATCCGTTTAGGTATTGACGTTGCTTCAGACGGTGGTGACGAGTTTGTTATAGCCGAAGCAGACGGTTTTAGAGGCAAAGTGCTTTACCGTAAATCAGGTAGCGAAAACCAAAACGCTGTTGATGTTGCCGGAAAAGTGATGGAAGCAATTCACGCTGCCGAACATACGCACCTGCTTAGAAACGTTAAAGAACAGGTGGTAGTCAAAATCGACTCCATTGGCGTCGGTTGGGGTGTGGTTTCGCTTCTACAGCGTTGGGGTGATGAGGGTAAGCATCAGTCCGAAATCGTCGGTGTAAACGTCGGAGAACGCGCCTCACAGCCACACAGGTTTGCTAATCAACGTGCCGAGATGTGGTGGAATATGCGATCGTTGTTGCAACCGGATCCGAATACAGGAAAACAGGAGATTGCGTTCCCGAACGCTTCGCAAGCCCTTGTTGCACAGTTGTCATCCCCGACATATCGAACTGATTCGACTGGTCGAGTCCAAATTGAACGCAAAGCCGACATGAAGAAACGTGGTTTAAGTTCACCCGATCAAGCCGAAGCGATGTTGCTTGCCTTTTACGAACCGCCGGGTCGACGTAAAAGTGAAGCGGTTGCACCGATAGCCATGTCGCAACGAAACCCATGGCTCATAAAGTAAAGCGACATATAGTAAATTGTTAGAGTAGTCTTGTCGAATGGATGATATTCAGAAAACGAATCCGTTTCGTCATAAAAGCGGGCAATTTAAGATGGCTATGGGGCAAACGCTTACGATGAATGATTTGCCTAAGGAGAGGTTGCAGCGTTACCGTGATTTATTGGCGAAGCGCTCAATTCTTAAAGAGGTCGAATACAACGCTATTTTAGATGGCTACCTTGCTGAAGATAACGCTTTTCTTAAGGAGTGGAACAGCAAAAAGAAAAAGTATGAAAAAGATAACCCAACTGTTGAAGGTGTTCATGTTGATGCGATGATGGGCGGCAAAAAAAAGAAGCCTAAACCGGTCTTTACTGAAGGTATGTACAAAGAAAAAAATGTTCCTGCTGATCAAGAATTGTACGATCGTGTAAAAGAAGAAGCGAAACAGAAGTTTGATGTTTATCCGTCTCTTTATGCAAATAATTGGCTCGTTGCCGAATACAAACGTCGTGGTGGTGTCTATAAAATGGTTAAAGCCGATGACACGGTTGCTACAGCGTTGATGAAACTGCTTGCGAACACGGTTTCTGTATATCACGAAGCACACGGTTTTCATTGGAACGTCAAAGGTCAAGACTTTGCGCAATATCACGCTTTGTTTGCAGAGATTTACTCGGATTTGTATGAGTCTGTCGATCCTATTGCAGAGAACATTTTGAAGATGGGATATAACGCCCCATATCAAATGTCACAGTTGGTGGCGTTGCGTACGATTCCCGAAGCATTTCCTGTTAGTGAACCGTTAAATATGGCGTTGGAATTGTTGAAGTCAATTGAAATGCTGATTATTGCTGATAAAGAAACTTTCGATGTTGCGAATAAAGCCAATGAGCAAGGTGTAGCGAATTTTGTTGCTGAGTTGATTGATGCGAATCAGAAGTGGGCGTGGCAATTACGTTCGTCGGTTGGTTTGCAGAAAGTGAACAGTATGCACGGTGAAGGTGGTCGA
>Ga0214919_10012231_pt1 | contig 10578 bp, 19 predicted proteins | sample LL1503_MetaG_FD_177994 | JGI IMG/M metagenome (GOLD analysis project Ga0214919, IMG submission 177994) | Freshwater microbial communities from Lake Lanier, Atlanta, Georgia, United States - LL-1503 | ecosystem: Environmental > Aquatic > Freshwater > Lake | place: USA: Georgia | collected... | reverse complement strand
AAGAGCAGCAGAGCACCATCGAAGAGCAGGAACGCCGGAACCGCCTGCTCGAGCGTTCCGTGGACGACCTCGAGCTCTCCGTGCGGACGGCGAACTGCCTCCAGCTCGGTCGCATCAATACGGTGCGGGACCTGCTTCAGCGCACTGAGGCCGACTTGATGAAGCTGAAGAATTTCGGCAGGAAGTCGCTGAAGGAACTGCGGGAGATGGTCGCAGAGGACGGGCTGAAGCTCGGAGAGCTCGCTGAACGCCAGTACTCGGGCGTCGTCGTGCCGTCTGCGCCGCAGCGACCTGCTCCTGCATCCGCGGCCCTCGTGGGCGGACCGCCGCCGACCCCGGCCTCTGCCGGATGGGTATCGACAGTTCCGACTCGTGACGGGCTGATGCAGTACGCGGGAAGCCTGCTCGGTGCAGGCGCGCCGCTCACGAGCGTTCAGTACCGAGAGCTCGCCGGCGGCTTCGTGGAAACCCGGACGATGCGCCTCACGACGACGGGCATGGTCTGGCGAACGCACCTCTCAACGGGCCGGAAGCAGCCGGGTCTGACGACCGCCGGGACGGCCTGGCTCGTTCACGAGCTCCACCAGCTTCAGTGGCAGAACGACCAGCAGCGGGAGGCTATCGACCGCCTCTGCCTGATGCTGATGCAGACGGCTTCCACGCCGTGACCCCCACGGAGCAGCAGTTCTCCGCAGAGATGCTCTCGCTGCTCCGGGTCGAGTACGGGGCGCACAAGGCAAGGCACGGCGATGCTCGGGCATGGCGCTTCTTGAAGGTCCTCTCGATGTGGCAGGGGTCTCACGACTGGCTGCTGAAGAAGCTCACGAAGCAGATCGTGCTGCCCCGGTTCATCTACATCGACGACGCTATCGTCCTCGCAGCGGCTCAGGCGAACGTGCTGCTGAAGACATTACGAAAGCCGAAGGCCATCCGGGACGAAGAGGCGGAAGACGCTGCTCTGGCGGCCAGGGGCAAGAAGCGGCGCGGACGCCCGAAGAACGAGGTCTGAGGATGGACATCGACAGCATGACCCCGGATCAGCTGCGCCGGACCTGCCGTGACCTACTGCGGGAGAACGAGGCTCTGCGCCGGCGGCTCGGGCTGAACAGCAGCAGCGCCTTCGCAAAGGCTGTGGAAGCGGCGCTCGAGGGGCTGACGCTCGAAGAGGCCGTGCTGGCGGCGCGTCTGTCCGAGACGCTCCGGTGAGCATGTGGCTCCGGCACCTGCTGAAGCAGTACCGCGACACCGCGGGATGCATTCCTGCGGCAGACGAATTCTGCGAGGACCGCTCCAGCGAGGACGGGCCGGCGAACGTCGCGTGCCGTCTGTGCAGGCTGACGGACGCAGTGCTGAAGGACCCGCCGGAGCAGCTGCGCTGGTGCGGCGAAGAGGCAGGAACGCTGACGGCTGCGGTCGGTCGGGAGGCTCTGGCAACGCTGCACGACGACGGGCACGGCTGGTCATGGCGCGTCGAGGACGACGACGGCACGATTATCGGGCAAGGAACAGAGCCGACGCTTTCGTCGGCCCTCTATCGCTGCGAGCGAGAGGTCTATGACCAGGGAGTGAATGCATGAGCAAGTCGGTCGGCAAGACGATCAATCGGAAACCCCGGCGCGCGCTATTTACCGCAGCGCGAATGGAAGGGCAGCAAATCCGGCTCGTGAAAGAGCGTGACGGCCGCATCGTGGAGCTGCGCCCCGGCTATCGGCCGCGGGTCCTCTCGAAGGAAGAGGTTGAGGCGCTCCGAGAGAAGCACGAGGCCGGCGATGCGTAGGTCTGAAGGTCTAGTCGGCGGCATCATCTTCATCGTCGCGACCCTGCTGGCGTTCCTGCTCTCCGGCTGCGACGACGCGCTGGACATGACGCTCAAGAAGCGCCGGGCTGCGTCATTCACGGAGTGCGAGACCTACTGTCGCGCCACGCCGCTTGCCGTAAAATTCGACCGCAATGGGCAGCTGCTGGAGTGCCGCTGCGATGTCATCTTCTCCGAGGTGGAGTGATGGAAGCGGCGCGCAGACGCAGGAAATCAGTCGATAGCATCGGCGTCCGCGCACCCTGCTGTCGGGTGCAGACGGCGTGCGACGGCACGACGTTGTCGCCTGCGCGGCGGGAGCGAGGTATTTGCCGCGCCTGCGAAGGGGCGGCAGCGAAACGAAGCCGGACTATTGCGCTGTCGGAGAAGAAATGACCGCCGCTGAACTGGTCGCGCTGCTGCGCGAGGCGCGGGACCAGCTTGTCGGCGTGCCAGGGATGGGCCGGGCAACGCAGACAATCGCCCGCATCGACGCCGCGCTCGCGGAGCGGCAAGACTCCGCGCAAAATGCGGTGGAGTGGCGACCGGCAGACCAGCGGGTGTTTCTCGACAACGTCAGCCTTCGCGTCGTCCACCACACAGACGGGCTATGGGTGTGGTCTGTGTACTGGCCGCTGAGTCACCGCACAGAGCAGGGTCGAGTGGCGACCGAAGAAGAAGCGAAGAGTGCCGCCATCGCGGCGGCGAAGGGGCTGAAGTGATGGGAGAGTTCACGCACGCCATGAGAAACCCGATTCGGGAACGCGACGACCGCATTGCGGCGCTCGAGAGAGACGTGGCGCGGCTCGAAGAGCGCGAGGCCGACCTCGTGAAGCAGAACGTCGCTCTCATGGGCGCTCTCGGGCAGAGGCAGGAAGAGCTTGAGCAGCTCCGGGCCGACGCTGAGTCAGCGGCTGAGTGGCAATTCACGGACGGCCGCGGCGAGCTCAACCTGAGCGACGGCTGGAAGGCGACCGTCTGCTCGCACGCCGGCACCTACGCCTGGAGCGTCCACAACGCGAAGACGGCGGAGTACGGAGTCGGGACCGCCTCGAGCTGGTCAGAGGCGCGGCGTCAGGCGCTCGAGGCCGTGAAACGATGACGCTCGAAGAGGCAGTCTCTCTGCTCCGAGAGGCCCGGACAGAGCTCGTGCGGCTCGAGAACGCCATGCGTGCGGCGCTCTACGGCATGGGACGCGGACTCCCGATCATCGACCGTATTGACGCAGCCCTTGCACGGAAGCCGGAGTGCGGGCTGCTGACGCGGCTGAAGGAAACGACCTGATGACCTGGACGACACTCGATACCGTCCTCGCAGCGTCTATCGCTCTGGCTATCGTTCATGGGTCCTGCGCCTGCGAGGACACTCAGAGGCGATGCCGCTGGGAGAGCCGGTATCCGAACACCTTGCAGCATGACATTCACAGGGAGCTGGTCTGCCATGAGTGAATCGAACGTCATCCCCTTTCCGACGAAGGGGAATATCGCTGACGACAAGCACACGCGACTGAGGAAATTCTTCGACCTCGTGGCAGAGGCCGCCGACGAATGCGAGGTGCTCGCTTACACCTGCGCCGCTCTGCACGCCCCTGACCCGGATTCAGAGGCGGGCTGCGTCCACACGGACACGGCCGGCATGGCCGACAGCATCGACGGGCCATGGGTCGAACAGGCTATCGAGGTCATGAGTGAGTCCATCGACGCCTCATGGCATGCCGTCATTCACAAGGTTGAGAAGAACATCAGGGATCACGAAGCGAGCGATGCTGCGAAGGCAGCGGCCGGCGACGAAGAGCAGGACGACGACGAATGACGCGCCTCACACTCGAGCTCTCGAGCAGCTCACCGGGGTTCGTGACGGGGCGTCTGGTAGACGCTGATCATGACGGCGAGGGCATCATCTTCGAGGTCACCATCTCGAGCGACAGCACGCGCGCCTCGCAGCGTCAGGTCGTCCGAGCGATAGGGGCGCACCTGAACTGGTACATCGACCTGTCCCACGGTGGGACGAAATAGGGGAAGAACATGGCAGGGAAGCTGGTGAAGACGAAGAAGGCCGGAGTCATGAAGACGAAGGGCCGAGTGAAGGTCCGCATCATTCGCCCCGGCGTGCCGAAGGTGCAGAAGGCTTCGGCGAAGAAGAAGGTCTGCCGATTCTCGCCGCCGAAGATTCGGAAGGGCTCCATCGTCGTGGTGGACGGCGGCGGGCTCGGGCGGCTCGACAGCGTCGTCGGGCCGATGGCGAACGTCACCCTGGACCTCGGGGAGCAGTACGGATTGCCCCTCGTGACCATCGTTGCGGCCGACCGCCTGATGGTCGCCGATTCATGGGAGAAGAAGCTGCACCGAGCTGTCGTTAAGCAGCTTCAGGCGGCGTACAACCGCGGCTACCATCGAGGTCTCGAGAGCGGGCTCGGGAGGCTTCTAGCGCCCGAGCAGGCCGGCGCATCCGAGGACGAAGCCCTCGAGGTCGTGCGGCAGGTGCAGAAGGGGGACCGGCGATGAGCCGCGCATGGGAAGCCGTCGAGCTCCACCTGGGCGACCCTTACGACGACCGAGCCGACTGGGGCCATATCCGGCGGTCGGCCCTGAGCAGTCGCTGGCTCTGGACGGCGAACCAGCGGGACGGCAAGCAGGCGAGGCTCGGAGAAGGCCAGGTTGAAACCGAGGCCGACGCGCGCGAGGCGGTCGAGCATTTCTTGCGGAGCGGTCGATGAACGCCATCCATGCCCACCTGCCCGAGCCGGCGCAGTTCCACGACGCAGTCGAGAACGCGCGCGACACGCTCCAGCTCGCCACCGCATACCGGGCGGCGCACGACCGTCTGGCGCTCGCAGACGTTGTCGTCCGTGCTGCCGTGGCCTTCACGCAGAATGCCGGCGAAGACAACGCGGATACGCTGCTCGAAAACGTCTTCGATGCCGTGAAGACCTACATGACAGCGGTCAGCGCAGAGACGATGTCGATTGACACTTGACAGCGTTTGCAGACACCGCTACAGCGACCGTCAGCGCAGGGACCACCGCATGACCTTTCCCCCTGCGACTCGGAGAACCTGATGAAGTACAACTGGTACGCAGTCACCCCGGAACTGAAAGAGTGGGCCGCAGGCCTTGCAGCCGCGCGCATCAAGGCGCAGCTGACGCAGAGCGCCGTGCAGAAGCAGACGAAGGTTCCGGCGACCGTCATTTCTGCGACCGAGTGCGGGCGCGGACTTCACGGGCACGCTCTGTCGAGCACCACGTTCGACAAGTTCGATGCCATCGCAGACACCCTCGGATACGTGAGGCCGGTCCGAGTTCCTGTCGAGGACCCCCGCTCGCTGAGTGCCGGGGTGCGCGCCACGAAGCCGCAGGTCCCGCGCATGACCTACCGAGGGCAGCCTGTGAAGCGGCTATCGAATGCAGCCACGGCATCCGGCACAGCAGCGAAAATGTCATCCCTGTCTCGGACGCTCGTGAAGGCACTGCTCGACCTCGTGGCGACCGGCAAGCTTTCCACTGAGGATATGATGACGCTCATGGGTGCGGCCTAGCCGTGGGGATGATTGACCGGCTCATGCAGAGTGAGCTCGACTGCCTGCTGCCGGGACCTTGGCACGAGGATGACGGTCTGGTCATAGCCGGCACGCGTGTCGTCTGCGTGGTGCCGGCCTTTCTCGGAATGTCCGGCTCCGGCGCAGCGCGTGTCCTCTCTCGCGTGCCGGAACTGCTGGCGGAGTCACGCGGCCTGGCTCGGGAACTGGCCGCGCTCGAACGGCTGACTGAGCAGCTGAAAGAAGACCGCGACGACGCGGAAGCAGAGAAGAAGACGCTCCAGGCGGAACTGAAAGACGCAGCAGCAGAAATCGCCGAGCTCCGGCGACAGCTTGCCAACCTCACGCGGCACGAGTAGAAGGCCGACCGCTCGACCCTCCACCAAGGGGACCCATCATGAGCTCCAAGACTGCGCCTTACGGGGGCGACAAAAGCGTCTCAGCGACCTACGGCCCGAGCGCCGTGGGCAAGACGACCGACCTGCTGTACTCGTTCCCACGCGGCCTCTTCGTGGCCCCTCCGGGCGCTCTGAAGCCGGCGCACCATGTCGTCGGCTTCGTGCCGGCGAGCGTCGAGGCCAAGAGCATTGCCGACGCGACGGCGGCGCTGAAAAGCGCCACGAAGTCCGGCGGCTACGACTCGGTTATCGTTGACGACTTCAGCCTGCTCGCAGAGCAGACCATCAGCCACCTTGAGAACGTCAAGAAGCTGACGGGCTTCAAGCTGTGGGGCGTGGTCCGAGACGAAATCCTCGACTTCCGTGACATGGCGCGGCGCTGCGGAATGCATGTCGTGCTGACGGCTCACGAGTCCACGCCGCGCACCATGAACGGGACCTTCATTCGTGGTGGGCCGAAGCTGCCGGGGCGTCTGCCGGAGGACGTTCCGACCGTCTGCGATATCGTCCTCCGTGCCGCGCACGACCCGACCCGGAAGGGCTGGCACGCGAGCTATCGCTGCACCATCGACGACCCGCAGTGGATCACCAAGGACCGCCACGGCGTCACGCCGGACCGTGCGCCCATGAACCTGGGCGAAATCCTCCGCATGGCCGGGTACGAGCTCGCTCGAGCGCCGGGCCTCGAGTGGCAGGAAGGCATCGTCGCCGTCCTCGCTCAAGCGCTGGTGGCCGACCCGACGCAGCAGTCGGCTTACCTGCTCGAGGCGCAGAGCATGTGCGCGGAGCACACGACGAACGACCTCCATATCCGCTGGGTCATGCGTGATGCACTCGACCGCGCAGCCCTGCTCCGTGCGAAGCAGAACGTCTTCGCCCTCTACACCTGAGCCGCATTCTGCGGCTGCTCGACCCGCGCAGGGTCAACCTAAGCCCTGCCTGCGCGGCCCCGGTTCGTCGTTCACCGGGTCACCAACAGACGGCACTGGTCCAGACTCGCACGGGGCTGCGCCACAACTGGACCTCGGAGTGCATCATGGCTGTTATCGTCAACGGACTCACCCTCGCCGGCGCGAAGGACAACGGCGGCACCGGCGGGCGCGGTCTGCCCGTCGAGGGCTTCTACCAGGCCCGCATCACCGAGACCGCCCTCCACACGAAGGAGGAAAACGGCGAGCAGAAGACCTCCGTCCGCTGCCAGCTCGTGTTCGAGGGCGAGTACGAAGGCGCGCAGTGCCGCATCAACCTCGGGCTCGACTTCTCGAAGGCCGGCAACCGTAACAGCTGGTTCACCGTCCTGAAGAGCGTCGGCCACGAGGACAGCCTCATCCAGCAGCTCGCTGACGGCCGCGTCTTCGACGGCATCGACACGGGCGCGTACCTCGACGGTCGCGTGGCACACATCTGGTTCGCCCCGAAGGACGAGACGGCCGGTCGCCAGTGGGACGACAAGAAATTCATCACCCGCGAGCAGTTCATCGCCGGGCAGCAGAAGGCGGTTTCGGCCTCGACTGGCGCGGCTACGCAGACGGCCGCTCCGGCCATGGTCGTCACCTCGGCCCCTGCGGCGCAGACGCAGGTCGCCGCGGCGGTTCGCGCTCCGGTCGCGACGAACGGCGCGCAGGTCGGCGGCGTGCCTTTCGCGCAGCCGCAGGCCGGCTCCGGCGCGCTGCGCTCGCTGATGGGTGCCGCGAAGGCGTAAGGTCCGGCGTGACACGGGCCGACACGCTGTCGGAGGGGGTCGGGGCGTGAGACCGCCGACCATCGGCCGGGAGGGAGGGCGGGCCTCCCGGCACTTTGAGAAGCAGCAGGACCGTCGTGCGTTCGGACGACTCTCGGCACGTTTGGGCGTTCCGTGACCGGGAGTAAAACGCAGGGAGCCGCAAGGCGGCTGGATGGCAGGTAGGGCAGGTGGGCCGAGCAGTCGGCATGAGGCGCACCAGACGCTCGGGGACACAACCTCCCCCTCGGGCAAGCGCAGGGAGCCGGGAGACTCATCAACCCCTGAAAAGGGAGTCTCGGCTGGTCAGCAGCGGCGGATGTCCTCTGTAACAGTGCAGAGGGCCGGGGCGAGCTGACACTTCTTCAAGGGGACCAACGATGGCGAACTACGACCCCGAGGCACTCGGAGCGCGCTGCTCGGAGTGCTCTCTTCGTTCCGTGCGTATCGGCGGTCCGGTCGGGCCGGAGACGCACTCTGGCGACCTCTTCGCAGTCGTGACAGAGACGCCCGGGGACCGAGAGTCAGCGCTCGGGCGGCCGCTTGTCGGCCCTGCGGGCATCCTGCTGAACAGCGCCCTTGAAACCATCGGCCTCAAGCGGTCGCAGACGGCTCTGCACCATGCCGTCGCCTGCCAACCGAAGGACGGCGACCTGGACAAGGTCATGCGCGTCTGGCAGCGTGAGAACAAGAAGCGAGCAGCAGAAGGCGACGAAACGACGCCGTCGCCTATCGACTGCTGCCGTCCACGGCTGATGAACGAGCTCCGGCACCCTGACCTCGTGACGCTCGGGAAGGTCGGTCTCCAAGCGGTGACGCAGAAGGCGAGGCCGGTCCTGGATATCCGGGGCGGTCCGATTCCCGGCTGGCTGGACGACACGATGCGCTTTACGGAGGGGGAGCCGCCGCTAGGTGTCCGTGGCGTCCGGCTGCGTGTCCTGCCGACCCTGCACCCCGGCTTCGTGGAACGGAACCGGAGGTGGATGAAAGCCTTCCGGTCGGACCTCTCGAGAGCCATTCGCTGGTTCCGCGGTCAGCTCGAGTGGACTGACCCGACGATGCTCTTCTACCCGTCGCCGGACCAGTTCAGCGACTTCCTCACGCGGCACCTCGGGGAGACCATCGTCTTCGACTATGAGACGACGTTCGACGACCCGACGGTCGGCAAGGTGAAGTGCTTGGGCCTCTCGACGCAGACCGAGGCGCTCGTGGTGCCGCTGCTGTCCATCGAAGGCCCCGGCGGCTCGCTCGTGCAGAGCCGGTACAGCGCCGACGCTCAGGCAGAGCTCGAGGCGATGCTGGCCTTCTTCTTCGAGTCGGACCGCTGGCGCAAAGCAGGGCACAACGCCGGCTATTTCGATGCCATGGTGACGCGACAGCGTTTCGGTGTCACCCCGAAGCCGCTGGTCGATACCATCCTGCTTCATCGTTCCGTGGAATCCGAGCTGCCCCACCGGCTCGGATACGTGGGCAGCGTCTACACTGACGTTACGGCTTGGAAGGACGCCCACACGGCGAAAGCGGCGACGACAGACCAGGCGCTGATGACCTACTGCGCTATCGACTGCGCTGTGACGGCTCGGGCGCTGCCGCAGCTCGAGAAGGCGACGGCGGCGCGCGGACAGGCGTCGGTCGTCGAGAAGGACCATCGAGTGCAGGCCATGTGCGTCGGGCTGCACGAGACGGGTCTCTTCGTGGACAGGCAGCGTCGGGACGAAGAGTGCCAGCGGGTGCAGGCGGACATGAAGCTGTGGGGAGCGAAGGCGGCCGCGGCCTCGGGCCGCACCGGCATGAACGTCAACAGCGGTCCCCAGCTGCGCGACCTGCTCTTCTCCGAATGGAAGCTGACCCCGTCGTCGTTCACCTTCGCCGGCGACCCGTCCACGAGCGATGAAGCCCTCCGGCTCGTGCGGACGGCGAATCAGAACGAGCCGCGCATCCTCGAGTTCATCGACGCGCTGCGGCGCTATCGGCGAGCCTCGAAAGAGTACGGCACCTACCTGCGGCGGCTCGTGCCCTATGGACAGCCTCTCGACGGCTATCAGTACTTGACCGACGAAGAAGAAGAGGACGCAGACCGAGGGCTGATATTCGCTGACGGTCGCGTGCGTCCCGATTACAACGCGCACGGCACCACCAGCGGTCGCCTGAGCAGCTCGAACCCGAACGCGCAGAACTGGCCGAAGCATCTGCGCGGCATGATTTCCGCGCAGCCGGGGCATGTGCTTGTCGGGGCAGACGCGGACCAGTTGGAGCTCAGGATCATCGCTTCCGTTGCCGGCATGGACAAGTACCTTGAGGTCTTCCGGCAGGGCGGCGACCCGCACTCGCTGACGGCGACCCTGATGTTCGGCGACAATTTCTCGAAGGCCGAACCGAAGAGCGATCCCTGGACGCAGCTGCGAACGCTGGCGAAGGGCGTGAAGTACGCGAGCTTCTACGGCTCCGGCGACGAAACGGTCCACGGCATCGTCACGAGCGCAGAGCGCCCGGACGGCTCGCTCATGTACCCGAGCCTCACGGTGCGCGAAATCGCAACCATCCGCCGGAACTGGCTGAAGGGCATCCCGCAGCTGAAGAACTGGTGGGACGACACGCTCGAGACGTTCAGGGCGCAGGGCTACCTCGTGGACCCCGTCTGGGGCCGGAGGCGTGATTTCTTGGACGGCGAGAAATTTAATGAGCTCGTGAATTTCCCGATTCAGAGCGCCGGAGCCCATATCATCCACGACAGCTCGTTCGCGCTGCTCGAGGCCATTCCGTTCGGTCTGTGGGGTCCCGGCACCGGGGCGGTCTGTCAGGTGCATGACGCTCTGTACGTGGAAGCACCCTGCCCGCACGAGCGGCACGAGGTCGAGAAGCTGCCGAACGGGAAGCCGAACGAGAAGCAGCGGGAATTCGGCTGGTGTCCTCCGGGGTGCCAGTGCCCTGCGAACTGGTCGGCGCGGCAGCTCGAGCAGTCGATGAACCGAAGCATTCCCGCCCTCGAGGCTGTGACGTTCAGTGCGAAGGCGACGATCGGCCGGAGGTGGAGCGATGTCTGAGAAGGTTCACAAAGCGACCGACCGGGTCGTGGCGGCTATCGGCCCGTACACCGTGAAGCAGGTCTCCCCGCTCTGCGGCGCGCCGGT
>Ga0214919_10012230_pt1 | contig 10578 bp, 7 predicted proteins | sample LL1503_MetaG_FD_177994 | JGI IMG/M metagenome (GOLD analysis project Ga0214919, IMG submission 177994) | Freshwater microbial communities from Lake Lanier, Atlanta, Georgia, United States - LL-1503 | ecosystem: Environmental > Aquatic > Freshwater > Lake | place: USA: Georgia | collected 2015-03-15 | reverse complement strand
GGAAAATCGCAGGCGGAAGTCCGCAAAATTATTGCGGGACCAGGGGTCTATATTTGCGACGCTTGCGTCAACGTCTGCAAGACGATCATCGATCGCGAAGTTAAGGAAACGTCTGCGGCCGCCGCACCAGCTGAAGGTGCCCCCAAGCCCGCTTTCCGCCTCATTAAGCCGGCCGATATTAGGAAAGTTCTTGATGATCACGTGATCGGTCAGGAGCACGCGAAGAAAGTTCTCTCGGTCGCGGTCTATAATCATTATAAGCGTCTTAATTTTGATCCCGCTGCGCAACCCTTGCTGACGGCGGAATTCAGCGATGTGGAAGTCGAGAAGAGCAATATTCTGTTGGTGGGGCCAACCGGCTCCGGCAAAACGCTCCTCGCTCGTTCGCTGGCGCGCATCCTCGATGTTCCTTTTGCGATTTCTGATGCGACAACGCTGACCGAGGCTGGTTACGTCGGTGAGGATGTCGAAAATGTGGTGCTGCGTTTATTGCAGTCAGCCAATTACGACGTTAAGAAGGCGGAATGTGGCATTATCTATATCGACGAAATCGATAAGATTCGCCGCACCACCGAAAATGTCTCGATCACTCGCGACGTTTCAGGTGAGGGTGTGCAACAAGCTTTACTCAAGGTGCTAGAAGGCACGACCTGCAACGTTCCACCGCAAGGTGGTCGAAAGCATCCGAACCAAGAATATATTCAGGTTAACACTGCAAATATTCTCTTTATCTGCGGCGGTGCTTTTGTGGGGCTCGACGAGGTGATCAAGAAGCGCTTGGGGCAACGTTCCCTAGGTTTTCATATCAACTCCAAGGATCATGAGCTGACGCCCGACGAGATGATGCGGGGGGTTGCGCCAGAGGATTTGATTCGCTTCGGGATGATTCCTGAATTTATCGGCCGCTTGCCAGTCGTTTCAGTGCTCGATCAGTTGAAGATCGCCGATTTAGAAAAAGTTCTGCTCCTCACCAAAAATTCGATGGTGAAGCAGTACTCCAAGCTTTTTGCGATGGATGGTGTGCAGCTTAAGTTCACGCGGGATGCCCTGCGGGCGATCGCGCAGCGGGCCATCGAGCTTAAGACTGGCGCCCGCGCGCTACGAGCGATCTTAGAGAAGTTGATGTTAGACGTCATGTACGACCTGCCGCAACGCGATGATATTGCTGAAGTCATCATCGACCAAGCAGTCGTTGAAGGCCGCAAGAAGCCGCAGTTAGTAAAAGCGGTGCGGCCGAGCGTCTCCTCGCGGGGTAAAGATGCGGCCTAAGGTTGGCTTTAGTCACGTCGGGCTTTGCGTACGTACCTTCGGCCCTCGGGGCAATCGCGCATGGTGCTCTGCCCCTAGCGGAGTGCGACTTAGCCCTCAGCGATAATTAATAGCTGGGCCAGGATAGACCAAGCTCCGCGCAGACGATTACCAATAAAAGCTTTCGTCCTTGCTGATCGATTTAGCAAAGGCGACGAAGAGCTTCACGCAGTTTTCCACATCCGCGAGATCGACAACCTCACTGGGGGTATGCATGTAGCGGAGAGGGATTGAGACCAAGCCGCAGGCTACGCCGCCGCGGGCCATTTGGATCGCCCGAGCATCGGTTCCGGTGGGACGCGGATCCGCGTCAAACTGGATCGTAATCTTAGCTTTTTTGGCGCAAGCCACGAGTCGCTCGTAAACTTTCGGATTAATATTAGGGCCACGGCAAATGATCGGACCGCCGCCGAGCTTGGTTTCCCCGTGTTTGCGAGGATCGCAATCTGGGTGATCGGTAGCATGGCCCACGTCGACGGCGAGAGCGATTTGCGGATCGACCGCAAAGGCGGAAGTTTGGGCACCCCGTACGCCAATTTCTTCTTGGGTGGTTGCGACCGATACAATCTTAGCGTTCAGTTTTACTTTTTCGCGAGCCAGTCGGATCAGGGCTTCGCCCACGATATAGGCGCCGACTTTGTTGTCGAAAGCCCGCGCGGTGCCGATGCTACCATTGATGAGTTCGAATTCGTGGTCGTAAGTGGCGACATCGCCAATGGCGACACGCCGGATAGCCTCGGCCTTAGAGCGTGCTCCGATATCAATCCAGATTTCGTGGATCTCCGGGACTTTTTTCCGATCAGCCTCTTCCATTAAATGGATGGCGCGTTTGCCCGTCACGCCCTTCACCGAACCAGCGGCAGTTTGAATGATGACGCGTCGTCCCGAGATGATGCTCTTGTCATGACCACCAATGGTGTCGAAGTAGAGATAACCATCCTTGTTGATGTAGGTGATAATCAGCCCCAGTTCATCCATGTGACCGGAGAACATCAGGGTAGGGCCACCTGTTTTATTGAGGGTAGCCAAGCGGCAGCCGAGCGCGTCATTGGCATAGGTGTCGGCGTGTGGTTTGACGTACTTGTCGTAAACCGCTTGAGCCTGAGCTTCCGCGCCAGAAGGCGATTTAGCTTTCAATAATTCAACGAGAAATTCTGGGGCTTGGTAAGCTTGCATGGGTGATTTGGTATCTGGATGAATTTACCGTGTAAAACGAATAGCAACGCGGTTCGTTATGCTGGGTGAGTAGGGATCTGTAGGCGAAAAAAGCGTGCGAGCGGGGCCGGTCAAGCAGGGGTAAAGCGGTGAGTACGAACGCAAGATCCGGCTGGGGTTTTAATAAATATGGAGCGAACCATGATCACCGGGCCATCTGCTCGGCGATTTCCTCGAGGGGGTAGGTAATGATTTCGGCGAGGGTCGGATGGTACCACGGGGCGCGGAGCATGTCGTGAACGGTCGCTCGCATGGCGAGCGGAGTAGCGAAGCAGTGAATCAGTTCGCCGGCGTCTTTGCCGACAATTTCAGCGCCGAGGATCCGACCGCGCTTGGGCTCGGCTAGTACCTTCACATAGCCATAATTGGCCTCCATGAGAATAGATTTGCCGTGGTCGTTGAAGGGGTAGGTCGCGCTGAGATATTTCACGTTACGCTTTTTCAGATCGCGCTCCAGCACGCCAATGGTGGCCAATTGGGGATCGGTAAAGACCACGCTGAGTAGCAGGGAGAAATCAACAGGCTGCAGGCCTTTAACTTGAGCAGCGTGGCGCGCGGCTAATTCGGCTTGCGCGATCGCAATGTGCACAATTTCCGCCGGCCCTGAGCAATCGCCAGCCGCATAAATATGCGCCGCACTGCTTTGCTGCCAGCGATTGATAATAACTTGGCCATTCGCGAGAGTTTTTACGCCAGCGGCTGCGAGGCCCAGGCTGGCCGTGTTGGGTTCACGCCCGAGAGCATTAAAGCAATAATCAGCGCGGGTGGTTATTTTTTTGCCGGCCTGTAGGAAAGAGACGATGAAGCCGCGTTTATCTTGGCGCACGAGCTGCAACTGCGTGTCAGTGAAAAGTCGGATGCCTTCATCAACTAAAGCTTGGGCCACAACCTGAGCCGACTCCGCTGAGCAGTCGCGCAAAATATGAGAGCTTCTTTGAATCATCGTGACCTTACTCCCGATGCGGCTCAAAAATTGGGCTAACTCGCAAGCGACGATGCCGCCGCCTAGCACGACGACGCTTTGCGGTACAAAATTAAGATCTAGAACTTCGTCGCTGCTCCAGCACTTGATCTCTGCTAATCCTGGGACCGCGGGTACACTGATTTTCGAGCCGGTGCCGAGCAGGAATTTATGCCCGCGCAATTGCCGGCCATCAGCTAATTGCAGAGTGTGGGGATCAATAAAAGTGGCGGTAGTCTGGTAGAGATCATATTTGCCTGATTTTAAGGCCTGCTGGCGGTAGTCGGCAAATTCACCGATGATTTTAACTTTCCGCGCATGAACCGCTTTCATATCAGCGTGCGCACCGCTGATTTTAAGGCCAAAGCGTTTTGCGTGCTGCGCCTGGTGGAGCACTTCCGCGGCGTAGATAAGAGTTTTAGAGGGCATGCAGCCCCGCAAAATACAGAGACCGCCCAGTTGTCGGGCGCCATCGATAATGGCTACTTTAAGGCCGAGCCCTGTCGCCACGCGGGCGGCATTAAATCCCGCGCTGCCACCACCAATGCAGATAAAATCGTAAGTTTTCAATCAGAGGAACGTGGCGCAGCGAAAGCCGCTACGCAACGTTTGGACAAGATACTGATTATGGGCCCCCGCGCAATCCGGAGATTTTCGCTTAACGGCCTTTGCCGAAAAGCATAAGATGGATTGTTTTCAGAATGATTGAGGCATCGAGTACGAAAGAAAAATATCGAATATAGTAGAGGTCATATTCTAATTTTCGGAGTGTATCTTCGATATTTTCACCGTAATTGTAGCTCACTTGAGCCCACCCCGTAATGCCGGGTTTTACGAGGTGACGAAAATGATAGCAGGGGATTTGCTGTTCATAGTTATTGACGAGGCGCACCCACTCAGCGCGTGGTCCGATGAGGCTCATATCACCTCGGAGGACATTCCACAGCTGCGGTACCTCATCGAGCCGAGTATTGCGGAGGAAGCGTCCGACACGGGTGATGCGTTGATCAGCCACCCGAGTATAAGCATCGCCGCCAGGGCTGACGCGCATCGTTCGTAATTTAACAATATCAAACAATAGACGGTTTTTGCCTACTCGTGTTTGGCGGAAAAAGAGAGGGCCGCGATCTTCGAGCCAGATAGCCGCGGCGGCGAAGGGTAGCAGGGGGAGCGTCAGCGCGAGTCCCAGGCTTGCGAGACTGAGATCGCTCAAGCGCTTCAGTCGCTCAAAGACCGGTTCGCGCGCGATGCGAAAGCCTTCTTGGAAAAGCCACGTTTGATTGAGTCGGTAGAGAGGAATTTTTCGCCAATAAACCTCATGAAATAATTCTAGGGTGTACGTGGGGACTCCCGAAAAATGCAGCTCCATTAATTTTTGCGCTACCGCGGGGGGGAGCTCTTGATTTGATTCGCGCAAAATAATCGCATCGAGACTGTCCGCGTATTCGGCGAGATAGTGTACAACATTGCCAAAGGGAGGGGTGGAAGGATCGGTGGGTCCATTGGCGACACCTTCGGCGAAAGTTTCATGGGTGGCGTAGAGGACAGACTGAGTCATGCCGGTTTTGCGGCATTCTTGCTTGAAGGCGATGCAGCTCTCCGGGCTCCCTAAAAACATGAAATAGCGCTGTTGGGCTTCCGCGAGCTGGCGCTGGTAGAAATAGCGCCGGTAACTCAAAGTCAGTGGAATCAATAAGAGTGAGGCTTCGGTGATTACGAGCCGACTGCCTTGCAGCGGGAAGCCTGCAATGAAAAATCCGTAGGTGAGCAGCAGCGTCAGCAGGAACACGACTATCAGGGCGATGGCGTGCTGACTGGTGTAGGTAACCGACATCGTATCGGTACGCGTATTATACCCGTCGATCAGGTAAATCGCGAGGCCCTGCATCATGATAGGCAAAAAGAGGGGTGCGAGCAGGGGGTCTTGGGAATCGGTCACCCCGCGCAGCCAAGCAAATAAATTGAAGGCAATAACGACTGCGAGGGCGTCCAAGAGAATCAAGGCGAGGGTGATTGTTCTCCCTTGTTTCATTGGAAATTACTTGGGTGCTGGCAGTGCACCGCGAATATAAAATTGAGGATAAATAGCTTCACGGGAGTTAACTGAGATCGGCACAGATCGGTCAAATGAGAGAGAAATGCCGCAAAAACCGTGCAGGTATGCGGGGTCGAGCCTCTTCGGCCTGCCGTTTATTGATTCCCTCCGTCGGATGAACGACCTGACTTAGCTTTTAACCGTCGCCGCCACTCTGTGCAGAATGTCTACCCAGCGCTCAACGGCGTGGGTCAGAGTAAAATGTTTGGTATAGGCTGCACGGGCATTTAGTCCCAGTTGATGTCGGTGCGGTCGGTCGAGCTGCCACTGGGTAATGATCTCAGTCAGAGACTCATCGTCACCTGGCTGCACGGTTCGGCCGCATTCCTCAGTGGTGAGTAGCTGAGTGATTTCGCCCTGTGGTGGTCCTACGAATAACACCGGCCGGCCGGCTGCGAGGGTTCCTGCTAATTTACTGGGATAAACTAAATTGGCGAATACTGGGTTAAGCGTGACCAATTGGATATCAGCTGCGGCTAAGGCGACGGCGAGATTTTCTCGTGATACTGGCGGGAGGAAATTAATATTTTGTAACTGGCGGGAGGCTACCGCGGAGCGCAGTTCATCAAAACGCGCCCCAGCCCCAATAAATAGAAAAGCAATTGCTCGTTGATTTTTGAGCCGTTCGGCCGCTGCAAGGATCGTCTTAAATTCATGGACGCGCCCGAGATTGCCAGAGTAGGCGATGATGCATTTGTCCGCGAGGCCCCAATTTTCTCGGTATGCGGCGATCGCCTCAGGCAGAGCGGGGAGCTGTAATTCGCGTGGTGCCCAATTAGGTATAATAGCCACTGCGGAGGCAGGAGCTCTGCATCCGACCGTAGCAGCCATACTTGCACTCAGGGTAACGCAGCCATGGGCAGTCTGCCAGGCCACATCACGACGGCTGCGCCAAGGCCAGAGTAGCAGGGCCGTTAGACGACCTAGATGAGCGGTTACTATTTCGGGATAAATATCCTGAATCCAGTGGATCACGCGTGCGCCCCGGCTCAGCGCAATATCGGTCAAGTGAGCCCCCAGCAGAGGAGGATCGGTCATGAGCACGACGATATCGTCAGGACCTGCGAGTGTCGTGAGTTGTTGCTCGGCGCAACAGCGGAAGGCGTCGTAACGGCGAGCGCGTGAGAGAAGGCTGCTGGGCTGGTCATCTGACCCCGCGCGATGAATCATTACCCCCTGATGGAGACCTGATTCTTTACCTGCACAAATGATGTGCACCGGCCAACCGCGCGCGGATAAATTTTCGGCTAGATCAGTCAGGAGCTGGGCAGTAGCAGCGGTGGATGGCCAGTAGACGCGATTGACAAAGATGAGACGGGGCAGGGTCAAGAAAGTGAGTGAGGAGTAACTGCAAGACTACGGCACGAACGAAAAAAAATTGAGTTTTTCCGGCCCTTTTGAGGGGTGGGGCAGGGCATTTATACGGATTGTGCGATATTCCGCATAGAGCGGAGGGCATTCACGGCAAGGCGTTCGTAACGCGCGAGCAGGCGGCAGTAGCGGAAGGCGCCGCGGCCGTCGAGAAAACCGCCACGGAAAATATATTGATAAAGGAAGCGCCAGTGAGGCCGTCCGGGCAGGTAATAGCTGCAGTGCTTGAGCGCTCGCCGTCTTACGAGTGATTTACCAGAAATGAGTTGGGGGATGATTTGGGACCACGGCGCGCGGTCGGTCAGGAACTGGGTTGCTTCAGCGACGGCATAACGACAATGGCGTGTGGTCCATTCTTGCTCATTATGAATTGAGATATCGTGCAGATAATTGTGCTGCAGAAAGCCGAGGCGAAGAGCGGGAGCTTCGCGTTGGCCGTGGCCAGCTTGGATAAAATGAAATCCTTGGGCGCGGACGCAGCGCGCCTGCCACGCTGGAAAATCAGTACAGCGCCGCAGCCAGCGGCCATGAAACATCATGTGCGGGGCGACGTAATAGCCATCGAGCGGCAAAGAGGTATCCAGTGCCGCGCACTCAGCTGCGAGCGCGGGGGTCATGATTTCATCGGCGTCGAGGTGAAAGACCCACGGTGTGTGAAAATTAATGTGCGTATGGGCATGATTACGCTGCGTAGCGAAATCGACAAAGGGGTTTGTGAAAACGCGGGCGCCGGCAGCGCGGGCTAGGGCCACAGTCCGATCAGTGGAGCCTGAGTCGAGTACCACAATATCCGCCCAATTGGCGACGGAAGCTAAGCAGGCTGGCAAATTCTCTTCCTCATTTAAGGTGAGAATTAAAACTGAAAGATGATATTTTTTAGAGAAACTCACGGGGAGCGCTCGGGATGATGTCGAATTTCCTGCTGGGCGTAGCGGAGTGCCACGTAGAATGTAGCAAAAAATGTCAGGACTACGGCAGGGTTAGCGAAAGGGAATTCTAACCATGCATAGAGCAAAATTATGATATTTCCGGTGAGTAAGTAACGGGGCACAAGTGATTGAACGTGGCGCCACCGTACGTGCCAGAGCGGCAGAGCCAGCAGCAGTCCGAGAAGGGCGGTGCCGACAAAGCCCACTTCGGCTAACGATTGCAGCCAGTCATTGTGGGCTTCGGCATAAAATGTGATCCAAATCCAGGCTTCGGCTGCGCGTTGCGTATTAAAAATTCTAAAAATATGCGCATAACTTTCTAACCCCCAGCCGAACCAAGGGCGCGCCTCAGCCATGTGCCAGGTATCACGGTAGAGAGTAAGGCGAGCATTGAGTGTGTTCGCTTGCTCGATCTGCGTGAGTTGCTCGGCGCTTTGTTGAAGTCGCTGGGCAATGACGTCAGCGCCGAGGTAGCCTATGGCCGTGGCCGCTAGCGTGGCAGCGAAGATCAGCCCGAGTACGGGGGCGGTAGCTGATTCATGTTTAGCTCGACGGTGTTGGATAATACGGCGCAAGAGGTGCACTAACGCTCCACCAAGCAGCACGCCCATCAATACGGTGCAGGAGCGCGAGGCGCTGAGCGGGACGGAGATTGCGAGTAAAAGTGCGGCGAGTGCGGCAAGCATTATCGGCGAATGCCAGAGGTCGCGTTGGTCGTTCCGGCGTAGCAAGTGGAAAAATAGTGCCAAGCAGGCCGCGGTGTTCATCACCGTAAAAGCGCCCCAATGATTATGATAAACGAATGTTGAGAAAAATTTAGGATTAGGCGCTGGGACAAGGTCGAACCAGAGGCCTTTCGATTGTACTAGTTTTTGAAATGTGCCGAAGACCGCTAGTGCGACCGCGTTGCCGGTGAGGATAAAAAGTACGGAGCGCAGTAATCGTCGGGACTGCAGAACGAGCCAGAGATTAAAGCAGGACAGGACGATGACATTAAACTGCCAGAGCTCTTGGGCGGCCATGAGCGGGCGCGCGGCGCTTGGTAGCCAGGTGATGGGGTCGGCTAGCACGAGCGAAATTTCAGTCCCGTTCCTTAGCTCTCTAAATCCCGGATTAAAGCAACTCACGATGACGAGCAAATCGTAGAGCCATAATGGCCAGAGCAGACGGAGTGCGGGGTAGCGATCGTGGGGAGCGCGCCCTTGCGTGACCCCAGCGATCATAAAAAGCAGTACGCCGAGGCTGCCCCAGCCGGCGATGACTTGCCGCGCCCACGGCACTTGTCCGCCAAAAGCCCAGGTTGTAAAAATAAGTAAGGAGCTAAAATGAAAAATAACTACCCGCGCCAGCCAGGGGTTTTCTTTGCGACGTGGGGCTGATAGATCAGGCGGAGGCATGGCGCAATTTTTTGTAGAATTCCGTGAGTAAGTGGGCGGCGCCGCTCCAAGAAAAGTCACGCTCGGCCCACGTGCGTCCGCGTTGACCCATGAGGGCGAGCTCTGTGAGTGGAGTTGAAAGAGCTTGAGTTAGGGCGGAGTCAAAATTTTCCCACGATACGCACCAACCGCAGCCCTTCGTGTTGAGACCAGACCAAGGAGTGGTATCAGTGACTAGCGCGGGGACGCCGGAAGCTAAGGCTTCGACAATGACGAGGCCGAAATTTTCTGAGTGGGAAGGAAGCAGAAAAAGTGAGGCCACGGCATAGGGGGGCGGACGGTCGGCTCCATCAAACACGGCAATACGATTCGTGGCTTCGGCGCTTTGCAGCATTTGGCTGAGTTCTGTCGTCGTGTAATCCTCGGCCACTCCGACAATGAGCAACAGCCAATCACCCCGCGGGGCGGCGAGCCACAGTGTGATTAATTCCTGCAGTCGTTTTTTGCGATGAAAGCGGGAATAAAATAAAGCGACGGGGCGGGTTTTGGTAGCCGGACAAATCGTCTGCCAGGAAGTCCGAGCGGCTTTCATTTCAGTGGCGGAAGGTACGAGCACGCCATTGGGAGAGATACATACCGGTTGTTTAAAACCGAGCGCGCGAATGTCCTCAGCCTCCGCTGCGCTGGTGGCGTGCCAGCCGCTCGCTGCGGCCATGGCACCGCGATGTATAAATGCTGCGGCTAAGCGCTTACGCCAATGATGATGCCGGTAAGCCCAACCGCTTAACATTCCGCGCGGTGAAATAATGAGAGGAACTGCAAGACGCTGCGCGGCTTGATGGGCGTAGTGGAGCGGTCGCAGCCAGAGCGAGTGATAATGCACGTAATCAAACCGAGCTTGGCTAAGATATTCCTGCAGGGCGGGTGAGCGGGACAGCCCGCGCGGCGTAACGCGCGGGAACGTGTGAATCACACTGCGTTCATTTACTTCCCGCGTAGCTGCAACGGGCTGGCCGCATTCGAGGGTTGTGAGCAATTCAACAGCCGTGCTCACGTCCGCTTGGGCATTGGCGAGGGCGCGCACTGATTTCGAGGGCCCTCCATGGCGTTCTTCCAAGCTCGGTACGAGATGGCAGATTTTCATTAATTAACGGCGACGGCACCACGTGGAGTGGCTGGCACGAAGATACTGGGAGTGTTCACTGGCTGTTTTAGCAGGTTGCCGGATGCGATTTATTTTGGCGCTAGTCGGTCTTTGACGGGGCGACAGGGGTGGCCCACGCAGATTTTGTGCGCGGGCAAATCTTTCACGACGACGGAGCG
>Ga0214919_10012229_pt1 | contig 10579 bp, 8 predicted proteins | sample LL1503_MetaG_FD_177994 | JGI IMG/M metagenome (GOLD analysis project Ga0214919, IMG submission 177994) | Freshwater microbial communities from Lake Lanier, Atlanta, Georgia, United States - LL-1503 | ecosystem: Environmental > Aquatic > Freshwater > Lake | place: USA: Georgia | collected 2015-03-15 | reverse complement strand
ATGGCGTAATTGAGCGCCTCTTCCAGCATGCGGTCGGCTGCGCCCACGCAGACGGCGGCGATATTAAGCCGCGCCTTGTCGAGCACCTTCATGGCGGTCTTGAAACCCATGCCTTCTTTGCCGCCTATGATGTTGGCAGCCGGCACGCGTGCGTTGTCGAAAAATACGTCTGCGGTATGCGAGCCACGCTGACCCATCTTGCGGTCGGGCTTACCGACCGTGAGCCCGGGGGTTGCGCGCTCGACGATGAACGCCGACACGCCTCTGGCGTCCTTGGATTGCGGGTCGGTTCGCGCCATCAGCGTAAATACGCCCGCTTCCGGGGCGTTGGTAATATAGCGCTTGGCGCCGTTGATGACGTAATGATCGCCGTCGCGCCGCGCGCTGGTGGTGAGCGACCCTGCATCGGACCCCGCACCGGGTTCGGTCAGCGCAAACGATCCGATCAGCTCTCCGCTGGCGAGCCGCGGCAGGTATTTTTTCTTTTGCTCGTCGGTGCCGTCGATTACGATGCCTTGAGAGCCTATGCCGTTATTGGTGCCGGCTATCGAGCGGAATGCCGGCGATGCACGGCACATTTCCATCGAGGTCAGCGCCTCTTCCTCGGTGGTGAGGCCGAGGCCGCCATACTCGACGGGTATCGTCAGCCCGAACAGTCCCATCTCGCGCATTTCGCCAATGATGGCAGGGGGAATTTCATCGTTGTCGACCAATTGCTGTTCGGCCGGAATCAGCCGCTCGCGCACAAAGCGGCGCAGCGTGTCGAGCAGGATATTGAATGTTTCGGGATCGCGAATCATGAATTACTTTTACTGCAGTTCGACATTGGCGTCTTTGATGACCTTCGCCCATTTGGTGATTTCGGCCTTGATGTGCGCGGAAAACTGCTCCGGCGTGTTACCAACGGGTTCAGCACCCAGTTCGAGCAGGCGGGCGCTCACGTCGGGAAGTTTCAGAATGCGCGCGGTTTCGCGCGACAGCTTGTTGACGATGTCCTTGGGCGTATTGGCTGGCGCCACCAGGCCGAACCATGCACCGGAATCGTAACCGGGCACGCCCGCTTCAGCGACGGTTGGTATTTCAGGAACCGCGGAAGAGCGCCTGGTCGGACTGACCGCGAGCGCGCGGATCTTGCCCGCTTTTACCTGGGGTATATACGGCGGCATATTGTCCATGGTCGTGATGATCTGGCCGCCGATAAGGTCCGCGAGCACGCCGGCACTGCCTTTGTACGGAATGTGCACCATCTGTATGCCGGTCATCGATTTGAAAAGTTCCATCGACAGATGCGCGGTGCTGCCATTGCCCGGCGAACCGTAATTGAGTTTTCCCGGATTGGCTTTAGCGTAGGCGATGAACTCTTTGACGTCTTTCACCGGCACGGCGTTGTTGACGACGAAAATATTCGGCACCATCGCCACCAGGCTCACCGGCGAGAAATCCTTGACCGCATCGAACCCCAGTTTGCGGTAAAGGCTGGGGTTGATGCCGTGCGTGCCAGCCGTCACCATCAACAGCGTATAGCCATCGGCGGTGGCTTTAGCGGCGTACTCGGTGCCGATATTGCCGTTGGCGCCCGGTCGATTGTCGATGATGACCGGCTGACCCCACGCCTCGGTCAATTTCTGACCGACCGTGCGCGCGAGTATATCCGTCGCGCCGGCCGGGGTGTAAGCGACTACTATGCGTATTGGCTTCGCAGGATATGATGCTGGCTGCGCACACGCGAGCGTGGTCAAAAGCACCAAAGCCATGCCGCCGGCGATTTTGTTTATCTCTGTTTTCATCGCTGATCTCCTCTGGTGCTGCGTTATTGCCGCGCTTTGACCAATTCCAGCGTTTTTCGCATGGGGTCTACGCGCACGATGTCGCCGGTGCGTATCCACGCATAAGGATCGCGCGACCAGCCTTCGGTGATTGTGATGCCGGCGAACACCGCACCTTGCACCATGACAGGATTGGTGACGCCGAACACGAAAGCCTTGGGCGCGATGCCCTTGTGCTTAATATCGTAAAACGCCCAGCCGGCGGCGATGCCGCCTTTGGCGCTTGGCGTAATCAATATCTTGTCCTTGAGATTATGCCCTTCTAGCGCGTGACCGGGGCGCGAAATTAAACCGGTCCAGCGGTCGAGATCGTAGCGCGGGCTGAAGCCTTCGCGCGAAATCAGCGCTTCGCCTTCAACCACCGCACCGAAAGCGCGCCTGACCCTGATCATCGGCGCCTGGCCGCGCACGCGGCTCACGCGTCTTCTCCCGTCAATGCAATGCGCACACAGTCGTCGGTGCGCCGCAGCAGGGTATTGAACTTGTGCGCGCCTATGATATTGGCGAGCTTGGCAGAATTGGTGACGAGATTGCTCCAGCCGTTTTGCACGCGGATCTGCCCGATGTTCTGCAGTATGTAGAAACACACGCCTTCGAGCACGATGCCGCCGGCCGTCTCGATTTGCTCCAGATAGCCCAGCGCGCGCGCGGCGCTCTTGACGCCGTTGCTGGTCGTCACGAAAAGATGGCTGCCGGGCTTGATTTTCCTGCCGGCGAGCAGGCGCGCCAGGTTTTTCATTTCGAACAGCGATTGTTGCGGGCCCGAGAACACCACCAGGTTCAGCGGATTGTTCTTGGCGCTGTAACCGGCATATACGTGCTGGATATCGCGGCTGGTGATCGTCACCACCTCTTTGGGTTTGCCGCCGCCGAACGCGGCTTTCAGCGTCGGCGCTTCGGGTGTCACGCCGACCATGTGGAACATCCCCATGGAACCATAGCTCGCGAGCGATGCGCCCAGGTGCTTCAACTCATCGGAGGTGGGCGGCCGCTTGATGCCGTTGAATACCGGCACTGCGAAGTAATCCTGGTGCGCTTCGCCCACCAGCTTGCCGAGCGCGCCCCAGTCCGCGAAATCTTTGAGGTCGGTTTTGACGTTGACCTGGAACGTGCCCCGGCGGTGCGCGTCGAGATGAAAACCGTATTCGGCAACGCGGCCCGTAATGCCGGCGGCGAGGGCGGCGGGGCCGGCTTCAAAATTGGAGCGCGCACCGAACACCGAATTGGCATAGATCACGGTGCCGGTGTCGCCCCACGCCACGTGCTCGTTGCGGTGCGGCTGGTAGAGCGTCTGGTAATTGATGCAGGTGTCGGCGGTGACCACGTCCATCTTGCGCAGGTACGCGATCAACTGCTTTTCTTTCGCCGCCTCGTTCGGGTCCTGCTTCAGCTTCGCCACATAGTCGAAATCAATGCAGCGCGCGTTGGTGGTGGTGGGCACCGCGCAATGCGCCCCGGTCTGGCTCATGCGCTCGAGAAAGGCCTTGCCGCTGTCGCCCATGACTTCGATGTCGCCCATCATGTGCACGTTCGACACCGGCACCAGGCGTTTCGCGCCGAAGAATTTGCCGACCTCGATCTGCAGCTCCAGCGCTTCCTTGGCGGCGGTGCCGTCGCCGCCGCGCAACATCTTTTTTTCGTCAGGGGTGAGCTGCATGAAAGTCACTCGCTGTATTGCGGGTCGCAGAGAAAAAATTGCCCCGGAGGTCGTCCGGGGCAATTTTTAAAACAGAACAGTTGCGGTGAAGCTGATACTAGTCCGCGCTTTCGTAGACCACTTCTGCGCGTTTCTTGCGAATCTGCGGCAAGACGATGATGATCAGCAGGAAGATCGCGACAATCAACATGCCGCAACTGATCGGACGCGTGAAGAACACCGTTGCATCGCCGCGCGAAATCAGCATGGCGCGCCGCAGGTTTTCTTCCATCAGCGGTCCCAGCACGAAGCCCAGCAGCAGGGGTCCCGGTTCGCAGCCCCACTTGGAGGCGAAGTAACCGAACACGCCGAACAATCCCGCCAGATAAACTTCGGCCGGGCTGTTGTTGACGCTGAATGCGCCGATGCAGCAGAACAGAATAATGCCGGGGAACAGAACCCGATAAGGAATCTTCAGGAACTGCACCCACATGCCGATCAACGGCAGATTCAGGATCACCAGCATCAGGTTGCCGACCCACATCGAAGCGATCATGCCCCAGAACAAATCGGGCTTTTGCGTCATCACCTGCGGTCCCGGGGCGATGCCCTGGATAGTCATGGCGCCGACCATCAAGGCCATCACGGCACCGGTCGGGATACCAAGAGTGAGCAGCGGAATAAACGACGTCTGCGCCGCAGCATTGTTGGCGGACTCGGGACCAGCTACGCCCTCGATCGCACCCTTGCCGAAACGTGACGGGTCTTTGGCCAGTTTCTTTTCGAGCGTGTAAGAAGAGAACGACGCGATAACCGTATGCGAACCCGGCAAAATACCGAAGATGGTGCCGAGCGCCGTGCCGCGCACGATAGGTCCGAACGACATCTTGAGGTCGGTCCACGTCGGCATCAGGCTGCCGACCTTTGAGGTGTTGACCTCGCGTTCCTCGCCCTGCTCAAGGTTCGAGATGATCTCGCCGAAACCGAACATGCCCATGGCGACCGATACGAAGCCGATGCCGTCCGACAGTTCTGAAATGCCGAGGCTATAGCGCGCAATCCCCGAGTTCACGTCGGTGCCGACGATGCCCAGCAAGAGGCCGACCAAGATCATGCAGACCGCTTTAATCAGCGAGCCGTGCGCAAGCACCACCGCGGACACGAGGCCCAAGACCATCATAGAGAAGTATTCGGCTGCGCCGAATTCAAATGCCAGCTCGGCGAGTGGCGGGCCGAACAGCGCAATCAGCAGGGTGCCGACGGTGCCGGCGAAAAATGAGCCGAGCGCGGCAATCGCAAGCGCTGGACCGGCACGGCCCTGTCGGCCCATCTGGTAGCCGTCGATACAGGTCACCACCGACGACGATTCGCCCGGCAGGTTGACCAGAATCGCGGTGGTCGAACCGCCGTAGCTGGCGCCGTAGTAGATGCCGGCCAGCATGATCAGCGCCGGCGTAGGGGGCAGGTTAAAGGTAATCGGCAGCAGCATCGCGATCGTTGCCACCGGGCCGATGCCGGGCAGGACGCCGATCAGCGTGCCGAGAAAGCAGCCGATAAAACAATACATCAGATTCTGCATGGTCAGCGCGACGCTGAAACCAAGGCTTAAGTGCTGGATGAGTTCTGTCATGGTTCGCTCCGTTGGCTCTTGTCAGTCGCTCAGGACCAGGGGAAAAGTTTGAACGGCAGGCCGAGCGCCTTGTCGAATATCGCCCACACCGTGATCGACATGAGCACCGCCGAAATGATCGCTTCTTTCAATTTGAACTCGTGCCCGCCCAGCGCGGCCGTGATGATCAGCACGACAGTCGCGGTGATCAGCCCGCCGGTGTTGACGATGGCGGCAAAAGCCATGACTGAAGCAATCACCAGTAGCAATGGCCGCCACTTTACCGGCGTGGGTTTTTCGTCATCGACCAGAAATGATTCGACAAATACCATAAACCCCAGAGCAACCGTGCCCCAGCCCAGAATACTGGGAAAATATGCCGGGCCCATCCTGACTGCGGTGCCCATCGGATATTGACTCGCGCCCATGGCAAACAAACCGCCGATCGCGATAAACATTAACCCGGCACTAAAGTCTTTCATGCTCCGGATCTTCAAGGCCATTATGTACTCCTCCACATTAACTAAAACTGATTGTATGCCGTGCTTAAAATCGCTTGCCGGCCAGCGTTAACTGCGCATGATAACTGGTTTCTTGGCGCCTAGCCACCAGCGCACTACGTTGTTATCGAAGGCGCCGTTTATGGGCAATCAAGCCGCCAGCGCGTCCTTTTCCATTTCTGACTTATAGCGGCCAAAACACGCCGCGCTGTTCATTTTAGCGCGGTGATACAGCGCTTTTTGCGCCGCCAGCACGCTCCCCGGCTGCCCTTTCCACGCTTTCAGCGCGGGGGCCTGCAACGCCCGGCCGTAAGAAAACGACAACGGCCAGGGCAACGCCGCCTTCCCTGCGTTCATTGCATTCAGGTGCGCGGTGGCGAGTTCATCGCTTTGCCCGCCGGACAGGAACACGATGCCCGGTACTGCCGCGGGCACCGTGCGTTTCAGGCATTGCACGGTCGCGTCCGCGACCTGTTGAACACTGGCTTGTTGCGGGCAATCCTTGCCGGAAATGACCATACTCGGCTTTAACACGAGATGCTCGAAACGCACGCGCTGCCGGTGCAGTTCGTCAAATAATGCGTGTTGCGTATTTTCGGTGACGTCAAAGCAGCGCTCGAGCGTATGGCTGCCGTCCATCAGCACTTCGGGTTCGACGATCGGCACGATGCCCGCTTCCTGGCACAACGCCGCGTAGCGCGCGAGTGCGTGCACGTTGGCCTCAATGCAGTATTGGCTCGGCATGTCCGTGCCTATCGTAATCACCGCGCGCCACTTGGCGAATGTCGCGCCGAGCTTTTTGTATTCCGCGAGGCGCTCGCGCAACCCGTCGAGGCCTTCGGTGACCTGTTCGCCGGCGGCTCCGGCCAGCGCCTTTGCTCCGGTATCGACTTTGATGCCGGCGAGGATGCCCGCTTTTTTCATCGCGTCCGGAAACGGCGTGCCCGCCTTGGTCGCCTGCTTGATGGTTTCGTCGTACAGAATCATGCCGCTTATGTACTGCGCGAGGCCTTCGCCCGTGATCAGCAGATCGCGGTAGGCGCGGCGCGTCTCCACGTTTGATTCGACGCCGATCAGGTCGAAGCGTTTCTTGATGGTGCCGCTCGATTCGTCGATCGCCAGAATACCTTTGCCCGGGGCAACCATTGCCGCCGCGGTCGCTGCAAGTTCACGTTCAAACATTTACTGCCTCCAACTGGCTGATGCGTGCCGGAAAAATGAAAACGCTCAAAGGGTGCGTATTCTACCCTCAGGAAATACGTTTTGACCATGCTGGGATCGAGATTCCGGATGTACAGCGCGACGCAGTGTAACTATCCCTGCTTACGCCCAGCTTACGCAAACGCTCACTTCACGAACGCCTGTGTTCCCCCGGGTATTTTAGCTGCGGCCGCTGCGCTTAACTTGCCAAGCAAGTTGGCCTCCGCCGAAATCCCCAATGCCGGCGACCATCAAGAACGACGATGCTCGCCGACTTTGACGATTTTCATTGTATTGGTACCGCCGGCCTTGCCGAAAGGCTCGCCGATGGTAAGGATGATGTAATCGCCGGCATGCACCGCGCCGCGCTTCAAGAGTTCGTCCTCGGCCATGTTCAGCGCGCGCTCGGGGTCGCGTGCGCCTTTGAACTTGACCGGGTAGACGCCGCGGAACAAGGTGACCCGCCGGCGCGTTTCGACCACCGACGACAGCGCGTAAATCGGCACGCTTGAATTCATGCGCGACATCAGGAGCGCGGTCTTGCCGCTTTGCGTCAGCGCGGCGATCGCTTTGATGTTGAGGCTATTGGCGGTGAATATCGTGGCGCGCGCGACAGCCTCTTCGACCGTTTCCGGGGGGCCGGTGCGCCGGCGTTCGACGAAAAACGCGTCTTCCTTTTCCGCTTCGAGACAGACGCGCGCCATCGCGGCTATCGTTTCCACCGGGAACTTGCCGGCCGCGGTTTCCGCCGACAGCATCACCGCGTCGGTGCCGTCGAGCACGGCATTGGCGACGTCCGACACTTCCGCGCGCGTTGGAATCGGATTGTTGATCATCGACTCCATCATCTGGGTGGCCGTGATCACCAGCTTGTTGCGCTCGCGCGCCATGCGGATCATGCGCTTCTGCAAAGCGGGCACCACCGCGTCGCCGACTTCCACGGCGAGATCGCCGCGCGCAACCATGATCGAATCGGAGGCGTCGATGATTTCCTCCAGCGCGGGAATCGCTTCGGCGCGCTCGATCTTGGCGCACAACAGCGCCTTGCCGCCAGCCTTCAGCATGAGGTCGCGCGCCCATTGTATGTCGGCCCCCGAGCGCGGAAACGATACGGCGAGGTAATCGGCTTTCAGCTCGGCCGCTGTCTTGATGTCCTGCATGTCTTTTTCGGTCAGCGCGGGCGCGGTCAGTCCGCCGCCCTTGCGGTTGATGCCCTTGTTGTTGGACAGCGTGCCGCCCTGCTCGACCACGCAATCGATACGCGTGCCCCTGACCGCGACCACCGCCAGCACGACGCGGCCGTCGTCCAGCAGCAGCGTGTCGCCTTTGGAGACGTCCTGCGGCAGGTTCTTGTAATCGAGACCGACGCGATGCGCGTCGCCCAGTTTGCACTCCGCGTCGAGCACGAATTTATCGCCGACGTTGAGCTCGATGCGGTCGTGCTCAAAACGGCCGATGCGTATTTTCGGGCCCTGCAAATCCACCAGCACGCCGACCGAGCGTCCGGCCTTGCGCGCCAGTTCGCGCACGAGTTCGACGCGCGCGGTGTGCTCCTTTGCCGTGCCGTGCGAGAAATTCATGCGCACGACGTCGAGCCCGGCCTCGATCATGCGCATGAGCGTGACCTTGTCGCTGGAAGCGGGGCCAAGTGTGGCGACAATTTTGGTGCGGCGGGGCATGGAAACCAGGATTGAGTTGAGAGGATTCAGGATTCGGCAAGGGCAAGCGTAACCCTGTTTGCCCGAATCCTCAATCGTTGATCGCTATTTCTGCTGCGCGCGCTGTTCAAGGATCTCGACCGCGGGCAGTTTTTTGCCTTCGAGAAACTCGAGAAACGCCCCGCCGCCGGTCGACATATACGATACCTTGTCGGCGATCCCGTATTTGGCGATGGCAGCCAGCGTATCGCCGCCGCCGGCGATCGAAAACGCTTGCGATTCGGCGATGGCGCGCGCGATGCGTGCGGTGCCCGCGCCGAACTGGTCGAACTCGAACACGCCAACCGGTCCGTTCCAGATAATGGTGCCGGCCCTGGCAATCACTCTTGCAAGCACTTCCGCGGTCTGCGGGCCGATGTCGAGAATCATGTCGTCGGCGCCAACCTCATTGGCCGCCACCAGGTTTGCGCGCGCGCGCGCCGACAATTCGCCCGCAACGACGACGTCCACCGGCAGCGGAACCTCTGCGCCGCGTTTTTTCATCAAATCGATGATGGCATGCGCCTCGCCGATCAGTCCGGGTTCCGCCAGCGATTTGCCGACACGCTGGCCCATCGCCAGCATAAAAGTATTCGCGATGCCGCCGCCCACGATCAGTTGATCGACTTTTTCGGCCAGCGTTTTGAGTATGGTCAGCTTGGTCGAAACCTTGGACCCGGCGACGATGGCAACCAGCGGCCGCGCAGGATCGCGCAACGCCATACCGAGCGCCTCGAGTTCGGCCGCCATCAATGGACCCGCGCACGCCGTCGGCGCGAATTTGGCGATACCGTGGGTGGTCGCTTCCGCGCGGTGCGCAGTACCGAACGCGTCATTCACATACACATCGCACAACGCCGCCATTTTTTTCGCCAGCGCGTCGTCGTTTTTTTTCTCGCCTTTATTGAAGCGGCAATTTTCGAGCATCACCACCTGGCCCGGCTTGACGTCGACGCCGGTGACCCAATCGCGCATCAATGGCACCGGAGTCTTGAGCAACTCGCTCAGCCGTTGCGCAACCGGTTCAAGAGAATCGGCGGCATTGAACTCGCCTTCCGTCGGACGACCGAGATGCGATGTCACCATCACAGCGGCGCCTGCCGTCAGCGCGGCCTGGATCGCCGGCACTGACGCGCGGATGCGCGTGTCATCGGTAATTTTGCCGGCGTCGTCCTGCGGCACGTTGAGGTCCGCGCGTATGAACACCCGCTTGCCGGCGAGGTTTACGTCCGCCATCTTCGTTACATTCATGCGGAAACGCCGGTGATGCCGTTACTTGGCAATGACGCGCGCCATTTCCAGCACCTTGCAGGAATAACCCCATTCGTTGTCGTACCACGAGACGACTTTCACGAAAGTGCTGTCGAGCGCAATGCCCGCCTCGGCGTCGAACACCGAAGTGCAGACTTCGTCGCGAAAATCGGTCGACACGACTTTTTCCTCGGTGTAGCCGAGCACGCCTTTCATGGCGCCTTGCGATTCCGCTTTCATCTTGGCGCAGATTTCTGCGTAAGTGGCCGGCTTGTTGAGTTCAACCGTGAGGTCGACAACGGAAACATCGGATGTCGGCACGCGAAAAGCCATGCCGGTCAGTTTCTTGTTGAGTTCGGGGATCACCACACCGACGGCCTTGGCCGCACCGGTGGACGACGGAATGATGTTCTCAAGTATGCCGCGACCACCGCGCCAGTCCTTGTTGGAGGGACCATCGACGGTCTTCTGCGTGGCGGTCGCCGCATGCACGGTCGTCATGAGTCCGCGCTTGATGCCCCAGTTATCGTTGAGCACCTTCGCCACCGGCGCCAGACAGTTCGTGGTGCAGGAAGCGTTCGAGATTATCGCCTGTCCCTTGTACGTCTTGTCGTTCACACCGAACACGAACATCGGGGTGTCGTCTTTGCACGGTGCCGACATGATGACTTTCTTCGCGCCCGCGGCGAGGTGTTTCTCGCAGCTGTCCTTGGTCAGGAACAGGCCCGTCGATTCGACGACAACAGCGGCGCCGACATCGCCCCATTTCAGCTGCGTGGGGTCCTTTTCGGCGGTAAGCCGGATGCGCTTGCCATTCACGACCAGCGTATTGCCGTCTACGCCAATGTCGCCCTTTAAAC
>Ga0214919_10012228_pt1 | contig 10579 bp, 6 predicted proteins | sample LL1503_MetaG_FD_177994 | JGI IMG/M metagenome (GOLD analysis project Ga0214919, IMG submission 177994) | Freshwater microbial communities from Lake Lanier, Atlanta, Georgia, United States - LL-1503 | ecosystem: Environmental > Aquatic > Freshwater > Lake | place: USA: Georgia | collected 2015-03-15 | reverse complement strand
CACGCGTTGATCCGGTGAAGGAGATCATATCCACTTCCGCATGGCTAGTCAGTGCATCACCAACAGAGGCGCCCGTGCCGTGGATCATGTTGAACACGCCTTTGGGGAAACCGGCCTCATCGACCATTTCAGCGAATAATTGCGCCGACAATGGGGCCATCTCGCTGGGTTTCAAAACCATAGTGCAACCTGTAATCAGCGCGGGTCCGACTTTACACACGATCTGATTTATCGGCCAGTTCCATGGCGTAATAAGCACGCAGACGCCAATGGGCTCGTGCACAACAACGCCATCCACACCGACATTATATTCCCACGTCATTTCGCGTACGGCCTTCACCGTCGCGCGCAAATGCCCGGGGCCGCTTTCGGCCTGCGCATCGTGGGACAAGTCATAGGGCGCGCCCATCTCGGTCGAAATAGCGGTCACCATCTCATCATAACGCCGTTCAAAGATGGTGATCAGTTTTTCAACCAACGCGATCCGATGCTCAAGCGAAGTAGCCGCATAGGCGTCGAAAGCAGCGCGCGCCGCTGTGACCGCCAAATCGACATCGTCACGCCCGCAAACAGCGACGACGGCGCAGACTTCCTCGATTGCCGGATTTACGGCATCCACAGTTGCGGTCGAGGTCGCGGGGAGTAACCATTCACCGTTAATATAGGATTTTAGCGGCGAATTAGACATATCCAATGGCTCTCTTTTGATCTTCAATAATGTATTTTTCGGCGCGCCAATAATGCCACGCGGCCCAGAAACCGGTTGGTGCCAAGACAAGCAGTGCCAAGCGTAATGACGCCGCATCTGCGCCCCCAGGCCCCGCAAAATAATCGCTCAAAAACCCTACGCCTTGCGGTGCGATTATCAAGTTGAACACATTGGCAATCAACAACGAGACTGCGATAAACATCGCGCGCATCTTTGGTGGTGCGAGGTTTTGTGCCAAGGAGAACGCTGGGCCGATGTAGAAATAGATGGCCGGAATGAACAACCACCACATCGCGGTCGCAAGGCTCAGAGATTGAGTCCAGTACGCGATGATCGACGGAATGGTAGCTATCGCGGTGACACCGGCGAGCAACCGCAAAATCTTGCGCGGGTCATGATAGGCGGGACGCGCCACAAGCCAAGCGGTGAATAACGAAGCAGCGATCCCCATAACCAAATGGATGGGCCCGACCACTGCGCCTGCCTCGCCAACATCCATCGCATAGGTGCGCTGAATGAAGGTGGGCGTGAACCACATCAATCCCCAGCCCCACAAAGCTGACAAGCCGCTGCCCATCATCGCATGCACAGCTGCCTTTTGTGACCAAAGAAACTTTAAAGTCTCGCGGATGGGCGGCGCCGCTTGTTCGGAAACGGCATCAAGCCGTCCGCGCACGGGCTCCTTAATCGTGAAATAGATAACCAATGCGAGAAGAACGCCAGGGACGCCCAAAACGTAAAATGCGGCGCGCCAGCCATATTCAGCCGCGACCGCACCGGCCATATCAGCGCCGAGCCACGCGCCAATCGGTGCGCCGAGCGCAAACACTGTCATCGCCATAGCGCGGCGGTTGGCAGGGAAATAGTCGGCAACAATGGCGTTACATGATGGCGTTCCGCCTGCCTCACCTATCCCAACGCCGATTCGTGCGAGCAAAAGCTGCATATATCCTTGTGACAAACCGCAAAACGCCGTCATCGCCGACCATACGGCCATGGAAGCTGCGAGCAAGTTTTTCCGGTTATAGCGGTCGGCGATCCATGACAGTGGGATACCCATTGTGACGTAAAACAACGCCAGCGAAACGCCGGTCAAAAACGCAACGCCACTATCGGTCAGTTTAAGCTCTAGCCGGATCGGCTCAAGCACCGTCGACATCACATATCGGTCGGCAATGTTGATCGTGTATGCGAGCATCATGATGATCAGGACATACCAACGCTGCCCCAGCGAGGAGACTTCGTCGGCACTTACAGGAACGGACTGTGTATTGTTCGCCATAAAATTTCCCCTCAGGTTGCGGCCAATTCTGGGCCCAATACATCACGCAACGGGTCGAGATAGGAAGAGAAATTCTCCCATTGATCGACCCCGCTTTTAAAAATCGGTTGTCGCACCTGTTCCGAGCTTGCGGTGCGGACCGCGCGCTCGTTCTGGTGGAAATTGAGGCATGCCTCTTCAAAAGGTAGACCGCAATGGTCGAGCAGTCGACGAACCTGTGTTTCCAAGTCCGCAACGACGTCCTCATAGCGAACGCGCAGTATCTTGCCAGGCAACACAGTGTTCCAGTGGTCCATTAGCCGCACATAGTCCGAATAATATTGCCCAATTTCTTGAAGCCCGTAAGTGAATTCCTGACCTTCGGCGAACAGCTGTTTAAAGCCACTGAAACAGCATCCCATCGCCCCACGCCGCGCATCAATGATCTTTGCATTCGGCAAGATCATGTGAATGAGGCCAATGTGACGGAAATTATTGGGCATTTTGTCGATGAAGAAGGGCGTGCCACCCTTGCGGTATATCTGCGTGTCGCGGATAAACTCCTCGCCAAAGCTGGTAACATCCTCATGCGTCAGATTCGCTAAGCTGCCAGGATATTCTGGTTCCTCGCCAACAACGCGCCGCCGGTCAAGCCGGAAGGCCAAAGCAAAAATATTCGGTAGCTCCATCGTGCCTTCGACCTGACTGTGCGATGCCAGAATTTGTTCTAGCAAGGTGGAGCCCGCGCGGGGTAATCCGACAATGAAAATTGGATCAGGGGCGGCACAGCCTGCGCCTGAAAAACGGTTCAGGAGATCCGTCGACACCAGTTCACGCTGCAGCCGCATTTCGTTGGTCAGCCTTGCGGGATTATATTTCAGTTCCTCGCGCTTCAGGCGATTACCCAGCTCGTAATATTCGAACGACGCGCCATATTCTCCGCGATCCTCCAGCGCCTTACCTAAAGCAAAACAGAGGTGATACCGATCTTCAAGCACTGTCATCGCCGAAGCTTGTCGCTCCCGCATCTGGGCGATCTCGGGATCGTCAAACCGGTATGTCTTCAGATTGGCCAAGCTCCAGTATGCATCGCCACAGTCCGGTCGCACCTGATAGGCCCGGCGATAGGCGGAAATTGCATCATCCTGCCGACCGACAGTCTTGAGCGCATGGCCGTAAGTCAGGTTTATGCCAGGATTATTCGGCATCGAACTCAGCAAAGCTTCATAGATAAGCATTGCCGCATCAAAATTACCGACCGCTAGGTTTTCATTCGCGTACAGCATTTCAAACTCGGGATTATCGGGTTCTTTTTCCCGCAGTTCCGCGGCCTCACTGAGTGCCAGTTCGAATTTTTGGCGCTTGCGCAATACTTTTACATAATCGAAATGCGCGCTGACATTGTCGGGCGCCAGAACCTTACACGATTCCAGCAGAAATTCCGCCTCATCATAGGCATTGAATTTCATCCCGATGTCGGCAAGCAATCGCATGGCTTCGACATGATGGCCGTTGCGTTGCAGGAATGCGCGGCACAATTGCTCTGCCTTATAGATACGCCCTTCCTGAATAAAGCTAGCAACGCTTAACAATTCAGGTGGGAGGGCAGACAGATGCGCATATTGCGCATGGGCAAAGTTAGCCGGCCCCTCACGTCCAGCCACATCATGCATATCCGAAAGTAAACGCCAACTTGCGACCAACGCGCCGTTATGGGTCACTGCACGCTGGTAAGCGGCAATGGCCTGTTCGTGTAAGCCGCTATCGCGAAAGCAATGCCCGCGTTCTTGCCACGCCCGACCATAGCTGGCGTCAACGGCAATCAAACTATCAAGTGTCTTGAGGGCCGCAGGTACTTGGCGCTGCATTCGCTGCGATACGGCCAAAGTGTACATCGCATCAATATTATCAGCCGCAGTTTGTAGTATGCTTAGGCACAATGCCTCTGCGTCAGATAAGCGGGCATTTTGCAGATGCGCGCGTGCTTCGCGCAACATGACTTCAATAGTTTCCGGCGAGGCCTCGGCCAACATTGTCACCTACTCTCCCATATTGTGACGAACGATTGGACGAACCCTGCAGCAATTCATACGCTTAACGCAACGCAGAAATGCAAATGTGGAAAGGCGCCCCCAGTTTCCCAGGGGCGCCTAACCTTTTCACTTAGATTTTGTAAGAGAAACGCAGTCCGATGGTGCGTGGACGTGAGGTCGTTGTACGAAGCTCACCGTCATTGCCGTTCTTGTACAATTCTGGCCGTTCATCGGTCAGGTTGTCACCAAACAATTCCAGCCGCCATTCATCTTTCGAGACACCAAACGATGCCGAAGCTGTGCTGTATGAACCAAGGTTCTGCGCAGCCTTTATGGGCACAATTACGTCACCGGGACGGACAGTTACGCCGTTATAAGTTACAGGGATCGACGCAGCGTAGCCCAGTGTCGGGTTAGATCCTTGATACTTGATGTTGACGTTGTCGATAACGTCAGAGATGCTCTTGCCGACATAATGAACGCCAATCTGCGCGAACGGAGTGAGTCCGGAGGAAAGTTCCTTTTCCCAATGCAGGCGCGCATTGAACTGGAATTCGGGGCTCAACGCAAGCGGGCCGCCCAATGGACGGAGCACAGTTGTATTTTTCCGGTACTTCGTCATTTCGGAGTCATTGAACGAAAATGCGCTGTTAAACGTCAATTCCGGCGTGGTGCGCCACGTTACGTCGCCTTCTAGACCTCGGATCCGGGCATCAACCAAGTTCGTGGTAAACGTCTGGTTCGAGATATTCTGATCGAAAACCGTAATCTGGATATTGCTCCAGTCGATCTGATACGCTGCGAAGTTTACTTGCAGACGCCGGTCGAGCAGCGAGAACTTCCCGCCAAATTCATAATTCTGTACCTTGTCAGGTACATATGTCCCAAGACGAACAAAGTCAGCGTTAGTGGGGCAAGTAGCACTTGGTACTTTGCAAGGGCGTCGGTTGAAACCACCTGGACGGAAACCATCCGAGTAGGTTGCATAGACCAGAGAGCCATCACCGATGCGATAGGTCAAATTGGCCTTGTACAGCACGCCATCATATTTTGCAGGTGAGGCATCGGCGTATAGCTGATTTAGATTGGCGCTAACATTATACGCTGTGGGTGGCGATGCTGCAGCGGAATATGTTCCCGTAGCTGCATTGTAAACGCCCCGCGCCCCGCCAAAGCTGCCATTCGAAGAGCCATTGATAGAGGCTTTCTCGTTATAATAACGCAGGCCGCCGGTGAAAATCAGCGTTTCCGGAATGATGTCGAACGAGGCCTCACCATAGGCTGCGAACTGCTTATCCCTGCGCTGAACGTCGTTGAAAAAACCAACTTTCACAGGTCGGACGCTAGTATCATTGGCGTTTACCGAAGCGTTCGGCGCACGGCGGTAGATGAAACCAGCAGCTTCTTGCAAATACGACCAGTCGGTATTGTCGAACAATTTGTTATCATCGTAAAACAAGCCGAAAGTGCCGCGAATGCGCTTGTCCGCTGGTGTTGTTAGCCGGAATTCTTGCGTCATCCGCTCGGTCCGGTTACGAACCTGATAAGTTTTGCTCGGTGCGTAACAAGTATTGCCGATATTGCCGTTATAAGAAGCCGTGTAATATATGCCGCGATCACATTCATAATAAGGCAAGTATAGCCCGATGTTCGAATATCCGGCATAATCAGCAACCTGCGTGGCACGGTGCTTCATGAACGAGCCGGTGTAAATCAGGTCAAGCGCGCCCAAGCGGCCATTGACGGCCCATGTAGACAGGTTGACGCGGTCCCTGAGCGAGTTGTCGTTGAACTTTGTCACCTTTAGGTCGCCAACATCGGGCTCAAAGTCAAATACACCGTCGGTATCCAGTTCCTGACGCACATGCATCAGATCAACCGACCAATCGTCAGTCACCTTCCAAGTCAGCGCAATACGGCCACCGCGATAGGTCGCGTCGTTATAGTTATCTTCGACAAATGCGTCATTGTTTATGGTTTGCCGAGTAGGCGCATTGTATTGACTGCCATTACAATTCGGAACCGCAGTGGTGGCAGTGGCTTGGCACGACTGGATCGCGCGCATGACTAACAATGGGTTGCCGGTCGGTAACTTACCGGCGACGCCCACATTGCCGTTGAACGGCATTTGGAAAGTTCCCGCAATATTGTCGATGTAACCGCCCTGGCGGTCGGTATACATCACGGCGCGGAATGCCAGTTTATCTTTAATGATGGGGATGTTGATGAATGCGTCCCCGGCTACACTCTCTTCACCGCCCTTGGTGAAGGCGTAGCTGGAGTTGAAACCGGCGCCAAATGCGCTCGTGTCGGGCTTATTGGTAATGTAGCGGACCGCACCACCCATGGCACTTGCCCCGAAGAGCGTGCCTTGTGGACCTGCCAAGACTTCGACACGCTGGAGATCAACGGCGTAAAGGTCAAGGTTACGTCCAACGAGTGATGCTGGCGCATCGTTAATGTACAGAGCGACCGTTGGCTGCGGGCCGGCGGTACCGGCAATTTGCAGACCCGGCGAATCCGTCGAAAGGCCGCGGATAAAGATCGAAGATGCACCTGGACCACGCGAAGCAGCGCGCACGTTAGGCAAATATTCGATCAGTTTTTCGAATTTGGTTATGTTGAGATCGCTCAGCGTGTCACCGCCCAAAGCGGTAATCGCGAGCGGAACTTTGTTTGCCGACTCTTCACGGCGCGTTGCGGTCACAACGATATCGGCGATACCGCGATCCTGTTCTTCAGCTGCCTGTTGCGCAAATGCAGGAGTGATACCGATACCAACGCTGGCCGATGCAATAACAAGCGCAGCCGTCGAAATTTTCAAATAACTTTTCAATTTTATTCCCCTCAACTATCCCCCGACGTTGCGGGGGCCTTTAAACTCCACCGCGTAGACTGAAACTGCAGCACATTTCAAGCAATTGACTAAATTTTCGTGATTGGTAAAATAAATTCTTCAACCAATTACATCATCTACATGTCGCGATTAGAAGACCTAATATATAACGAAACCCAATGGTGAGCGCGGAAATGGCAGTCTACGCGGTCCCCCAACTTCATGGGATTAGGGATAAAAGATGCAAATGGGGGCCGACTTTGTTTTATCAATAGCCTGCGAGGACCGCAAAGGGATCGTCGCGGCTGTCGCGAATTCAATCGCGAGTCAGGATTGTAACATCGTTGAAAGCTCGCAATATGGCGACAAAAATACGGGGCGCTTCTTTATGCGCGTTGCCATTTCGTGCACCGCAAATACGACCCGCGAAAGCTTTAGCGCCGCATTCATGCCTGTTGCAGCCGCGTTTCAGTTAGACTGGCAAATCCACGACCTGCGTAAGAAATTGCGCGCAATGATCATGGTAAGCCAAGGCGGGCACTGTTTGAACGATCTTTTGTACCGGACCTCTACCTCGCGGTTGCCAATGGACGTGACGAGCATCGTTTCCAATCATGTGAACTGGCAGCGCAGGGCAGAGCATGAGGGCATTCCCTTTCACCATTTGCCGATCACGCCAGAAACAAAGCTGGATCAAGAGGTGAAATTGCTTGCGATGGTTGAAGAGCAGCAGGTCGATCTCATTATCCTTGCGCGCTACATGCAGGTCCTGTCTGACCAGCTTTGCCGTAAGCTCGATGGCCGCGTCATCAACATTCACCACAGCTTCCTGCCCGGGTTCAAGGGTGCAAAGCCCTATCATCGGGCCTATGAACGGGGCGTCAAAATGGTTGGTGCCACCGCGCATTATGTCACTCCGGACTTGGACGAAGGACCAATTATCACGCAGGACGTCTCAATCGTCGACCATGCCGACACAGTTGAGGATTTAATCGCGCAAGGCCAAGACACAGAAAGCCGGGTGCTCGCACGCGCAGTCAAACTCCATCTGGAACATCGCGTGATGCTCAATGGCAACCGCACGATTGTGTTTAAGTAAGATCCAACCAGATCGCCAAAGTTAAGGATAGCTGACATGAAGACCCGCGCTGCAGTTGCATTTGAAGCGAAAAAGCCATTGGAAATTGTCGAGTTGGATTTGGAAGGTCCAAAGGCTGGTGAAGTGCTGGTGGAAATCATGGCGACGGGGATTTGCCATACCGATGCCTATACGCTGGATGGCTTTGACAGCGAGGGCATTTTTCCTTCGGTGCTGGGGCATGAGGGCGCAGGCATTGTGCGCGAAGTCGGTGCTGGCGTGACCAGCGTTAGCTCGGGCGACCATGTCATTCCTTTATACACGCCGGAATGTAGGCAGTGCAAAAGCTGCTTGTCGGGCAAGACCAACCTGTGCACCGCGATCCGCGCGACGCAAGGCAAGGGGCTGATGCCCGATGGCACAAGCCGGTTCAGCTATAAGGGCCAAACGGTTTTCCATTATATGGGCTGTTCGACATTTTCGAACTTCACGGTTTTGCCAGAAATCGCACTTGCCAAAATTCGCGAAGACGCGCCGTTCCAATCAAGCTGCTATATTGGTTGCGGCGTGACCACAGGCGTTGGCGCTGTTGTGAACACGGCCAAGGTACAGGTTGGCGACACTGTTGTGGTGTTCGGCTTGGGCGGTATTGGCCTGAACGTTATTCAAGGCGCGCGTCTGGCGGGTGCTGGCATGATTATCGGCGTTGATATCAACCCTGATCGCGAAGAATGGGGCCGCAGGTTCGGCATGACGGCTTTCCTCAACTCCAAGGGGTTAAGCCGTGAGGATGTCGTCTCCAAGATTGTGCAGATGACCGACGGCGGCGCGGATTACACCTTTGATGCCACGGGCAACACAGAGGTCATGCGCACCGCGCTTGAGGCATGCCATCGCGGTTGGGGCACCAGCATTATCATCGGTGTGGCCGAAGCGGGCAAGGAAATCGCGACACGTCCGTTCCAGCTTGTGACGGGCCGCAACTGGCGCGGTACAGCTTTTGGTGGCGCCAAGGGGCGAACCGATGTGCCAAAGATTGTTGATATGTACATGACCGGCAAAATCGAGATTGACCCGATGATTACGCATGTCATGGGTCTCGAAGAGATCAACAAAGCGTTCGATCTAATGCATGCAGGTGAATCCATCCGCAGCGTGGTGGTGTTCTGAATGGCGACAATAGCTGACATATTGGCCGAGCATAAAGACAAAGAGGGGCCCCTCCTCCCCGTGCTGCACGATGTGCAAAAGATGTTTGGTCATGTCAGGGAGGAAGCTATGCGCGAGATTGCGCAGGCATTGAACCTGACCCGCGCGGAAGTATATGGCGTCGTCAGTTTCTATCATGATTTCCGCAAAGAAGCCGAACCCCGACCAGTTTTGAAACTGTGCCGAGCCGAAGCCTGCAAAGCACGTGGCGTCGAAGCTTTGGTCCCCATCGCCGACAACCAAAACCGCATAAAAGTGGAGGCCATTTATTGCCTTGGATTATGCGCGGTTGGTCCATCTGCGATGGTTGGCGAAAAAGTCTATGCACGTTTGGACGGCGCTAAGTTCAAAACATTATTGGAGGCCATGTGACCGTTCGGATATCTGACGATGCGGTGGCCATCGCGTGCGGCGCGGATGACGTTGCGGCGGCATTTATTGCCGCAGGCGTGGCAGTCGAACGCGTTTCAAGTTGGGGCATGCACTGGTTAGAGCCGCTGGTTGATATTGACGGCATCGGCTATGGTCCGGTGTCGGTCGATCAGGTTGCGAATATAATCAAGGGTAAAGCGCCCTCCTTGGGCCGCATTGAGAATCATCCTTTTATCGCCAATCAAACGCGCCTGACTTTCGCGCGCGCCGGCAAAACCCGACCGCTTTCACTGGACGATTATTCCGCGTCAGATGGCTGGCTTGGGCTGGCAAGGGCCCGCGAAATGGGCGCTCAAGCAACGATTGATACGGTCATGACGTCGGGGCTTCGCGGCCGTGGCGGCGCTGGTTTTCCGGCAGGTATAAAATGGCAGACGGTCGCGCGTGCCAGCGGCGACCAGAAATATATCGTCTGCAACGCAGACGAAGGCGATAGCGCCACTTTTGCCGACCGCATGGTCATGGAGGGCGACCCCTTCATGCTGATTGAAGGCATGGCGATTGCTGGTTTCGCGGTCGGCGCGGACAAGGGCTATGTGTATATCCGCTCCGAATATCCCCATGCTATCGCCAAGATGGAAGCCGCTATCAATCTTTCGGCCCATTTGGTTGCGCCATTTGTCGTCGAAGTACGCGTTGGCGCAGGCGCTTATATTTGCGGCGAGGAAACATCGCTCCTCAACAGCCTGGAAGGCAAGCGCGGCGAGGTTCGTGCCAAGCCACCCTTGCCCGCGCTGGAAGGCCTTTTTGGCAAGCCAACAATCGTCAACAATGTGCTGACATTGGCCGCTATACCATGGGTGCTTCAGCATAGCGGCGAAGCATATGCCGCATTCGGCGCTGGCAGATCTAGGGGAACCATGCCCATCCAAATCGCCGGGAACGTAAAGCATGGGGGGCTTTACGAAGTTGCGTTCGGCATCACGCTTGGCGAACTTGTGCATGATATCGGCGGTGGCACAGCTAGCGGCCGCCCCGTGCGCTGCGTGCAAGTCGGTGGACCATTGGGCGCGTATATTCC
>Ga0214919_10012226_pt1 | contig 10580 bp, 7 predicted proteins | sample LL1503_MetaG_FD_177994 | JGI IMG/M metagenome (GOLD analysis project Ga0214919, IMG submission 177994) | Freshwater microbial communities from Lake Lanier, Atlanta, Georgia, United States - LL-1503 | ecosystem: Environmental > Aquatic > Freshwater > Lake | place: USA: Georgia | collected 2015-03-15 | reverse complement strand
CGCCGGTGCGCCTACTCTGCCTCGACCGCGGCAACAACCGCATGCTCTACCTCGACCTCGAGGGCAACAACCCGCAGATCATCGCCGACAAGGGTCTACGCAATCCGTCCTCCGCGTCGTTCAACGGCGACCTGATGTGCGTCGCCGAAATCGCCGGACGCGTCTCGGTCTGGAACAAGGAAGGCCAGATGGTCGCTTCCCTGGGCGTCAATGAAAACACGGGCGAAAACGGGACCAAAAAAGAAACCAACACCCCTAAGGTAAAGCCTGCGGATTGGCGCGAAGGCGTGGTTACCTCGCCCCATGGCATTACTTTCGACGCCCAAGGAAATATCTTAGAAACAGAGTGGAATCAATTTGGCAGAGTGCTACGCTGGGACCGTAAGTGATCCGCACCCTCCGCAGATTCATCCTGACCGGGGGAGCACTTTTGCTCCCCTTGTTTGTTTGCGCCCATAACGGCGAATTCCTTCTGGCGAAGCTCCAGCTCCACCCCGACGGCTCATGCACGCTTAAGGTCACGGCTGATGCTGAAGCTAATTTCAACATCCAAGACCGTGCTCAAATGATGGAAGCCGCTCCGCGCTTCTTCGAGCTCTCGAGCGGCAAGGAGACGCGATCGCTCTCAAAATTCGCCGGTGAGCCGACTTATTCGACCGCCCAAAAGCTCGATCCGGATGCTCCACTGGGACATTCTCCCGAAGAGCTCGCCAAAAGGTATCGGCTCGAAATCGCAGAATGGAACTGGGTCCCTGACACTTCAAAGTTTGTCCTCCGCGTCCCGGAGATGAGCCCGCACACGTTCATCCTCTGGCTGGTCGATGAACGCGTTCCGGCCCCAAAACCGCGCTGGGTAATGATGATTGCGGAAGATGAATCGCCCCTGATCGAACTGTCCAAGACCACCGAGGCGCCGCGCGACGGCTGGGACCTCCTTCTGATCGCGTTGGTGGCATTTACAATCGGTACGCCCCTGCTCGGCTCGGCCTTTGTCTGGTACAAAAATCGCCAGCTTTCGGGGTCGCGCGGATAAGTCAGGCCATCACGGCATCGATAAAACCAGCCCGGGCATCGAAATGCGGATTATGTCCGCTTTCCGGCAAGGTCACCACATCAGCTTGCGGGAAATAGCCTTTGATCTGAACCGCATCGGCATCGCTGATATAGTGGGATTTGCCGCCGCGGATAAAACGCGTCGGTCCTGGCCAAATTTCCCCCGGCACCAGCGGGTTCGAAAGAATTTCCGGCAAAGACTTGGTGAGTGCGTCCCGATTAACCATCCAGGCCCAATGCCCATCCGGACCCTGGCCGAGGTTTGTCAGGATAAATTGCCGCATCCCCCATTCAGGCACCGATGATGAAAGTTTTTCTTCGGCGTCCTTGCGTGATTTGATCGCGGACAAGTCCAATGCGTTCATCCCCGTGAATTCCTGTCGGATACGATCGGCGTAAATCCGGGGAGCGATATCGACGACGGTGAGGCGGGCTACCAAATCAGGCCGATCCATCACCAGGCGCATCGCCACCTTGCCGCCCATGCTATGCCCGAGCAGATGGACGGGTCCGAAGGATGCTTTCTCCAAAAACGCGGTCACGTCGGCCGCCATGGCCGCATAGGAACAATCCTCGCCCCAAGGGGAAGCTCCGTGATTACGCAGATCCGGCGCCAGCACGCGATAACCCCGTTCTGCCATCGCCACTCCGGCCGACTGCCAATTCCGCGACGAACCCAACAAGCCATGCAGGACGACGAGCGGCGTACCGGCGCCACCAAGTTCACGGACGACGAGAGTAAGAGCGGTCGGCACGAGGATAATAAAAATGATAAGTTGAATAAGAAACCTTCGGGGTCGATGCATTTTCCATGCCGCCGGGCTTGTATCCTGAAACCGGGCGGCTAAGCGTGGAGCATGCTTCTCCGTTTCCTCGCCTGCCTCGCCCTGACCGCTTCGGCGTTTGGCGCCATCGAAGTCGTCAAGCTCCCGGGTACCGAAGACTTGCACGAGCCTTTCAGCATCGCCTTTGACGCCAAAGGCGACGCTTACGGGGTCGAATTCCAGCCAGCGAATCGCATCTTCCATCTCCATGACGGTAAGATCGAGTACATCTCCGGCGTGAAATGGAACAGTACGGCCAAGAGCGCCAAAGTGCCCGCTCCGGCTAAGCTTCTCGACCTTGCACCCGCCGTCTACAACGGCATGCACGACATCTCGATCGCGCCCGACGGCTCGATCTACGCCTCCGACAGCTTTCAGCACCGCATCATCCGCCTCGACCCCAAGACGCACGCTACGACGGTCTTCGCCGGCACAGGTAAGTCCGGTTACGCCGGCGACGGCGGCCCAGCCGACCAAGCGCAGTTCAACATCCCGATGTGCGGCGTCATCGACCCCTCCGGCAAATTCATGATCATCGCCGATATCGGCAACAACCGCGTGCGCCGCATCGACCTTGCGACAAAGACGATTACGACCATCGCCGGCAACGGTAAGAAGGGATTGCCGAAGGATGGCGACGACGCTCTGAATACGTCGATGGGCGACGCCCGCGCGGCCTGCACGGCCAAGGATGGAACGGTCTATGTCCTGCTCCGTGGAGGCAACGCGCTTGCAGCCGTCAAGGTCGGGAAGGTTACCGTCGTGGTGAACAAAGCCGGCAAAGCCGGACCGGCGACCGACGGCTCGGCGGCCGAGGCCACGATGCGCGGACCTAAATACGTGACCATGGACGCCAAAGGTAACGTGCTTATCCTCGACACCGAGAACCATTGCCTCCGCCTCTTCGACCCGATTAAGCAAACCATCCGCACCATCGCCGGCAACGGCAAGAAAGGGTCCGCAGTCGGCGCGGATTGGGCTAGCACGCAGCTTAATCGCCCGCACGGTGCCCGCATCGGCCCCGACGGCCGCCTGTACGTGACGGATACGGAAAACAACCGAATCCTCATCGGTCCGGCCCCTTAATCAGGCTTCTAACGGCCTGGCGGGGTTTTGAGTTTGTCTCTTTTGGGAGGGGACGGTTGTTTCTGAGGTCAAATCACTTCGCAATGTCTTCGCCTGGTTCCAGCCCTTCTCGCCGCTCCTTTGGCCCCCGCGCCTTCGTGGGAGCCCATACGGCCTTGGTCACGCCCTTCCTCAACGGAGCGGTGTCCTGGGATGACTTGAAGAAGTTGGTCGAATTCCAAATTCATGACGGCATCGACGGGCTGGTCGCGGTAGGCACGACTGGCGAATCTCCCACGCTTGATTACGATGAACATATCGAAGTGATCCGTCGCACCGTGGAGTTTGCCGCGGGCCGCGTACCGGTCATGGCTGGCACAGGTTCCAATGCTACGACCGAAGCCTTGGATCTGACGAAGCGGGCGGACGAAGTGGGTGCCGACGCCTTCTTACTGGTCGCCCCTTATTACAACAAGCCGAGCCAAGAAGGCCTCTTCCGCCATTTCGCGCTCCTCGCCGAGTCCACCGCCAAGCCGATCATCCTTTATTCGATTCCTGGCCGTTGCGGCATCGAGATCACGGTCGAGACCACGCTACGCCTGCGCAAGAAGTACGCTAATATCATCGGCATCAAGGAAGCCGGCGGCCAAGTCGACAAGGCAGCCCGCCTGGTGCGCGAGTCCGACCCCGAGTTCATCGTGTTGAGCGGAGACGACTCCCTCACGCTTCCCTTCGCTGAAGTCGGCGGCCAAGGCATTATCTCCGTCGCCTCCAACTTGATTCCTGGCCCAGTCGCGAAACTGGCGAACCTGGCGCGCCACAAGCAATTCGTCGAAGCTAAGGTCTTGCACGAGAAACTTGCCGCGATCTTCAAGACGTTGTTCATCGAGCCTAATCCCGTCCCCGTGAAGCATTGCATGCAACGCGAAGGTATCATCCAGTCCGCCGAAGTCCGCCTGCCGCTCTGCGAGATGTCCGACGCCAATCGTCTTCAGGTCGAAAAGGTCTCCGACGCCACCCTCGCCTCTTTCCGATGAGCCAAGCTATCCGCATTCTTCTTAATGGTGCCAAGGGTCGCATGGGCCAGGCCATCATCTCCGTCGCCCCTTCCGAACAGGGTGCCATCGCGGCGGCCGTCGACCAAGGCGACAATCTCGCTGCGCACATCGGCAATGTCGACGTCGTCATCGATTTCTCTTTTCACGCCGTCACGCTCGCCGTCGCTCAGCTCTGCGCCCAGCACAAGAAGCCACTCGTCATCGGCACCACTGGCCACACCGCCGAAGAGAAGACCGCGATCAAAGCCGCCGTCAAAGGACTCCCCGTCGTCTGGGCTGGTAATTACTCCGTGGGTGTCACGCTGCTAAACGCGCTCGTCCGCCAGGCCGCCCGTTCGCTCGCCGACGCCGGCCGCTGGGATATCGAAGTCCTCGAGATGCACCACCGCCTGAAGAAGGACGCTCCTTCCGGGACTGCCGAGACACTCCTCAAGATTCTGCTCGAAGAACGTAAGCTCGCGGCCGAGAGCCTGAAGCATGGCCGCGACGGACTCGTCGGCGAACGCCCGCTCAATGAGATCGGCGTTCATGCCATCCGCGGCGGCGACGTCGTGGGCGACCACACGGTCCTCTTTGCGGCTGAAGGCGAACGCCTTGAACTCACGCACAAGGCTTCCAATCGCGAGATCTTCGCGCGAGGCGCCGTGCGCGCGGCCCGCTGGCTGAAGAGCCAGCCCGCTGGTCTATACGGGATGGAAGATGTGCTCGGGCTGAAGTAAGGATTAGGGGGCAAGCTGGCATGGTGACACGGTGACAAGGGGACGATACGGACGAATGACCGCCTTGGGTAGGGACGGCTCTCCGAGCCGTCCGTTCGCCTCAAGAGTTTCGGACCTCATCCGGCTCAACGGCGGGCTCGGAGAGCCCGCCCTACCTCGATACATGTCACAAAGGGAAACCGGAGACCGGATGATTGGCTGGGGTTTAATGTCCCAAGCTAACATTCCGGTTTCCGGTCTCCCCTTGATTCTGTATCGCCTGCCTTAGGTAGGGACGGCTCTCCGAGCCGTCCGTTCGTCACGAGAGTTTCGCACCTCATCCGGCTCAACGGTGGGCTCGGAGAGCCCGCCCTACCCAATGCCCACAGCATACTTTCCGGTTTCCAGTCTCCCTTTGAGTTTAACCCCTTGTCCACGTGTCACCGTGCCCACTTGCCCCCTCGCGAAGGCGCCTCAGCGTCCAAGCGCAGCCTTCACCAACTGATCGGCACTGGCACCGGCACCGAGTTTCGTCAGCGCGGTACGCACACCCTTATCGGCATCGGCCGGCTTGAATCCAAGCGCGATGAGCGCGGCCATGGCATCGGAGGCCGGGGTCGGCGCAGCTGCCGAAGCCGCCGGCAAAGTCGAGACGACCGTCGCACCCGGACCTTCTAGGCCGACCTTATCTTTCAGTTCCATGACCAAACGCTCGGCAGTCTTCTTGCCGATGCCCGGGCATTGCGAAAGCAAAGCTACATCGCCGCGCAGAATCGCATCACGCAGAATCGGCAAAGCCATCCGGCTTAAAATATTCAGCGCCATCTTAGGGCCGACGCCGGAAACTTTCTCGACGAGCAGGCGGAAGAATTCACGCTCCTCGGCGACGGCGAAGCCGTAAAGCGCCTGACCATCTTCGCGAAAGACGTGGTGGATGAGCAGAAAGACCTCGGCGCCCAACTTAGGCAGACGCTCGGCGGTCGTGACCGGGACATTGACCTCATAGCCAACGCCGGAGGATTCGATAACCACGCGCAGGACGCTCGCTTCGATGAGTTTGCCGCGCAGAGAAACAATCATGAGGTGATGAAAGCGGGAAGGCGGCCGGAGTTAAGCCCGAATCTCGATGACGAAGCCTTTTAAGTAACGGCTTTCCGGAAAATTCAACAGCACCGGGTGGTCGGCCGGCTGGGAAGTGCGCTCCAGGACCACCGCCTCGCGCCGGGCGTCGGATGCGGCGGCTTCGATGACCTCGAGGTACATCTCTTCGGAAACGCGATGCGAACAGGAATAAGTCGCCAGGATGCCTCCGGGAGCCAGGAGCCGCAGCGCACGCAAATTAAGTTCCTTATAACCCCGCAAGGCACCGTCGACCGAGTCTTTACTGCGGGCGAACGGTGGCGGATCCAGGATGATCAAGTCGAACGAGGCTTCGCGGTGTTCGGTGAACCAATCGAACACATTGGCGACTTCGAAAGAGGCGTTTAATCCATTACGTTCGGCCGCAGTGCGGGCGGCGGCGATGGCGTCTTCGGAAGAGTCGAGCCCAAGGACGCTCGTCGCGCCAGCCTTGGCACAGGCCAGACCGAAGCCGCCTTGATTACAAAAAGCGTCGAGCACCCGCCGACCCTTGGCGAGCTTGGCGACATTTGCATGTTGGTCGAGCTGGTCGAGGTACATCCCGGTTTTTTGGCCGCTGACGAGGTCGATCTTAACCTGCACGCCGCCGACTTCCATCCATGAAGGCTCCAGCACCTTGCCCGAAGCCGTGCGGATCTCGACGCCCATACCTTCGAGTTTTCGCGAAGGCGCATCATTACGGATCACGATCTCGCGGGGCTTCAGCAAGCGCTGCAAAATATCTAAGATCACTCCCAGTCGCTGATCGATGCCCAATGTCAGCGCCTGGACAGTGAGTAGATCGTTATAACGATCGACGACCAACCCCGGAAGACTATCTGCCTCGGACCAGATCAGACGACAGACCGGTTTTCCAGCGCGACGTTGTACGGCGGCCGTGACCAGCTCTTCGAGCAAAGGCCCGTCGAGCGAAATGGGCCGACGCGAATAACGTCGCCAAGCGATCTGTGATTTCCCGTTCCAGAGACCTGCGCCGACGCAACGACCTTTCACATCGCTCAATTCGACGCACTCGCCATCCTGCGGCGGCTGACCAGCAAAGTCTACTTCCCCGAGAAAGGCCCAAGGGTGACCACGAAGGGCGCGCGCGGGACGTCCGGGGCGAATACGAATAGCTCTTAGCATGATGATTAATTAACCGCCCTCAACTTCGGCACCACCCATGCAGCCGTCAAGACTACGGGCAACCAAGCCGCCACGATGGGCGGCAGGGCTCCGCTCTCGCCAAAGGCGGAGCAAAGCGACGAAACGAAGAAGAAGACGATGAAAAGCCCGAAGGTCTTGGCCACCCCGACCATCGGGCTGATGCGCCCGCCGGTGACGGAAAAAGGAATGGCGACGGCGATGACGACCAAGCAAATCATCGGCGCGGACATGATGGCATGATAACGCATCGCGTAGGCGGCGTTACGACCGGTCGGGTTCGAACCCGTCTGCTCGACGAAACGACTCACCTCGCGCAGTGATAATGTGTCCGGTGCGCGAGTCGCAAAAAGCATGACCTCTGGATCATCGTCGTAATCGGGCAAAGTCAGTTCCTGGAAGCGAGGCTGCGACAACAAGGACCCCGTAGTTGGATCAAAATGCAAATCGCGCCCCTCGCGGAAGGTCCATTGCCAGCGCCCGGCGACTTTCTTGAACTCGGCGAGGCGAGCGGAAACCGTCCGGAGTTCGCGGCCTTTTTCGTCAAACGTATGCACAATCACCTCGAAGGCCTTACCGGTCGTCAGGCCCAGGCGAGTCATGAGCCATAGACGATGGGCCTTGGTATTATCGAAGGAAATGAAATCGCTCTGATTCGAAGGCAGCACCGCACCACCCTTCTTGAGCAGGGCGGCGAATTGTTCGCGTTCGTGGATCTTCGTCTGCTCCTCGAGCGCATCAGGCACCCAATAGGCATTTAGCGCCGCGAGGAAACCGGCGAAAAACAACCCTACCGCCCAGAGCGGAGCGGTCAGGCGCCACATGCCGATACCGGCGGCACGAGCGGCGGCGAGTTCCTGATTCCTATTCATCGTCGCCAAGACAAAGATGACCGAAATCAGCAAAGAAATCGGCAGGAGCATCGACATGAACGTCACCAAGGAAAGCCCGAGATAAGTGGTGATGGTCGCAAAAGAAGAGCCCCAGGAGAGGAATTCCGGTATCCAATTATAAGCCTCGGAGAGCATCAGCAACCCGCCAAAGCTCAGGAGGCACAAGGCGAACACCTTGACCCATTCCGTCAGTAAATAGCGATCGAGGATGCGCACTGGAACGAATGACAACACGGACGGCCTTTCCAGCAACCTCAAAGGGTGGGAGGGCGTACCTTGTTTACCGCCCAACCGGCCCGCTGTTAGGCTTAATCATATTGAAACCTTTGGCCGTATTCCCTGTATCAATTATAAGACCTTTCCCCCAGGTCAGGACATACATCCGGTAAGCCCGACCACCCCCTCACCCCCATTTGCAAAAGTTCATGCCGCGGACAGCTCATTATCTGACGCCCTTACTTGTAGGCCTGATTGCCGCCTTACCTGAAGCTTCCCTTGCCGCCGACCCCAAGCGACTCGACTTCAACGAGGACGTGCGCCCGATTCTTTCGGAGAACTGCTTCTACTGCCACGGTCCCGACGGCAATAAACGCAAAGCGAAGCTCCGGCTGGATATCCGAGAAGAAGCCCTCAAGAAAAAGGCTTTCGTGCCCGGCGACATCCATGCCAGCGAATTAATCAAACGCCTCTTCTCAAAGGACTCGGAAGAAGTCATGCCCCCGCCTGACTCGCATCGCAGCGTGACGGAAGCCCAACGTGCCATCTTGAAACGGTGGATCGCGGAAGGTGCCGTCTACAAACCGCACTGGACCTTCGTTGCGCCCGTCCGCGCTCCGCTTCCCGCCAACGGAGAGAAAAATCCGATTGATGCCTTTGTGGTCGAGAAACTCGCCAAGGCCGGCCTGACGCTTTCACCCGAAGCCACCAAGGCTACGCTACTTCGCCGGCTCTCTCTAGACCTTACCGGCCTGCCTCCCTCGCCCGAAGAAACCGACGCCTTCCTCGCGGACTCGAGCCCCAATGCCTACGAGAAACAAATCGATCGCCTGATGTCGTCGCCCCACTACGGCGAACGTATGGCCCTGCCTTGGCTGGATGCTTCGCGCTATGCGGACAGCAACGGCTTCCAACAAGACGGTGATACCTTCCAATGGCTCTGGCGGGATTGGTTGGTAAAAAACCTCAACGCCGATAAGCCCTTCGACCAGCTTAGCACCGAGATGCTGGCGGGCGATCTGTTACCCAACGCTACGCCCGAGCAAAAAATCGCGACGGCCTTCAATCGCAACCACATCCTCAACGGCGAGGGCGGCAACATCGCCGAAGAACAACGCTATGTGAGCCTCTTTGACCGCGTCGAAAGCACCACGACCACTTGGCTTGGCCTCACGGTCGCCTGTGCCCAGTGCCACGACCACAAGTACGACCCCATCACGCAAAAAGATTATTACCAATGGATGGATGCCTTCAATCACGTGAAGGAACGCGGCACGCCTGTCGGAGCCAAAACACGCAGCGGCACCACGAGCCGCTTCCGCCTCGACACCACCGTCGTCGAATACCCTTCCGCCGAGCAGGCCGCGGAACTTGTGAAACTTCAAGCCGACTTCGACGCTAAGAACAAAGGACTCTTGACTCTTCAAAACAAAGCCTTCGCGGACTGGCTGGTAAAACCAACCAAAGACAAAGGCATGCTGCCTAAGGAAATCGAGGCCTTGCTCACGCCGGAAAAGAAACGCAGCGTAGCGGAGAACAGACAACTCCGGGCCCACTACGATAAAGTCGTCTTCGTCGAAGAGCGGAAAAAAATCCTAGGCGTCATGGCTATCGATAAGGCTAAGGCCGCGCTCGACGGCTTCCGGGGCGACACCCTTCCACGCGTGATGGTGATGTCCGACGACATGCCGCGAGATACTAACATCCTCGACCGCGGCGCCTACCTTGCGAAAAAAGACAAAGTCACCTTTGATGCCCCCGGCTTCCTTCCGCCGCTACCGAAAGATGCCCCCAAGAATCGCCTCGGCCTCGCGCAGTGGCTTTTCAGCCCAGAGCACCCGCTCGCCGCGCGCGTGCAAGTGAATCGGCAATGGCAACAGCTCTTCGGCAAGGGCATCGTGCGCACCTCCGAAGACCTCGGTGTCCAGAGCGATCGGCCGACCCACCAGGAGCTTCTCGATTGGCTTGCCGTCGAATTTCGCGAATCCGGATGGAAGTTGAAGGCCCTTCAGAAACTCATTCTCACGAGCAAAACTTATCGTCAGTCCAGCCACGTCACGCCCGAACAGTTGCAAAAAGACCCCGAGAATAAACTGCTCTCGCACGCCCCTCGACTTCGGCTGCCTTCGATGGTCCTGCGCGATGTTGCCTTAGCAACCAGCGGCTTACTTAACGGGAAAATCGGCGGTGTCCCCGTCTATCCTTACCTGCCGGACAGCCCGTGGGAAAGCCTCGCCATCACCAAGGAACGGGATTTCACCTACCCGACTTCGCATGGCACCGACCTTTATCGCCGGTCGCTCTACACCTTCTGGCGACGCACCATCGCGCCCGTGAACATGTTCGATAGTTCGGCCCGCCAGACCTGTCGCGTACGTACCGCCACGACCTCATCACCGCTCCATGCGCTGACCATGCTGAACGACCCTACCTGGGTCGAAGCCGCCCGCTTCCTGGCGCAACGTGTAACCAAAGAAGGCGCGACTGATG
>Ga0214919_10012225_pt1 | contig 10580 bp, 4 predicted proteins | sample LL1503_MetaG_FD_177994 | JGI IMG/M metagenome (GOLD analysis project Ga0214919, IMG submission 177994) | Freshwater microbial communities from Lake Lanier, Atlanta, Georgia, United States - LL-1503 | ecosystem: Environmental > Aquatic > Freshwater > Lake | place: USA: Georgia | collected 2015-03-15 | reverse complement strand
ACTTCCCTGCACTTAAAGAAGGCAACGACAGAAGCATGAAACTTGCACGGGACCGCAAACGTGCACTGCTTTCCATCTGGGACCAGAACCGCATGAACCAAAAAATGCGTCGCCGTGCCCGCCACCTGATTGCATACGCTTCTGCACCTATCTTTCTTAAGCCTAACTTTGACAAACGCATCCCCGAATGGCACCTACGCAACCCGTTAGACACATTCCCTGCACCACTCAACGACCCAGACAACCCCGTACCAGACGACTGCATTTTCACTTACAGCCGTACATACGACTGGATTGCCAAGAACTACGGTCCAATCATCAACGGTGTGCTACGCACCGCAACTGCACGACCAGACACTAAGTTCACCATCCTTGAATACGTATGTGATTACGAAGTAGTGATACTTTGTTTAGGCGACGAACGCCTACGTGACCCCATCACAGGTTTACCTTTCCCTGGTGCCGATGCTGTAGAACTAGGACGAGTAATCAACCGTACAGGTATGCCACTCGTAGTTATCCCACAACGCATCACACTAGACAAACCACACGGGCAGTTTGATGGTTTGCTTGGAATGTATTACACCCGTGCACGTTTGCAGGCTCTCACCGAAATTGCTATTGAACGAGGCATCTTTCCTGATGAATACCTTGTTGCTCGCCCAGGTGAAAACCCTGAAATCATGCAGATCGCTGACGGCAAAACAGGACAGTTAGGTATGGTTAAAGGTGGCGACATCCAGCAGTTGCAACAAAACCCTGGCTACAAAACCGATGTTGCGTTAGATCGTCTTGAACGACAGGAACGTTTAGAGGGTTCTATCCCCGCAGAGTTCGGTGGAGAATCAGGAACAAACATTCGCACAGGACGCAGAGGCGACTCTATCCTTTCAGCAACAGTTGACTTCCGTGTACAAGAATCACAAGAACTTCTCGCCACATCTATGGTTGAAGAAGACAAGATTGCTATTGCAATGGAGAAAACATATTGGGGTAACAACCCTAAATCGTTCTTTATCCCAGGTCTTAAAGGTGGTATGGCTGACTACACCCCAAACAAACTGTGGGAAACAGACTTCCATTATGTTTCATACTCTGCATCAGGTAGCGATGTCAACAGTCTTATTGTTGGTTTAGGTCAACGATTGGGTACAGGGCTTATGTCCAAAGAATCTGCTCGTGAAGCAGACCCTCTTATTGGCGACCCAGAGTTGGAACGTGACCGCCTAGTTGCTGAAGGTATTGAATCCGCTTTGATGCAATCAATCCAAGCACAAGCAGCCGACCCCAAAGGTCCATACCAACCAGACGACCTAGCGTTCATCGCTATGCAAGTACAGTCAAACAAAATGAGTTTGCCTGAAGCAATACAGGCTGCACAGAAACGTGCACAAGAACGACAAGCAGCGCAAGCACCACAAGGCGCACCAGCAACGATGCCAGGTTTGGCAATGCCTGGTATGGGCGCTGAACAACCCGCAGCACCAGCAGGTCCAGGTGGTCAACCGTCAATGGAGTCGCTACTATCTAATTTGCAGGGACCTCCTGCGGGTGCAGCAGCACAACCAGGTTCGCCTGGTTCAGTATTAAGTTTGGCAGGGAAACTAGGTGGCTGAGAAATATCCGAACCGTACAGATTTACGTAACCCCGCACAAAAGGTTGCGAAGATGGCAGCAACAGGACAAGCATACGGTGAAGCAGGAAAACAACTTGCTGCACAATCAGCCGTACCTATGGGTGGTTCACCTATGGAAGCAGCACCTCCACCACCGATGCCAGGTCAAGCAGGTGGTTTAGATCGTATGACTGAACGCCCTAACGAACCTCTTACTGCTGGTATGCCTTTTGGTGCAGGACCAGGACCAGAAGCATTAGCAGCACCAAGCGGTGCAGCAGGTAGCAAAGAAGATTTGATTATGCAACTGCGTCTTGCCACAGCAAGATTCCCTAACCCTAACCTTATCCAACTGTTACTTATGTTAGAGGCGCAATAACTTTGAGAGCAAAAGACCTTTCTCGTTTACAACCAGCACTTGACCGACAAACACTACGGGATTCAAAACGGGCGAGTCTTGAAGCAACAATCACACCTGACCTTGCTGACCGTTTAGGAAAGTCATATATTCTTGGGCGTTACACGTCACCAGAAATTGCAGCGTCAGCAGCAGTAGCAGGCATAAGCAACCTTGAAGATTTGCATGCAAACATTGCTACACAACTTTTGAAACAAGGCATTGTTCCGCAACGCCAAATGTCAAAAGACAACCCGATTGCTTCTTATGCAAACATGTTGAACGCAAAACCAGGCGATGTAGTAACTATTCCTGACCCAAAAACAGGGAAACCTATTACAGTTACCATTGACAACCGCAAACCTACAGCAGCATTTACTGCACCAGGCGTTGTACCACAAGGTTTACGCACACGGACAGAAGCAGAGATAACTGCCGAAGAAACACAAAAACGTGAACTTGCTAAACGTGTACCAGTTATTGATATTAACAAAAACCCTTACGCAATTGGTGCTACACAAGGTCCCGTTAACTTCAATGCACCTAGCAACGTCGGCGAAGCAGTAGGTTTGCCATTTAAGTTTATTGGTTTACCTTTTCATTTTGCTGGCGCTGCTATTAGTATGATGTCTCCAGACCAATTCAAATTCATTGGTACAGGTTTTCGTGCTGGAGTCAAAACTGTTGTAGCAGCAGGACAAACTTTTGGCGAAGTACCGTACAACACTGTACGCTTAACGTTACGTGACGCTTACGCAGCAGGTCAAACAGACGCAAGCCCTTGGGAACGTTTCAAAATGGCTGCCGACCCAAGAAAATTTGTTAACAATCTTGGTGCATCAATGTTTAGTTCTACTGGCGTTACAGCATTAACTGATTTATTTTCTGGTGACCTTGATGTTGGTGGCGGATTTTTAATAGGTGGCAAAACTGGTGAACGTGCTCAAGGATTACAAAATGAATTTGCTGGTACACGTGGTGAAGCAATGGGGATTGACACCAATAAAGTTTATACAACACCACAAGAACAAGCATTTTTGGATAAACCTTTTGATTCTGGTTTTATTGCTGGCGAAGCCTTAGTTGACGCAAAACTTGTTAGCAGGGATTCAGAGGTATACCAAGCAGTTGAAGATTTAACTAATGTTGGTTTGCGTATCTTTTTAGACCCAGCAACACATGGTTATGACGTTGGACAAATGGTATTGAATGGTTTAACAACTAAATTTGGATTAACTAAGCAAGTGGCAAAATCTTATCTTGACGCTAGAGCAGCAAAAAAATATGAAGAAGCATTGCGCATTGCTACTGAAAATGGGATGGATGTTAAACAAGCAGATTTACTTGCCGATGCTGAACGTTTTACAAAACTTGCTGAAGACATTGTTACACCAAAAGAAAATGTTGTTTATAGTGGGGATAGATCGTTTAGTGCTACAGATAAAGTAACAAAATTTAAAGATGTTGATGACCCAGATTTTGTTCCCAATACGGGCAACTATCTAGGTGAAGGCTTATACGTAACTGATGGTGTGTATCCCGCTAGTTCAGTCGGTTACAACAATACTTCTGGTGGCGTTATACCTGTTACAAGTAACCCAGACCTTGCTGACTCTTTGCTTCCACCTGAGGCTGGATTTATGACAGACGATATACTCACCCCATCTGGGCTGGTCCCAGAGGGGGTGGACCTTCGTAACGTAGGAATTCTTCCAGAAGGCAACAATGCTGGGGTATGGAAATTTGATAAAACAGATTTGAACATTGTTGATTACAATACACTGCCCCAAGATTCACCAGATTTGATGCAAATTATCCGAAGTGCTCTTGAAAAAGCAATTGAAGAATCTGCAAAAACCGCAGATAATTTTGACCAAATACGTGCAGATGAATATTATGCAACAGAAAATATTTTAAGAAATCTTGGTTCAAGTTATTATATTTTAGAAGATGCAGAAGGTTTGGCACGCATAGATGCTTACAACCTCACAGATGATTTGAACCGAACTGTAGCAACTGATTTGCAAGGCAACTATTACGAATTTTCTAAAACTGAAGATTACGTAAAATGGCTTACTGAACAACCGAACTATGTCGCCCATCTAGAACGAACAAAAGATTTGCGAAATGTTTTAGTCACAAACTATGGTATTCCAGAAAATGTTGCTTCCGTTTTATCTCATTTTATTGTCAAAAATGTTTTTATGGAAATGGGTTTTCATGGCAGCCCAATTGTTGATTCAAAAAATGCTTTATTGCATTTGAACGGTGATAACGGTAAATCAATTGGTGATTTATTTAACAATGCACGTGATGCTTCTTCCGATCTTTTTCGCAATAAATATTTAGAGCCAAAATTTAGCGAATTCAGAACAACTGTGATGGACTCTTTGCGTGAAATAATCAACATGGCGAGCACCATGACAAGCAGTACTATGGTTTCAACCGAATGGTATAAAAATTTGGTTAATACTGCTTGGGAAAGCAACGAAATATTGCGGGCAGCGTTAAAAACATTTTATGATGATAACCAAATTGCTTTGATTCTACAAGAGATTGAAGATTATGCTCTTACTCCTGATGTAATAAAAGCATATTCATTCCAAACAGGAAAAAATAAAATCAATCCCATAACTCAGGCAATGATTAATGCTGGGTATGACGGTATGCGCTACAACGGTGGGGAAATCATGGGTGGCACAGGAAAACATAATGCTTATGTCATTTGGAAACCAAGCAAAATGCAACATTTAGATGTTCTTACTGGCGAAAAATTCCCTATCAACCAACTTGTTGAAAATCTTAAAGAAGCAAATAATGCAGGTTATTCGGCGGATGAAATAGCAAATCTTAAAAGTGTTCAAGACGGTTGGAAGCAAGGCATGGGTCTTATAGGGATGGACCCTAAACTCGTAGACCCAACAGCATTAAATAACATGAAAACAACACCATTTGGACGCAATTTGCTTCAAAAAATAGCAGACGAAAAAAGTGTTGTAAAAATTTGGCGTGATTTCTTGTTAGAAAAAAGTCCTGGCGCAGCAATACGTTTAGCAAAAGCATCAACCATTGACGAAGTGTTTGATGTTCTACGTGAAGTTGTAGATAGCGGTGACCCAAACACTAACCTTCGCAACCTGCCTAATGGTTGGAAAGACTGGACCAGTAACACAGGTTTCAAGGTTAAACAAAAACTAGACCGTTACATAAAACAAACTGCAATGATGCCAGAATCAACATACATTTCTTTTAATGACCCTGTATCTGCATTGCAACGCACTGACAGATTGCTACAAATTGCTGGCGTTAAAGGTGTTGAACGTGACGGTGTACTTGAAATTTTGTTCAAAGCGATAGACGAAAATACTTCTAAATCTTGGGATGATTTTTTTGACGCTGCCAACGGCGCATCGCTTAACAAGAAAATGACCGAGGCTGGCTGGACAGAAGAACAAATTAAAGCGTTCAGTTCATACCGTCGCAAAGGCGATATGGTCCAAAGATTTACTTTGGAAGACCTTGCCGACAACATCCCTATTGAATGGTTTGATGAAGGTGACGGACCATTACGCATAACACAATTGTTGGCTGGTGGCGGTTGGCTACTTGAACCAGAAGTCATAGATGATTTGATTCGTGACTTAAACCCTGTAATAAAAGGATTGCGCAAACTAGCAAAAGACAATCCTACTGTCGCTAAAGCAATCAACGTTGAACGCACCATCGCTAAAGCAATTGAACAATCTTCATCTGCTTGGCTCAAACCAGCAGCACTTGGGGCACCGTTGCCTTTCCGTTATGTAATGCGTGTTGTCCCTGAAGAAACTTTACGTGTTGCTTTCTCTGGCGAGTTTGACAACCTTGGTCAATACATGGCACAAATCATTACAGGTCATCTAAACTACGATACTTTTGGCAGGACAATTAAGAGTTCTGCTGAGGTTGCTGATGAGATGGCTGTACTCAATCATCTTAAAGATGAGTACGCAGATTTGACTAACCCTGCAAATTCTGCTGCTAACACTGCTAAAACTCAACGTCGCATTGATAAAATTGAAAAGAAGTACGGCACTCAGGCTGAAATACAGGCACGTATTGATGAACTTTCTTTGCAGATTGACGACAATATTCCTGGTGACCAACGTGCATTGGTGAACAGAGTTCGTGGTCACCTTGAAGGGACAAATGACCAAAACACTTTAGACAGTTATATGCAGCGTTCTACTGTTGCGCAAACTGTCACCAATAAAGTCAATGACCCGTTAAATATAACAAGAAAAGAAAAACAATTTCGTTCAGCATGGGTAAAAGCACAAGCCCAAGACATTGCTGAAATGGCAGCCAACAAAGACTACCGTGTAATTGCCGAGGCTCTGCTTGCAGGTGACCCTGCAATGCTAGAACAAATTGCGCAAGATTTATTTTCTGGAGATTTGCTTGGCACATATGAGGCATACACAAAAAATGTTTTCAACATTAAACCTGGTTGGGATTGGAATACGATAGAAGCAGCACGTTCCCGTGTAAACGAAATTGTTAGAGATATTAAACAACGTACTGCTATGCACCCAGATGTCCTTAAGGCATTGTCTAAAGATTTACATAACGGAGAATCTCTTTCTGCGTCAACTATAAACAAAGTTTATGAAGCAAGTGATTCATTCAAACAACTTGTCCGTGATGTTCTTTTAGATAATCCTGATGCACCGCCACTGGTTGAATACTATCCTTTGATAAGAAGCATCCCTAAGGCTGTACGCAACAATAACTTCATGTATTCCAGTTTTGGAATGTATACCAAAGCATCGGCAGCAATGGCACGAAATCCATTGTGGGGTCAAGCCTATTGGAAACGTGTTGTAGAAATGATGTCAGCAATGGACGCTGGTGAAGCAGCAGCCATGATTGCAGCAAACGCTGAAAAATTACCTGATTACTTACTTGAAAAATTGCAAGATGCACTACCGTCAGCAAAAGGCGAATTGACTCGCAATGAAGTATCACGGGTTGCAGAGGTGCACGCCCGTGAAGTAACAGATGGTTTGTTGTGGAACGCTCAAAACAACAAATCGTATATTGCTTATCGTCACCCGTTGTTCTTTATGTTCTTTGACGCTTATCGTGAACAATGGATGACATGGTTGAAGTTGATGAAAAACCCTGCCAACATTCATAAAGTAGATGTTGCTGCTCGTTCGCTTAAAAGTATTCGTGAACCATTTGCCAAAGAAGATAATACTATTTTGCACAACGATCCTATTTCTGGGAAGCAAGTAGTAACTATGCCGTTTAGCAGATGGATGCTTGGCATTGCTGGTGGCGACGCAAACTTTGCAATACCCACTCGCAACCTATCGTTTGTAGGTTCAGTAGCACCTGGTGTTGGACCTGTTGTAAGTCTTGCTGCTGCATCATGGAATCCACAAAGTGAAACATGGGCAAAAGTAAAACAAACCTTTATGCCTTTTTCTGGTGCGAACACGGATATGGATTGGCGCAACTATTTTATCCCACAATTTGCTCAACTAGCAGCAACAGGTATTGCTGGGAAAGGTAAAGATTTAATACCGTCACTTGATGTTATGTGGGGGGCATTAGAAAAGTTTTCTGGCACAAGCGTAGAGCAAACCAAGAAAGCCTCTGTTATCCCAATCATGCGCCAACTTGCCACGCAAACAGATAAATATCCTTTGACACCTGAAGGACGCAAACAATTATTAGAAGATGCAAACAATCTGTCTGACAACTTTGCTATCGCCCGTTCTTTGGCTAGAGCATTTTCCCCAGCAGCCCCAATCACGCAATATTATGTTGACACAAAACAAGGTAATTTGTTGCAAGGAATGTTGCTAGATGAAATACGAAAAACCGAAAACGAAGTGTTTGCTAAAGGTGGCAACTTGTCACAAGCAGTTACTACCCTGTTTGACAAATGGGGTCCTGGTATTTGGGCTTTCTTTGGTTCAAGTTCTGAAACAAATATACCTGGTTTGCAACCAACAAAAGAATATCAATCATGGGTATTCAAAAATAAAGGTTTGTTGCAGAAATACCCGATGGCTGGTGGTTATCTTGGACCGCAACTAGGCAAATACAACGCTCGCACTTTTACGCAACAAACATTGTTAGGTCAGCGGGGTCCTAAAGACTCATCTGTTGCTCTTGAGGATGCAGCAAATGTTATGGCTGAAGCATATTATGATTATCAGATATCTACCATCCCTCCAGAATATGAAGGTACCGACCAGGCAAGACAGTTCACTGACCAAATCAAAACCGAAGTTGAACAAAAGTTTCCTTCTTGGAGTCCACTTTTAAGTACGGCAGAAGCACAAATTAAACGCCGTACTCAATTTCAAGAAATTCGTAATATGATACAAGACCCGAAAATTGTGAATACCCCTGCGGGTTCAGCATTGAAAGAATACATGAGTCTGAGAGATGGCGCTATTCAGTCTATGATTGATTATGACAGCACTATTACAGAACGCAACTGGAACAGCGTTGAGGCTTCTTATAGTTTGCGTCAATATTTATTTGACCAAGGCAATACTATGGCTAAAGAAACGCCAGAGTTCGGACCATTATGGCAAAATATTCTTGTGAGAGAATTCAATAGCAAAGACCTTAAATCTACCGTAGAGGCAAATAAATAATGGCTACTAAAAAAACCCCACCCGCAGCAACACCCACAACCATTGTTGACCCTTTTGCTGGCACTGGTTTGGGTCCCGAATCAACTGCCTCTCAAACTAATGCTCCTAACGCAACTCCAGTTTCTAGCAGTGGTTTTGTTCCTACTGGTGCGCCTGGGTCTGACGGCAAAATATATGAATCCCCTATTGGTGTTTCAGGTAGCAGAGTGACTCCTGTTGACAAGTCTGGTCAGCCAAGTGGTGAAACCACCTACAAAGGGTATATGGCTCCTGGTCCCGTTGCACGTACTTTTGACACATATGGCAGAGGCTTGTCCACACCTTTTATTCCTAATATGCCAAAGGTTGAACCAAGATATTATTCAGAGGACCTTGACGCTTTAGGTAGCCGTAGTCGTGGCATGATTGCTTCATGGCAATCTCGTCTAAACGCTGCTGGTTTGCTCAGTGACAATTACGCTTTAGGTGTTTTTGATAATCAGACTCGTAACTCATACAGCGAAGTGCTTGCTATTGCTAACCGTGAAGGCGTGACTGATGAGGAAGCCTTAGCGATGGTTATGCAACGTCAAACAACAGGCGGTGGTAGCGTCCAACGGTACCGTTTGACTAACCCAACCGACATCAAAGTTGCTATCCGAGCCATAGCCCAAGATGCTCTCGGCAGAGGACTAGATGACGGTGACGTAAACCGTCTAGTAAAACTATTCCAACAAGAAGAACTATCAGCCCAAAAAAAATATCAGGCAGGTGGTGCGGTCACCGATGCCCCTTCAGCACAACAGTTTATTCAGTCTAAAATTCAACAAGACTTTGGTGCCGAAGCAAGTACACGTAAATTAGATAAACTTTTCCAAGGGATAGACCAGGCTTTAGGCGGTAAACAATAATGGCTACAAAAAAGATTGACCCTACTACCAAAAAAGGTCGTCGTGAGTTTGCAACCTCTGCGAACTGGTTACCGTTTATTCAAAAGAAATACGGTTGGCTAGTCAACATCTATGAGACTAACCCTGAAATAGCAAACATCATCCGTACTGGCTACATCCAAGACCAACCTATTCAAGATATCCAACAAGCAATCCTTGGTTCTAAATGGGCTAACTCTTTGCAGGCTGGCGAATACGAATACATCAAAGGCACAAGCACCAACAACGCTGCTTACATGGCTCGTGTCGCTGCCCGTGAAACAGCCGTGTCAAATGCTGCTAAGAAACTTGGCTACCAGTTAACCCCTGAATCCGTTAAAGAAATTGCAGCGAACTCGCTTAAAGGCAACTACGATAACGCAGCACTCAATGATGCTATCGGTAAGTCTGTTGCTGACCAAGCCAAAACCCCGACTGGTGCTCAAGCCCCTGCTGAACCTGCCACCACTTTGCGTACAGGTCAAGACGCTGCAACTATCAGAACTACCGCTAAGAAATATGGGTTGAGTTTGTCTGACGCTCAAGTTGAGGGTTATGTCCAAGCCACGTTGACTGGTGGGATGTCTGACCAACAGATCATTGACCAGTTCCGCAACCAATCTAAAGCGTTGTACCCTTCAGTAGCAAACATGTTAGATGCAGGCGACCTAGACAGTTCCGTAAGCAGTTACAAACAAATCGCAGCCAAAGTACTCGGTATTAACCCAACACAAGTAGACCTTACCCAAGACAAGTTCCGTCCCCTGCTTACCTACCAGGACCCCAAGAACGGGGAAGCAAGATTGATGAACTCTACCGAATGGAACCGCTACTTGAGGACGCTACCTGACTGGCAGAAAACTTCTGAAGCATCCGAAAAGAATGATGATCTAATTAAAACAATTGACAAAGTTTTCGGGAAGGTACGATAATGGCAACTCTTGCAGAGGTACAAGCGAAACTGGACAGTTACGGGCTTGGTTTTCTTTTTGATTTATTCAAA
>Ga0214919_10012222_pt1 | contig 10582 bp, 12 predicted proteins | sample LL1503_MetaG_FD_177994 | JGI IMG/M metagenome (GOLD analysis project Ga0214919, IMG submission 177994) | Freshwater microbial communities from Lake Lanier, Atlanta, Georgia, United States - LL-1503 | ecosystem: Environmental > Aquatic > Freshwater > Lake | place: USA: Georgia | collected... | reverse complement strand
TATTTTTTTTGTTTAATTCTTCTTTTCTTTTTTCAAAAATAGCTAAATTTTCTTTTGAAGCAACTAGCGCCTTGTTGTTTTTTAAAAGATAATTTCTAGCAAAACCATTGGCAACTTTAACTTTGCTACCAATTTTTCCTAATTTTTTAATATTTTCTAAAAGAATAACTTGCATGATTAATCAACTACAAATGGTAATAAAGCTAATATTCTAGCTTTTTTAATTTCATTAGATAACTCTTTTTGTTTTGCGTAACAAACAGAAGTTATCCTACTAGGCAACATCTTCCCAGTTTCAGATATATATTTTTGAAGCAACTTTAAATTTTTATAATTAATTAAAGGTGCATCTTTTAGGCTTAAAGGACAGTCTCTTGTAAATTTAGTAGTCGCTTTTTGAAAAAGCATTAAGTTAGAATTATTATTCTTTTTAGGTCTTTTAATATTTTTTCTTTTCATTACTTATTTTCTTCTTTTTGAATTAATTCTGAATTTTCTTCTGGTATATTTTTTATTTTAATAGTCATAAATCTTAAAATATTTGAATCAATTCTTTCAATTTTTTCTAGTTCTTGAATAACCACAGGTTCACCAGAAAAATATAAATTTGTATAATAACCCTTCTTAAAATTTTTAATTGGATATGCTAATTGTCTAAGACCCCAATTTTCTTTTTTTTCAATTTTACCTTTATTTTTTTTAATTAGATCTTCAATTTTTTGATGAAGATCAGAAAGATCATTATTATTTAAGCTTTGAGAAGCTATATATGTATGTTCGTAGTAATTCATTTTAACTTTTGGTTGCTTTTAATTAGCATCCCAACCTTAATATTAAGGTTGAGAAAGTCAGGGCAATATATAATTTTTTTTTTTTAATACAACAGTGTTAATTTTGCTATAATTACTCACTTATATTATGAAAGCAATCGTATTTCCAGGGCAAGGTTCCCAATATACCGGTATGGGAAAAGATTTTTACGATACTTTTATTGAAGCCAAGGAGGTCTTTCATGAGGTTGATGATGCCTTAGGTTTTAAATTATCAAAGATTATTTTTAATGGTCCCAAAGAAATTTTAGATCTTACGGAAAACACACAACCAGCCATAATGACCATAGGAGTTGCAATCTATAAAGTTTTAAAAAAAAAAAAAATAAACGTTTCAAATGATTATAGTTTTTTTGCAGGACATTCTTTAGGAGAGTACACCTCTTTGATTTGCTCAAACTCTTTAACTTTAAAAGATGGTGCTAAAATCTTAAAAGAAAGAGGAAAATCAATGCAAAAAGCTGTTCCAGTAAATGTCGGTGCTATGGCAGCTGTACTGGGTGCGGAAATAGATTTGATAAATGAAGTGATAAATAAAAATAAATTTATCAAAGGAGTAGCTGAAATTTCAAATGATAATTGTCCAGGCCAGATAGTTATAAGCGGGAATAAAGATAAAATTACCAAAATAGTAGATGACCTAAAAAACAACTATAGTAAAAAAGTAATATTGTTACCAGTGAGTGCGCCATTTCACTGTTCTCTAATGCAGCCTTCGGCAGATAAGATGAATCAAATTTTAATAAAAACAAATTTTTTACAACCAGAAATCAATATTGTTTCTAATGTCACGGCTAAGAAAATTAATAATTTCAAAGAAATACCTTCTTTACTTACAAAACAAATTACCCATCACGTTAGATGGAGAGAATCTGTAGATTTTATGACAAAAAATGGTGTAAAACATTTTATTGAAATTGGGCCGGGAAAAGCATTAACAGGAATGATAAAAAGAATAAAGAAAGAACTTACAACAACTACAATTGATAATATAACTCAATTTAATGAATTTAATTAATTTAAAAAATAAAAAAGTTTTTATAACTGGAGGTACTGCAGGAATTGGACTTTCTATTTTAGAGAGCTTTTATAAATTAGAAGCTGAAATATTTACTATCGGAACAAACCATGAGAATCTTAAGACTGTTCAAAGTAATTTTCCAAAAATTAAAACTTCTAATTTTAATTTAGAAAATCATCAAAAGATTGAAGAGTTAGTTAAAGAAGCTAAAGAGAAGTTAGGAGGACTAGATATAGTTATTAATAATGCAGGAATAACAAAAGATAACCTTGCAATTAGAATGTCAGATGAGGAATGGAATAAAGTAATTAATATAAATTTAACAGCTGTATTTTTAGTTTGCAAATACTCTATTAAAGCTATGATGAAACAAGATGCAGGATCTATAATTAATATTAGCTCAATTGTTGGTCATACAGGAAATTTTGGACAAGCTAACTATTCAAGCGCAAAAGCAGGAATAGTTGCGATGTCTAAAAGTCTTGCAAAAGAATATGCGAAAAAAAATATTAGAGTAAACTGTATATCACCAGGGTTTATAGACACAAAGATGACTAAAAATATTAATGAAGAATTTAAAAAGAAACTTATAGAAAATATTCCATTGGGAAAATTAGGTACAGGTAATGATATTGCTAATTGTGCCCTTTTCTTAGCTTCTGAACTTTCTAGTTATATTACAGGCGAAACCATCCATGTTAATGGTGGAATGTATATGGCTTGATTTATTTAATTTATTCATTTATTCAAAGAATCATTAATAATTAAGGGAGTTTAAAAATGAGTGATGTAGCAGTAAAAGTAAAAAAAATTATCGTAGAACACTTAGGCGTTGATGAAGCTAAAGTTACTGATGAAGCTAGCTTTATTGACGATTTAGGTGCAGATAGTTTAGATACAGTAGAGTTAGTAATGGCATTCGAAGAAGAATTTGGTTCCGAAATATCTGACACAGAAGCCGAAAAAATACTAACAGTAGGTGATGCAATAAGATTTATCGAGAATAATCCCGCTAAATAGTTCTTTTGTCCTCAAAATCCAAGAGAGGTTTGATTTTAATATTATCTTCCCCATCAGGGGCAGGAAAAACTACCCTTGCTAAAAAAATTAAAGATAATGATAGTAATTTTAAAATATCAGTTTCTTACACAACAAGAACCCCAAGATCTAACGAAATAGATAAAGTTGATTATAACTTTGTTAGTATTAATAAATTTCAAGAATTATCTAATCAAAATAAATTTTTGGAACAGGCAAAAGTATTTGGAAACTATTATGGTACTTTAAAAGAACCCATAGAAAATCATTTGACTCAGGGAAAAGATTATCTATTTGATATTGATTGGCAAGGCACAGAACAGGTAAAAAAAATAATGCAATTAGACATTGTTCCCATATTTATTTTACCTCCGAGTATTGATCATTTAGAAAAAAGACTAAAAAAAAGAGAAGAACAAAATAAACAGCTAGTAGAACAAAGAATGAAAATGGCAAAAAATGAAATTAAACATTGGAAAGATTATAAATATATTGTTGTAAATGTAGATATTGAAAATTGCTTTAATCAAATTAATCAGATCATTAAAATTGAAAGAAATTTAAGATCTTCTTTTAATAATATCTAATAATTTATAATAAAAATCAAAATCTAAATTTTCAGGTCTTAAATTTTTAATTTTATCAAAGTTCATCATTACAAGCTCTTCTTCATTAAATTTTTTTTTAAGAACTTTAGAAATCATCTTCCTTTTATTATTGAATATAGTTTTAGTTAACTCTGATAAAATATTTAAATCTTTTAGAGTAAATTTAGATTTTTCTTTTGGATAAAAAGACAAAACCGAAGAATCTACTTTTGGTTCTGGGCTAAATTCCTTTTTTGAAACATTAAAATGAAATTTAACTTCAAGTCTTGAGTGGGTGAGTATAGATATTCTCCCATATTTTTTGTTATTACAATTTGCAATAATTCTATCAGCGACTTCTTTTTGGAACATCAAAATCATCTGACTATAAAAAGGTGGCCAATTTTGAGAATAAATCCATTTTATTAGTAATTTTAGTGAAATATTATAAGGAAGATTTCCAAAAATTATTACATTTTTTTCAAAAATATTTTTTTCATTTACATTTAAAGCATCATTAATCTCATATTCAAAATTTATATGATTATTTTTTATCTCCTCTAATAAATCAATCAAATCTTTATCATATTCAATCGCATGCAATTTTTTTGGATTTTTTTTTAAGATAATTTTAGTTAACGAACCCATTCCAGGACCAACTTCGATTATATTAGTATCTTTAGTTATATTCGCTATGTTAACAATTTTTTTTATTATTTCTTTATTAATTAAAAAATTTTGGCCAAAATTTTTTTTATGTCTGAACATCATATCTTGATAAAAAATTTACAGCTTTAATAAAACTTTTTGGATCTGCAATATTTTTACCAATTATTTCAGATCCTGTTCCGTGATCAGGAGATATTCTAATAAAGGGAAGGCCTATTGTTATGTTAATTGCATCAAGATTAAATATATTTTTAAAAGTAGTTAAAACTTGATCGTGATAATGACCAATTAAAACATCAATTTTCATTTTTTTTCTTTGTAGAAAACTAGTGTCAGGAGATATTGGTCCTGAGATTGGATACTTTTTCTTTAATTTATTAATAGCTGGTATTATTATTTTTTTTTCTTCATTTCCAATATATCCATTCTCACCATTATGGGGATTTAATCCAAGTATTCCAATTTTAAATTTTTTCATTTTAATCACTTTATCGTAAAAAAAATTTATATTTTGACATGCCCGTTCGATTCTTTTAAACGAGATATTCTTAGCGACATTCTTTAAAGCAATATGAGTTGTTAAAGGAAGGACAGAGAAATTTTTATTAAATAGCAACATATTTTCTTTATTTTTATTGTTTGTTTTATCGGCAAGATACTCTGTAATCCCCTTATATTTATTTTTAGTAAATTTTGATTTATTGATTGGAAGATTAATTAATTTAAAACTTATTTCTTTTTTAATAAGATAGAGAGCACACGCAAAGCATTTTTCAATAAATTTACTAGATTTATTTGCTTTTAAGTCAAAAGGTTTATTTTGATTGTATTTTATATCAACAAAAATAAATTTATTTTTATTTTCTTTTTTAATATTTTCAGCTTTAAGAATATTAAAATTTTTATTTATTTTATAACCTAGATATTTGGCTTGTTTTTTTAATAATAATAAATTGCCAATAATAATAAAATTTATTTTCTTTTTAGTGATTTTATTAATAGATTTTAAAAAAATCTCCGAATTTATACTATTTGGTTCACCAAGAATAATTATAATCTTTTTCACAAAATTTTAATTAAATATTTTTTTTTAATTATTTCTAAATGCGTAGCTCCAAATTTATTAAGTAAAATATTTCTTTCAACGTTTATCATTTGCTCTGTTTCAGAACTTTTATTATTTAGGTTAAAATTTTTATTAATTTCTGACATGTTTACATTAATTCTGTTAGAGTATATTTGTTGTATAATTTTAGACCAAGAAGCATCAATTTTAATAACTTTAATCAGATAATCGTTTTCTATTTCATTTTCTTTTAAGAAATTATTAAGCAAATTTTCATCAATTTTTCTTTCTTTTAAATAATTGTACAAAATATACTCTGCTTCTTTTTCATTAATTTCTGCTTTTAGATTTATAACTTCAATATTTTTTATCATTCTTTCTATTAGATTATTAAGAGCCTCCTTCTTTAAAATTTCATTATCTATTTTTTTTAATTCTTTTTTGGAAAAAAAGTTAATAAAAATAATCTCTTTTTTTAGATCTAATTCGGTAATTATTAAATTATTTATTTGGGCGATAGGCTTATTAGTTAATTGATTAGCATTACTAAATTGAAATATACTTAATGTAAAAATTGTTATTAAAATAAAAATTTTTTTATTCATTAAAAAAGTGGTCTGCCACTAACAGATGGAATTATGTTTCCTGTTGTATAATTATCGCCGAACGGAAGTAAAGTTACACCGAAAAATATTGCTGTATTCGGTGTTAAATCTTTATCTACAAAATAACTCTTTTGAAAATAAAATCCATATCTTATGCATTCATTTTCATATTCAATTCCTGCTTTATGTGCGTTTGTTCTATCAGTCTTTAAATTTCTATCCGAAGTCACTTTTAAAGTTGTGTTGTTAGTTAAATAAGAAGTCAAATTCGCTTTTGCATACCTTTCGTTTCCCACATGGCTATTTTTTTCATAAAAATTAAAATTTAGCTCATTCGTTTTAAAAAAAGTTTGTAATGTAAAATCATTATAATACATATGAGTGAGTTGGTTATCTAAGGTGCTTTTTAAAGTTACATTAAAATTTCCAGGATTGTAGTATCCTGCTTTAGTAACAATATCCGAAGTTTTATTTTGCAAAGATGATTTGGTTGGCATGTCTAGGTTCTCATTAAGTTTTATAACCTGACCAACTGAAATATTAGATTGTTGTTTTGTTTTATTGCTAATATCTTTTTCTTTCCATTCCCAATCAAGACCCAAGTTAAAAGATAAATCTTTTTCTATTAACTCATCGTTATTCATTCTGTTTATAGAAAATAAATTATCCGTTGTTAAAGTTGTGTCATTTGATGAGGATTTGTTCATTTGACCTGGTGAATAACGAGTAAAGATTCTTGGCACTAAATATTGCTCAGAGTTATTAGATATTTTTGCAAAAGGAAGTGATGTGTCAAATCCAATTATAGGATTAATTTCATTATTTAAGCTTTGTTTAGGAGCGTTGTAATCTGAATAATAGTTTAAGTTATTTATTTTTGTTAAAAATTTATAACCTATACCAAGATCTGTATTGTAAGATTCTGGACTATTGTAACTTAAATTATTAATCAAAGTTGATTTATTTTGATTAGTGTTTGTATTTTGAGCTTTAAGGTTAGTATCAAAATTTAATCCATTAATTAGATTATTAAATACGCCGTATTTTGAATAGGAAATTTCAGGTAATAAATATTGGTATTGATCAGATGATAACGAGATATTTTGATAGACGGCTGACTTAATATTTAAATTTTCATTTTTAGAGAATGAATTTAAATATATCTCATTAGTTAATTGGATATCATCTTCCTTAACTAAAATTCTTTTGAATCCGTCGTTATTTGAATTTATTTTATTAACCCTTAAATATGTTGGGTTATTAATTCTCTGAACTTTTGCATTTAAAGTACTTTTATCAAGTAGAAGATCCGAATAATTAAGATATAGATTACCGTATAGATGATGTCTTTCTCCAGCAGTTTGTTTGGAATTAACCTCTTTATACCCTTCAGTAAAACCAGCTTCAATTGATAAGTCTCCATTTTTAAATTTTTCTCTATACTCCCCTAATAAAAGAGGGTTCTGGCTGAAATAATAAACGGGACTGATCGTTAAGTCTTTCGACTCAGAGATAGCATGAAAATAAGGTAATTTTACTGTAGAGCCAATATTTTCTCCTAAAGAAGTAAAGCTTGGAGCAAGAAATCCACTTTCTCTTTTTACACTCGGGTCTGGATGAGAAAAATAAGGAGTGTAAAAAACAGGTATGTTATTTAAATCTAAAACAGCTCCTCTATAAATAATTTTTTTTTGATCTTTGTCATGAATTATTTGGGTAGCATTTAAATTCCAATATGGGCACTCTTCATTTTCATTACTTCTTTTACAAGAAGTAAACTTTGCATCTTTTATTATAGTTATATTTTCTTTTATGCTTGCTTCTTTTCCTGAAAGTCTTGGTTCAGTAAATTGTTGAAATTTGTCTTTAGTTTTTTTTAATTGATCTCTATCTAAATCAGAATCTAAATCATAACCAATTATCTCAATAAATTTATCATCTGATATTATTTTTGAAAAATAGTAAGTATTTTTATAATTATCTAAAAACTTAACATTTTTTTCAGCTTTAATTATTTTTTTATCTAGGTCATATTCAATATTATCAGAGTAAAGAATATTATTTTTATTATCAATAAACTTAGACTTTCCTATTGTAGTGATTGTTAAATTATTTTTATTATATACAGCTCTGTCGGATGATATTTGCTTTCCTTCCTGATTTCTGGCAATGACATTTCCTACTGCCTCTATAATATTAGAGTCTTGAGAATAAATTATTTTATCAGCAGAAAAATTATAAATATCTTTTTGTTCCACACTTTTAGAAACGCGAGAAAAAAATATTATAAAAATAAAGATTAATAAAAAATATCTATTTTGCATTTACTTGAGTGATACCAACTAAGTTTATTAAAATTATCAGAAATATAGGTATCCAGACTGAAAAATCCACAGATATTATGCCTGATTTAGCTATTGTAATTGATAAATCATTTAAAAAATAAATTATTACGCATATCACTACTCCATAGCTTGCATATTTTAGGTAATTAGAAGTCTTTCCTAAATTAATAATCATTAATCCGGAAAGGATAGACATAGCTAATAAATAAATAGGAAAGGATATTAACTTTTGATACCTGATTCTAAGATCAATAGTTGAGTATCCTTTATCACTTAATATCAACATTTCTTTATTAATATCTAACAAAGAAGTAGTTTCAGTATTTTTATACACATTTTTTAGTTCATTAATGTTTATATTGCTAGTGTAGTTGTAACTATTTAAATTATTTTGATTATTATTTTTTTTAGCGGTGATAATTTGAACTTTATTAAGTTTCCAATTTTTATCTTTTATAATTCCTTCAGCAGCATCAATTCTTTTAATAAAATTATTTGAAAAATCATAATTATAAATAGTAACCTTACTTATCACTGAAAAATCTTTATTAATTTTTTCTATTCTTATTATATTTTTTTCTTTCTCGTTTTTATCAAGAATCCATATTCCAGTTTCATTAAGAAATACTAAATTTTTTGTTTCATTATATTCAGATCGTAACTCCTCATAGTATTTCAAAAACGATGCAGAGAAAGGAGTAATTAAAAATATAATTATATAGCCAATAACAAATGAAGTTAAAGCAGGAATTAATATAATTTGAATATTTGAAAAACCCATTACTCTTAATGAAATAACTTCATTATGATTATAGATTTTTAAATAAAAAACAATTCCTGCAAACAAAACTATAAAAGGAAATAAATTTATTAATACATTAGGTATTTTTAATATAGTAAATATTATAAAAAATATAAATTTAAGATCTTTTTTAGATTTAAAAAAATTAAATTCATCTATCAAATTAATCAAAAGAATAATTGAAAGCATCACTGCCATTACAACAAATAAGCTTTTAATATATTCTTTGATTATATATTTATTTATGGATTTGAACATTTATGATTTTATATTTTCTCTATTAAGAAAGTAATTTAAAAAGATCCAATTTATTATTAGGAATAAAAATGGAGAAATATATAAATAAAAAATTGCATATATTTTTTTTGAACTAATATCTAATAATATTTCGCTAATTATTATAATTGCAATTCCATAAGTATAAATTATTATTTTCAGCATATTGTTATTTATAATTTCTTTATTTGTTATAACCAAAAAAGATGCCAATAAAACTAATGAAGGAATAAATAAAGGCATCACGACTCTGTCATTTAGCTCACCAATAATATTAGAAAATTGTCCGTCATTTTTATTATTGAATCGTTTTATTAATTCAAAAAATAACATTTCATTCAATTTATAAAAATCTACAGTTTTTTTACTATATTGAGTTAAGTCAATTGTCGTTTTGTCAAAATCTAATATAGAAATATTTTTATCCTTTCGTTCTTCTTGAATGCTCCCATTAATAAGGACAAGTAAATTCTTATTATTTTCATTAATAGCAACACCTGATTTTGCTATTATTGTTTTTTTTATATCAGCGTTATCTTCAAATAAAATTATATCCTCGAGTTCATTAATTTGATTTTTTTTTCCAACATAAATTGTTATTTTTTTTAGTGGATTATTAAAATGATTTTGTTTTAATAAAGGGCCAATAGCTCCAACCCCAGTGTTTAGAAGTAAAGATCTTGAATAATTAGAAAAATATGGAACGACAAAACATCTAATTATTATTAGCATTAAAATTAATAAAACAGAAAAGCTTAATAAATATTTTATAAATTTCTTTTTTTCTAACCCTGAATACCATAACGCTCTAAGTTCATTATGATCTTCAAATTTTGAAATTGTCACAACTAGGGATATAAAAAATATTATTATTGATATTCTTGAAAAAAATTTTGGTATTATCGATAAGATGTATAAAAAATAAGTTAAAATAGAATTTCCTTCCTCTCCAATTAAATCGAGTAATCTAACAGCTTGTGTTATCCAAATAATAAGTCCAAAGGCAAGCAGAATAGAAAGGTAATTCTTTAAAAATTCTTGGATAAAATAGTATCCCAACTTGTTTTTTTTCATTTTGATATGTATATGATCCTATATCATTATGTTAGATTTAAAGATAATTCCAAATGTTAATAATAACGCAGATTTTTATATTTTTTTCTGTGAAAAAAATTTTTCCTTAAATTCAAAAAAACTATCATTCATTGATATAAACTATAAAGAAATTAATTCTCTTTTGTTAAAAAATAAAGATGAAGATTATTTTGTATTTAATTACCATAGCTTAAAACCAAAAAAAATTATTTTTATAAATCAAAAAGACAATAAGGATGAATTTAAGA
>Ga0214919_10012220_pt1 | contig 10584 bp, 10 predicted proteins | sample LL1503_MetaG_FD_177994 | JGI IMG/M metagenome (GOLD analysis project Ga0214919, IMG submission 177994) | Freshwater microbial communities from Lake Lanier, Atlanta, Georgia, United States - LL-1503 | ecosystem: Environmental > Aquatic > Freshwater > Lake | place: USA: Georgia | collected... | reverse complement strand
CCACTTTGGAATCATTTGGATACACAAATATTGTGCGCCACTTATCAAACTCTGCGGCCATTCTTAAAGATGAAGACTCGCGCTTTGACATGGTTAGAGCTGGAATTTCAATCTATGGATTAAGTCCTGATGTAAACAATCTTGGTTCTTCAGAGTCACTTGGGTTAAAACCAGCGATGCAATTGCGCGCGAAATTGCACTTGGTAAAAACAGTTCCAGCTAACTCACCAGTGGGTTACGGTGCCACGGCGCATACAACCAATGAAACAAAATTAGGTGTGGTTGCAATCGGTTATGCCGATGGCATTCCGCGCATCGCAAAAGATGCAGGAGTATTTATCAAGGGGAAGAAAGCACCGATTATCGGTCGGGTTTCTATGGATCAATTTGTCGTTGATTTAGGGGCAGATTCCACTGCAGTTTCTGGGGATTGGGTGATTGTCTTCGGTGATGGCTCGCATGGCGAATACACCGCAGATGACTGGGGACGTGCATCGTTATCAATTAATTATGAAATAGTTACACGAATTGGGCCTCGTGTGCCTAGAATCTACGCACCTCATGTCTACTAATAATGCAGCGCTGCACGTCGAGAGAGTCAATGTCTCTTTTGGCGGTCTTCGGGCTCTCAATGATGTCTATTTAGAGGTTGCAAAAAATGAGGTTGTTGGATTAATTGGCCCTAACGGCGCCGGCAAAACAACTTTGTTTAATGCGCTCTGTGGATTAGTTACGCCAGATTCAGGCGAATTTCACTTAAATGGAAAAAAGAGTGATTTTCCAAAACCACACGAGTTAGTTGATTTAGGGATTGCCCGCACTTTGCAAGGTGTTGGATTATTTGGGGATTTAACAGTTTTGGAAAATGTAATGGTCGGTGCCCAGCATTTGTCGCAGACTGGTTTGATTTCTGCAGCTCTTGGAAGAAATAGAAAAGATGAAAACCAGATTCGAGACAAGGCACGAGTTGCATTAGAACGTGTGTATGCAGGAGGCATTGCTCATCGTCGTGCAGATACTTTGTCTTATCCGGACACGAAACGTGTTTCTATTGCCCGAGCACTTGTTAGTGAACCAACAATTTTGATGCTAGATGAACCTGCTGGTGGTTTGGGATCTCAAGATATTGAGTGGATGAACCAATTGATTAAGAATTTAAGTGTTGATATGTCGGTGTTGCTTGTGGAGCACCATATGGATGTTGTCATGTCTGTGTGCAGCAAGCTCTACGTTCTTAATTTTGGTGAAGTAATTGCCAGTGGTGATGCAGAAACTGTTCGTCGTGACCCAGCGGTAATGGCAGCGTACTTAGGCACAGGTAGCAACCATGTCACTTAATGTCTCTAATTTAACTGTCCACCATGGTGCGATCTGCGCAGTCAACCAAGTCTCATTGGCTGTTCCGACCGGAAAGCTTGCTGCAATTATTGGAGCTAATGGTGCAGGAAAAACAACTTTACTTCGTGCACTTTCGGGTCTTAATAAGCCAACACAAGGTGTAGTTAATTGGATGGGCGAAACAATCACAGGTGAGAAACCTGAAAAATTAGTGCGCAAGGGTATTTCGCATGTTTCAGAAGGGAAATCTGTTATTCCTGAATTAACTGTTCGAGAAAATCTTGAGCTAGGTGCTATTTGGCGCAAAGATGGCAAAGAGATGAAAGAGTCTCTGGATGAAGTAGTCAATATCTTCCCTCGCTTAGGTGAGCGCATTACTCAACGTTCTGACACATTGTCAGGTGGAGAACGCCAGATGCTAGCTATTGGCCGAGCGATCATGTCTAAGCCAAAACTTCTTCTTCTCGACGAACCATCGTTAGGTTTGGCTCCATTAGTTGTTGAGCAGATTTTTCAGACAATCAGAGATTTAACAACCCAGATGAGATTGACTGTTTTACTTGTTGAGCAAAATGCCATGGGTGCATTAAAGATTGCAGACCTTGGAATTGTGTTGAATTTAGGAAAAGTTGTTGCTGTCGATCACGCAGAAGCGTTGATCCAAGACCCTGCAGTGCGCGCTGCTTATTTGGGGTATTAATCATGCAACTACTAAATACCTTACTAATCGGTATAACGGCCGGATCTATATATGCACTTATGGCAATCGCCTTTGTTTTGGTATGGCGCAGTACGCGAGTTGTTAACTTTGCTCAAGCCGGAATGGCGCTTTTATCAACCTACTTTGGTTATGAAGCAGTTTCTAGAATTGGTTCCTTCTGGGTTGCTCTGCCTGTTGCCATGATTGGTGGAGCACTATTTGCAGCATTGGTTGAATTAGTTCTTATGCGTTTATTGGTCAAGCACGCATCTTCTGGGCCAATTGCAGGTGTTGCACCGATTATTGCAACCCTTGGTTTGCTCGGAGTAATTCGTTCGGTGATTAGCATGATTTGGGGCGGACAGGATCTACGTATCGTTGCCCCAATTTCTAATAATGGATTTACGATCAATGGCTCAACTTTAGTTTTCTCTCCGTTAAAGCTCTTGATACTTGTTGTGGTTGCAATTTTGCTTATCCTGCTAACTATTCTCTTTCAAAAAACCAACCTTGGTTTAGCGCTGCGTGCATCTGCCCATGCTCCAGAAATTGCGCGCCTTTCAGGAGTCAGAGTTGATGCAGTTCGCACCCTTGGTTGGGCGTTAGCTGGCGCGGCAGGCGCGGTTGCTGGACTCTTCCAAACTGTAAACGGCAATGGAAACTTCTCACCGGATTCAATTGAGTTCTCACTTCTACTTGTTTCAGGTTTTATCGCAGCGGTGATTGGCGGTCTAGACAGTTTGCTTGGCGCGGTGATTGGCGGTCTATTCTTGGGAATCGCTATCTCATTTGTATTGATGTATGTAAGTAGCGGACTCTTCTTTATTGCGCCATTTGTTATTTTGCTACTTGTTCTCTTCATACGTCCGCAAGGAATTATTGGAGTGAAGGCGGGTCGTCGTGCATAAGAGCAAAAAGCAAACGACACATATTCCACTCTTTATTCTCGGTGGAGTTGTTCTCTACTTCCTCAGCGGAATGGTGGATGAACTTCGTGTTTATCAAGGAGCATCAATTGCAGTCTATGTAATTGCGATCTCATCAATTATTTTGCTCACCGGATATTCGGGTCAGGTTTCACTAGGTCACGGTGCATTGATGGCGGTTGGTGCATATGCAGCTGCTGTGCTTCGGATTGAATTTAATGTTCCGATTATTTTATGTTTTGTTGCTGCAGTATTAGCCGCTGCAATAGGTGGCGCACTGTTAGGCGCAGCAGCGGCACGATTATCAGGTCCTTATTTAGCGGGCACAACCCTGGCACTTGCAGTTGGACTGCCATCACTAGCCAATCAATTTACAGTCCTGGGTGGAGAGCAAGGCTTACTTTTTGATGTTGGATTCCCGCCACTTTCACTCGGTGAAGAGTTCACTCAATACAAATGGTTCTTCTGGATTGCAGCACTTGCTGCACTAATTTCCATGTGGAGTGTTAGAAACATTTTGAACTCAGCGTATGGTCGAGCCTGGAGAGCTGGGCGTGGCAATGAGGTTGCAGCACAACTAGCTGGAATAAACACAGCCCGCTCTAAGGTCTTAGCTTTCACGATCAGCGCCGGTATTGCTGGTCTTGCTGGCGCCCTGCTTGCCATGACTATTGGCACTGTTTCGCCGAGCGCATTCCCGCTTGCCCTCTCATTTTCCCTCCTGACAGGGGCGGTTCTGTCTGGCATAACTACCCTTGGAGGCGTCATTATTGGGGCAGTGGTTTTGGTAGCGATCCCAGAAATCGCCGATGTGGTGGCTCACCGCCTCGGAAGTTCTGAGAGTGTTACTACAAATCTGCCAGGTTTGATTGTTAGTGGGTTGTTGATTCTGACAGTTCTGTTTGTTCCAAACGGTCCTGTTGAACAACATCGCGCTCGCAAAGCAAAGCACGACGCAGCACATGCTGGCTCTAAAAAGAATGACAAGCACTAAGCAGTACAAGCAGTAAAAGCACTACCACTCGTAATAACCCTCGATGGAAGGAAAAACATGAAAGCAATGAACCGTCGCAAGCTGATTACAGCTTCAGCGGTACTGGCCATTGTTGGATTAGCTTCGACAGCTCTTCCGGCACAAGCGGCAGAAGTTGGCGTGAGTTCAACCGAAATTAAACTCGGTATGACTCTGCCAATGACAGGTACAGCATCACTTGGTTACAACAAGATTCCAGGTGCAGCAAAGGCATACTTTGATTACCTCAATGCAAATGGTGGAATCAATGGTCGCAAGGTAACCCTCGTTGTTAAGGATGATCGCTACGTCCCAACTGAAGCGGTTGCAAAGACAAATGAACTTATCCTGAAGGACAAGGTCATGGCTCTCATGGCACCTCTTGGAACTGCAAACGTTAAGGCAGTTGCCTCATCTGTTAACCCAGCCCGTCGCGGTGTTCCAGTGTTGTTTGTTAACACAGGATTTAGTGGATTTGCAGATACTAAGAAGTACCCAACTACTTACACTGTTTTGCCTTCATACATTATGGAAGCAAAGATCATGGGTGAGTACATTAAGGAAAATTTTGCTGGTAAGAAGATTGGTCTTCTATACCAGGATGATGACTTTGGATCAGATGCTCTTGCAGGATTCAAGACCGCAGGAACAAAGTTCGCAGTCACAGTTCCATATGCATCAGGTTCACAAGGTGCGGCAGCTGCAGCAGGTTGGATTACAAAGTTCAAGGCTGCTGAAGCCGACGTTGTAATTCTCTTTGGTGTTTCTAGTGCAACATCTGCAATGCTAGGAACAGCAGCACAACTGAAGTACGCTCCACAGTGGATGCTTGGTTCAGTTGGTGGAGATGCAACAACAATCAAATTAACTGGTGTTCCTGCAGGCGTTCTTTATAACGCAATTGGATTCTCTCCAGTTCCAGCAACTACAGATATGAAGGATGAATACGTCAAACTATTCTCTGATATCTATGCAAAAGCAGTTCCAGGATCAGCATTTGATCTAAACGTTCTGCTTGGAATGAACACTGCATTTATGACTGCGCAAGCTCTTAAGGCAGCCGGTGCAAATCCAACACGTAGGACTTTGATGGCAGCGATCGATAGCAAGGGTGCAACATTTGCAAACTCTGCTTTGGTTCCAGCTGGATACTCAAAGACAAGCCACGTTGGTCTAACCGGATACTGGGTTGGAAAGTACGCACCAACTGGTGACCTTGCTCCAATCGGTGGCACATATGTCACATACACAACTGATTCAGGATCGGGTGCAGTTGTTAAGTCAACATACAAGCGTCCTGCAATGCCAGCGAAGGGATTACCTAACTAATGAAAAAAGTAAGATTACTTTCGCTTCTTTCAGTAACAGCACTTGTAACAACCGTTCTAGTCACAGCACCAACAGTTGCTAATGCAGCACCTGCGTGTGATGGCAAGAGCCCAATTCAGTCATGCGTTGGTGTTACTTCAGATGGCGCACCGTATGCAATGCAGGTTCCAGCAAACTTCAACGGAACTGTTGCTTTGTACTCACACGGCTACCGCTACAACGTAGATATTCCTGCATCAATTCCTCTTATTGGTGGATACAAGATCACTAATACTCCAGAGCCAGTTCCTGGTGGAAATGCTGAAGTTGCTAAGTACTTCTTTAGCCAAGGTATTGCAATCGTTGGATCAGGCTTTGCTCGTCAAGGGTGGAATCCAGATTCAGCGATCAAGACAAACGTTGAACTAATTGACACCTTCAAGAAGCAGTTCCCAAAGACAACCAAGGTTGTTGCATGGGGATCATCACTTGGTGGCGTAATTACTCAGGGTCTTGCTGAAAAGTATCCTCAACTTGTTTCTGCAGTTGCACCAATGTGTATGGCAGACAACATCGCACCTCAGTTAACAATGGCTGGAGACTTCCTTTGGGGAGTAAAGGTTCTCTTTGATCCAACGATCAAGGGTGGAAACTACTCAGCTGGTGCTGCAGGTGTTGCAGAGTCATACGCTGACCTAGGTAAGGTCTTTACAGTTATGGGCAAGTTGCAAGCAGCGCTAGCAACTGGTGCATGGCCAGATACTTCATCTGCAACTGGAAAGGCATTGCAAGCTGCTGGAGTTCCATCACGAAGTGCATTGTTGCTTCTTGGTTTGATGGCTGGACTCCCAACACAATCAGCACACTTTGACTCAATCTCAGGACCTGAGGGTGCGTTGAAGTTGACTTTCCCATTGGCGCTGAGCCCAGCACTTGCAATCCTTGAAAACGGAACGAATGCTGCAGCACTTGCTGTTCTTGCAACACAAGATGTTGAAGCTCAAGCAGGAGGCGCAATCTTTGATAACACAAAGACTGATTACTCAGCACGCATCGAGGGTGAGCGCGTTATTTATAACGCAGCACTTTCAGGTAACACAGTAATCGATGCACTTTTGGGTGCACTTTCTGCTGCAAATCCAGGTGCACCTCGCGCAGTTGCTAATCCAGCAGCTGTTGCAAAGATGAATGCGCTTCACGTCAACACAGGAAAGATCAATGTTCCAACAGTTTTGATGGTTGGAATTGCAGATCCAATTACTCCTGCAGGTGCTTCACAGCGCCTAGTTGATCTATATGTAGAGCAGTATGCAGCTGAAAAGGCTGCTGCTCGCAAGGCGTATCAAAGCTCTGGCACATACGCTGCTCCAGCAAACAAGTTGTTGATGCTCTGGAATACAACTCCAGCAAGCTATACAAAGTTTGATGCAGCTGGGTCACCAATTACATCTACTCCAGCTGCACAAGGAACCAACCACTGTAACTTCACATCAGCACAATTAGTGTTGGTAGCAAAGTCAATGGTTCAGGCTTCAGGCACTGGAAGACTTCCATCAGGTGGAGCGTTGTACACAGCGGTACGTAAAGCTGGCAACCTTTCAGTTGATAAGGGCATTCGTGCTCCTTGGTTGAAGTCATACGGAAATAACTAATAGATCGCTCGTAGTAAATCGAGGGTAGTAAGAAGCAGGGCCAGGTAATCCTGGCCCTGCTTTTACTTTATCCTTAAGCAATGATCTCCATCGCAACCGCTGATGAAATGCATCAGTTGGGTGAAAAACTCTCAACCCAGTTGCGCGCAGGTGATCTTGTCCTTGTTAATGGCCCACTTGGTGCTGGCAAAACAGTCTTGGCCCAAGGTGTTGGTGCAGGACTTGGAATAAACGGCATTACATCTCCCACCTTTGTTATTTCACGAGTCCACAAAGCAGCTGTGCCATTTATTCATGTTGATGCATATCGTTTGGTTGATTCGGAAAATCCTAATCTTTATCTTGATGATTTAGATCTAGATATCGCAGGTTCAATTACTTTCATTGAATGGGGCGGGGCAGAGTCCGCGCGCCTTAGCGAAGATCGCCTAGAGATAACGATTGATCGAAGTGATGACGTGAGAAAAGTTGAGATCACGCCAGTTGGATCTCGATGGGCAGGGTTTGCACTATGAGCAAAATATTGGCAATTGATACCTCAACTTCTCGCACTTCAGTTGCGATCATTGAGGCAGACACTGTTTTGTTTAGTGGCTTTCGAGATGGTGCAACAGCACATGGACCATCATTGCCTGCACTCGTACAAGAGGCGCTAGCAATCAGTGAAGTCGATGAAGTCGTTGTTGGAATGGGTCCAGGTCCATTTACAGGATTAAGAGTTGGGATTGCATTTGCGCAAAGCTTTGCTTTGGCTCGCGAGATACCGGTTCGTGGTGTTTGTTCCCTAGATGCTATTGCTGCGCAAATCAGTGAGAAGGATTTCATCATTACAGTTGATGCACGCCGCAAAGAGGTTTACTGGGCCCGTTACACAGATGGCGTTCGAGTTGGGGATCCAGCAGTTAACTTTCCTGCTGAAGTTTCAGGTGCAGCGATACATGCAGATCTCTTTCCTGACATGCAAGCACTTGTTAAATTATCTGGAAATATCACCGAACCAATTTATTTGCGCAGACCAGATGCAGTAGCAACGGCGGATCGACCATGATTTCCTATCGCGAGGCGAACGTCTTTGATCTTCCTGTATTTGTTTCTTTGGATAAAGAGTTGTTTCCGTACTCACCGTGGTCTGCATCCCAATACAAAGAAGAGTTTTCTAGCCCAACTCGCCACTTTGTTGTGGCACTTAATGAAGCACAAAGCATCATTGGCTATGCAGGGATTTTTGCACCAGGGGCAGCCGAGGCAGACATTCTGACTGTGGGAGTTGTGCCCGAACATCGCGGAAAAGGCATAGCTAAAGCACTTATGGCTTTGATTACCGATTGGGCCAATACCCAGGGATCAACGGCGATGATGCTTGAAGTCAAAACTGACAACCTTGAGGCCATTGGTCTCTATGAATCATTGGGGTATTCAAAACTTAATGTCCGTAAGGATTACTTTGGTGCCGGCCTTGATGCGCAGGTAATGCGATTGGAGCTCTCATGAGTGAGCCAATTGTTTTAGGAATTGAAACCTCTTGTGATGAGACTGCAGTTGGAATTGTTCGTGGCCGAACATTATTGGCGAATGTAATTGCATCAAGCGTTGAAGAACATGCACGTTTCGGGGGAGTTGTACCTGAAATCGCTAGCCGTGCTCACCTAGAGGCCATGATTCCAACATTGCACCAGGCGCTTAAAGATTCCAAGTTAAGTTTGAAAGAAATTGACGCGGTTGCTGTTACAGGTGGACCAGGTTTAGTGGGCGCTCTTCTAGTCGGCGTTGGATCTGCAGCAGGCCTTGCACTTGGATTAAACAAACCAATTTATGCGGTTAACCATTTAGCTGCTCACGTCAGTGTGGATTCTTTGACGCACAACAATCCATTGGATCCAACAATTGCATTATTGGTAAGTGGTGGGCACTCATCACTGTTGCAAGTAGATGACATCACTGGTTCCATTACAAAACTTGGTGAGACCATGGATGATGCCGCTGGTGAAGCGTTTGATAAAATTGCTCGGGTTATGAAGTTAGGTTTTCCGGGTGGACCTGCAATCGATAAATTGTCACATGAGGGAAGTGCAACTGCAATTGATTTTCCACGTGGTTTAACAACTTCTAATGACTGGCTAACACGCCCATTTGATTTTTCATTCTCTGGTTTAAAAACGGCTGTTGCCAGATATCTAGAAGCAACACCAGATTATGCTCGAGCCGATGTCGCTGCTTCCTTTCAAGAAGCAATCGTTGATGTTCTGCTTCTAAAAGCTGTTGCCGCCTGCAAAAAGACTGGGATTAAGTCTTTGGTTATTGCCGGAGGGGTTGCGGCAAATTCTCGGCTTCGAGCTGTTGCCCAAGAACGGTGCGAGCAGGCGGGGATCCAGCTCCGGGTCCCAAACCCCGGGCTATGCACGGATAACGGGGCTATGGTGGCCGCCCTTGGCTCATTGATGGTTTCTGCTGGCCGTGAGCCCAGCCCAGTGGCCTTTGACGCTGATTCCAGCCTGCCTGTGACCACTGTTTGCCTCTAGATCTTCAATTTGCCGTGTGAGTTAGGCACGCCTAGAGTTTGCGTTAGCACTCACGACCCGAGTCTGCTAATTCTGGTCGCACGAGGAAACAGAACAAAAGGAGTCACACCATGGCAGTAAAGCCACTAGAAGATCGCATCGTTATCAAGACAAATGAGGCTGAGACAACAACAGCATCAGGTCTTGTTATCCCAGATACAGCAAAAGAGAAGCCACAGGAAGGCACTGTTATCGCAGTAGGCCCAGGTCGCTTTGATGACGGCGTGCGCGTTCCAATGGATGTCAAAGTTGGCGATGTTGTTCTTTACAGCAAGTACGGCGGAACTGAAATCAAGCACGGTGGAGAAGATCTACTTGTACTTTCAGCTCGCGACATTCTCGCTGTAATCGAGAAGTAAATGGGAAAGAGCCTTCAATTTGATGAGCAAGCACGCCGCGCCATGGAGCGCGGTGTCAACATTCTTGCTGACACAGTAAAGGTAACTCTGGGACCTAAGGGTCGCAACGTTGTTATCGGTAAGTCATTTGGTGCACCAATCATCACTAATGATGGTGTGACAATTGCAAAGGAAATTGAACTTTCAGATCCCGCTGAAAACATGGGAGCTCAGTTAGTTAAAGAAGTTGCGACAAAGACAAATGATGTCGCAGGTGACGGAACTACAACAGCAACTGTTCTAGCTCAAGCAATGGTTAAAGAAGGGTTACGTAACCTTGCAGCTGGCGCGCAGCCAATGGATATCAAGATCGGTATTGAAGCGGCCGTAGCAGCGGTTTCAGAGAAGTTGCGCTCGCAGGCAACTCCAGTCAATGGAAAGCCCCAGATTGCAGATGTTGCAACAATTTCTGCGCAAGATCGTGCTATTGGTGAACTGATTGCTGAAGCAATGGACCGTGTTGGTAAAGATGGAGTTATTACAGTTGAAGAAGCATCAACAACTGGACTAGATCTTGAATTCACTGAAGGAATGCAGTTCGACAAGGGCTACATTTCCCCCTACTTCGTAACCAACCAAGATCGTATGGAAGCAATCCTTGAGGATGCCTACGTATTGATCTCAGCAAACAAGGTTTCTGCTCTGTCAGATCTTTTGCCATTGCTAGAAAAGGTTGCACAAGCTTCAAAGCC
>Ga0214919_10012219_pt1 | contig 10586 bp, 11 predicted proteins | sample LL1503_MetaG_FD_177994 | JGI IMG/M metagenome (GOLD analysis project Ga0214919, IMG submission 177994) | Freshwater microbial communities from Lake Lanier, Atlanta, Georgia, United States - LL-1503 | ecosystem: Environmental > Aquatic > Freshwater > Lake | place: USA: Georgia | collected... | reverse complement strand
CAAAAAAGGCATCCAAATTTTATAAATTCTCATTTCTGTCTCCTTGCAGAAATTATTCCTATAAAAAAGAAATTTATATGGTTTATGCCGATAGAGACTAGGTTGAATTAGCGCTCAGTTATATATATAAAAGCAAAAAAAATCATCGGGAAAAGCATACAGATAGTAATTTTAAATTTACCAGAAGAAATGATGCCCAAGCTGTTGCATAGTGACTGTCCAATATATTTCAGATGACTTTATAATAGAATGATCTTTCTGTAAAAGATATTACAAAGATAAAAACTTCGTAACATGTTTACGCTCCAGAATTAAGATATAGATATCTTGTATATACTAGGCATTAATAATAACTCACTTAAACAAGAGACAATGAAATAAACTATTTTAGAATATCTAATTTATATGATTGCACACACCAGTAACCATGCCATCTATGATTGAGCGCTTAAAGGTTATCGTAAGCTTATCATTTTCTGGGATAATATCCAAAAAATCGTCAATTAGTATTTTCCCGTAATATGTGGGTTTCATATAACGAGATGTGCCAAGTAGACCATTTTGTTCAATAATTTCCCACCGAGCGCTGGCGTGTCCTTTATCAGTAACTTTTCCTGTTTTTGTCTCAATTAGAAAATTTTGTGCAGACTGTAAGGCTATACGCTTATCCTCAACATGATCAGGATCGTCAGCAAAGTCAGCATAGGTAGTGGCGATACAATGAAATGTATCGGCGGCAGAAAATTGCATAGTCATCAATAAGATCAAAGAATTAAAAAAGAAAATTCTCAAGAAATACATCTTTTATCCTTTGAACTCGGTTGATTTGGTATAATTTAGCATTTTAATTAAATAACTCAAATAGTCATTACTATGTAGCGACAAAATGCAAGAATTACAAATTCTTTAAATTAAAAATACAAAAAAACTATATGTAACAAGACGATCGTTTAGTAATAAGACAATAGGCTTTTTCAAAATACGGTTTAGCACGTCATGATAATCCTGGGACTCTAATAATGATTTTTTATTTAATTGATAGTTTATTTATAAATAAGTACTATTAAAACTTAGCTGTATTATTTGATAGAAATAATTTTGTGTTTGCAAGAAGGTGTAACCTAATAAAAAAGAAATTATATGACAGGATTTTAATCTTAAATAGATAAATCACCCAATGGAAATCATTCATGATATTAATGAATTTTTGATTTTTAATTATATGGATTAGAATTAAGAGCGCTAATAAAGAATTGTGTATTATGCATTCTTCGATATATGTGCAAGATCAGAAGTCAATGTCAAGCAAGAGATTATTCGTATCTGTTATTTTCCTGTTCATCTTGCATTCGTTTTAACTTCATTGGGCTTCGCATAGATAGAATAAACATAAAGCTGACTAAGGGAAAAAGTATCCAATTTGCAATCATGCCTGGCGGCATATGTGAGAAATAAATTGGTTTGATATGGCCTATAAAGATACGAAGAGCAATTTCTATAATAAGTAATAGATAAATTAGAGGTATCAATGAGCGGTAGCGGGCCAAGACGAGTAATTGTATGATAGCTAGGATTAATTGAGACGAACCCCAGAGAGCAAAGGTAAATATTACCTCATTCTCTTGACCGTTAGTTAAATTAATTCCTGCGATAGAATTAGCGCCACCGTCAGGATAAAATAAATGTATGAGGCTACGCAATAGACTGAAGGGCGCAATTAAGCATAACAAATAAAATGGACAGGAAGATCCTTTTATTTGATTATTTGCAATATTTGGCAATAAGATATCAATGACACGCATTGTGACTTATAGGCATAAAAAGTAAAAAACTCAAGGAGATAGAAACCAAAGGTGTATGCGAATTTGGATTTACGGAGATCTGAATATTTATTACAGCCATTCTAAGTTAGTTTTTGATAGATTAAGGCATTATGATAGAAAAACTTTTATTCACAATATTTATACCATACCTTTGAAAGCAAACTCATGATGTACGTAATCAGAATGAAAACAGCTAACTTAGGACACTTACTATAAAACCAAATTTGAGTATATTTTAATGATAGAATAAGCTATTTATAGACTTCAGCATAATAGAGTAATTCTAAGATATAATGCATAAAATATCCCAAATAAAAATCAATGACATTATGCCTAAATTAATATGGTTTGTAGCCAGGTCAATTATGAATTGGCGTTTATTCCTAGTATTATTGATAATTCTATTGAACGTCCTTGTATCTAGCGCTCAAGAAAATGAGTTACAAACGGCAACTAGCGTAATAGATAAAAGACACTATGAAGATACTGCTAAATCAGTCAGAAACAAGTTAGAAAAATATGGTTTGTCATCCGAACTATGGGTAACTCAAATTTATCAAGGAATTATTGCAGGAGATAATGAGGGAATCTCTCGTTACGGCGGAAAAACAGATGGTTTTTTGAAAATTGAGCCTGCTAAATTTGGTATATTGAGAGGCTTTACTTTAGAAACACAATACGAGCATTATTTTGGGCTTGATGTGAATAGGCAAGATGATGCCCTACTCGCCGTTAATACTGCCCAGGCCTATTTAAGAGCAGGGGGATATCATTCAGCTCTGTCTTTAGTAGCAACCCAGAAATTAGATGAGAATTTATCTATTTCAGTTGGTAAATTTAACCTCTTAACAATGGCCGCGAAAACCCCTCTTATTGGCGGGGGCGGACTAAATACTTTTATGAATAGAGCCTTTGCTCTACCCTCAACAGGAGTAGCTTATACATCGGCGATGGGTGGTCCTGGTGATCGAGTTGTGTTATCACCGCCATATAGTCTTGGGGGCCAGGTAGAATTGAAAAATGGACCCTATGAAATAGACTTGTATCTGGTCGACCCTAGAAGCGCGCAAAGTCCAAGAGTGATTCAGCGGCCATTTGAAGTTGGCGTTGCATTTGGCGCAGGAATAAAAATAAATTCTCAATTTTTAGGCCTTAATGGAAGCCACACTCTCAGAGGAGCTTATAGTAACGCTAATGGAATTAACCTCAATACTGTAGATGAATTCAATGGAAATATTAGGTCTATAAATGGTTCAATGACAAAGAATGGATATTATTTCGCTTCTTATTTAATGACGCAGAATATCTACCAGAGCATAGCAGACCCAGAAAAAAGCTGGGGACTATTTGCTCTGTATACGATTTCAGATGGTAATCCAACGCCAATAAAATGGAGTATGTTTTCCGGTCTAGCAGGAAATAATCTCTTAGTGTCTAGAGAGGAGGATCGCTGGGGGATCGGATTTTATCATTATGGCGTTAGTCAGCAACTATTAACTAGTTTGCAGCAAATAAATGATCCTCGGCGGAGCGAGACTGGCGTTGAGGCCTTTTATAATATTGCTTTGAATAAATTTAGCTATTTATCTGCTGATTTACAAATAATATCGCCTTGGGTTACAAACCGACCAGTTGAAACAATTTCTGCCATAAGAATGCAAAGTCGTTTCTAATTTTTGCATCAGCCATACATCTCAAAAGCTGATTAGTAATATAAATCCCGCTAACTAAAATGAATGAGTGAGTCTCGTGTAAATTATAATTTACAGCATCGACATCAATTCATTACTGATTCATATTATAAGCATTATCAATGGGTGTTATAATGCATTAATCTTTAAAAGAATCATAATAAATAGATCTTAAATTTATATAAATATGTCGATCAAATACAACATGAGAGGTGTAGTCAAGATAGGTATAATACTTTATTTTTTAAGATAAATTCTAGTATAAATTGATTTTTATCAGTAAATCTATTGCGAAATATGAGAGCCTTATGATCTAACCAAGGAGGCTAAATTGGATTAGAAAAAATATTTCAAAATAAGATCAAAAGGTGATAAAAATTATATATGAACATAATGACATGATGGACTATTTTGACTAAAAAGTGATTAAATATGCTGTGAGGTGATTTATTTCCTAGTGATTGATCTTTTATAAGGTTGATTGTTTGTGGTGAAGTTGGTCAATACCACAGCAGAAAATGGTAATGAAAAAATAATAGGCTATGATTAGGGATTGTGAAATATATGAATGATATAATTGAAAACGTTAATTCTGTTATTGAAGAGCCTTCCTCAACATATTCTGTTGTTATTTTTTCATTCGGCATTGGTCTTCTGTTGTCCGGGGAATTAGCCCAAGGATTTTTTGCCACTTGTGTTGGTATAGTAATTTACTTTAAGTATTTAAAGGATTATTCCAAATTTATAACATTAATTAATGATCAAGAGCGTAGAAAAATAATCTCTGAGATCAGCGCTGCAAAAGGAATTATTTTACTCCATGAACAGCGTAAGCAGGAAATGGAATTAAAATTAAAGACAAGCGAATTAACTAATTGGATGTTAAGCCAGAAAAATATTAGTGATATGTGGTATAAAAAAATAGAAGAGCTTGAAAAAAGATTATCGGAAATTCCATAATATAAGAAAGCCCCAGGATAAATTACTACTTTTTAAGGCATAGCTAAGTAATGGTATTTGTCTAAAATAAAATAGGGCTAATTGAAAGAGATGCTTGCAAGCTAGGTCTTGTTTTAAGATAGCATATTATGCTGAGATTATTACTACTTATTATGTCAAGGCAAAATAAATTCGACAAAGAGCCATGTGACAAATCATACTCTTCAAAAAGTAGAAAATATTGGTCGTTTTATGAAAAGATAAGCGCAATGTACAAAAAAAGAAAATAAATATGTAATAATATTTATTGTATAAGATTTGAGCTAATGCGAACAACTATTTTATAGCGTTATTACTAAATTGGGATATTTGAGACTCTAACAATTTAGATTGTAATTGAAAAAATCTCCTCGCTGAAAATAAATTAAAATAGCATTCAAATCTTCAGTCTTTTTTTGTGCAACAATCGACATAAGAAAATATTTGTAGATTTATTTGCTTGGTTTTGGTAGGCTGTGGGTGTGCCCAGTTTGGTAAAAGACCTTAGATAGATGAGTGCCTTATTTTTTAAATCATGTCTATTACAAGGTTTGATTATAGTAATAATGTGCTCTCAAATACAGGTTGCCTCGGCGGCAAAATTAGAAACCTGGCGGCTGGATTGCTTTGATTATAATCTCAAATTATATGATACAATTTCAGCTTGCTCGACGTTTCTTAGGAGCGGAAACCCCAATCCAAGATTTTTTATAAAAAGAGCTGGGGCGTGGCTTTTTTTAAATGATTATCAATATGCGATTTCAGATTTTAGTAAAGCTATTGATAAACGATATGGTGGAGTATTGCCCTATTATGGCAGGGCTGCAGCCTATGTTGGATCCGGTCAATTTTACGTTGCTGTGAGTGATCTTGAAAAGGTATTAATGCAGACTATTCCAGACCCGCTCATACACAAAGCGATATATAATTTACTTACATGGATCTCGATAAAAGAGAAAGAGAATATGATACCAGAGAATAGAGATAGTAAATATTCATTTTCAAATCAGAATCTAGTCATCGATAATTCTAGTTTGATCAACAAAACTGACTCTAGTAGTTATTATATCGCAATATTTCCGCTAGTAATTTTTATTGTAATTATAGGTATGATTTTAATATAAAAGGCTTATGATGATTTCGGGGGGGCATGGATGCTTAGTGCTAAATTTCAATGATTTTTTTATTCATAAATCAGCCCACTAGTTCTTTTCTATCTGATGATGGCGATGGCTGCGATATTTTTACTATGAGCCTACTGATAAAATAATTAAATTTATATGTTTAATATAATCATAATGAAATTAAAGCTACTGTATAAAGCTCGAGAGGGTGTATACCGGCTGAAAATATAACATCGAGTCAATTGATAATAGGAACCTCATGATTAATTATAATACAAAATCCTGGTGGAAATTGATTTTTAAATTCCAAGGTGGAGATACGTTAAGAACATTATTGCCAAATATATCCATTGTTGTTCTCTTTTCGATTGCTGTTGTTTATGTCGACTCAGTCTTGATGCCCGGGTATCTGAAATATACAGCTACAGTCCATAATTTGTTTGGATTTGTAATATCCCTTTTATTAGTATTTAGAACAAATACAGCCTATGATCGTTGGTGGGAGGGACGAAGGCTTTGGGGATCTCTTGTCAATGTTTCGCGAAATCTTGCTCTTAAGTTACATTTATATTGCGATGTTGATCTTCATGTAAGGGGAAGAATTGCTTATGATATATTTAACTTTTCTATAGTTCTGAAAAATCACTTACGTGGACATATAAATCAGTCCCATTTTAAATTTAGGCATCCGCCAAGCTTTGCGATAAGTCTATTAATTAAAGATATATTGGAATTGAATAGGCAGGGAACTATAACTGAAGTCCAGTTTTTAACAATTAATGATGAAATAACTGCTTTGTCTGACATTTGTGGTTCATGTGAAAGAATTAAAAACACACCGATACCTTTTTCATATCATGTTTTCATTAAAAAATTCGTATTCGCGTATATTGTGAGTATGCCGTTTGTTTTCGCCCCAGAATTTGGTTATTGGACCGCTTTAATTTCGGGCTTTATGTTTTATATTCTTGCAAGTTTGGAAACTCTAGCAGAAGAAGTAGAAAATCCTTTCGGTACTGATACGAATGATTTACCATTAGACGCTTTAACAGCGATCATCGAAAAAGACGTTTACGAAATTCTTACGAATTTCTCAGATAAAGTCTAAATATAAGAACTCTTTTTAGCTGCATTAATATTCTTCATGCTCATCCTCATCCTCGGTAGAGTTTATGTAGATAATAAGTTCGTATATAGTGTTTATTTTATTTATTAGTATTATTAGACCCAATGCTATTACAACAGAGACAATGGCAATAACGCTTAAATTATCAGCTGGCTGATAGAGCCAAGTGATAATATTATTAGTAAAATATAAAGCAGCGGCAGCAATTATTAGTATTGTTAGGATGATTGATAGTATTTTAAAAAAATTATCCATGTTTCCCTCGGTGAATTGAGCTTAAGTAAGTTATATCCATAAAGTAAATAAAAGAGAACTCATGGATGCCTTATAGTATTAATCTTCTATAGGACTATTTTCATGGAGAAAAATATAGTTCTTTATTAAAGTCTTTTGCCTATTCTTAATTATTTAATTCAATAAATTGAAATTGCTTTAGTGCCATATTTAGCGGTTCTGTTGAAATATGAACTAATCCTCCATAAGGCTGATCTAATTCAAGCGTTAATAGGATTGCGCCTGTCATTGAGACATTAGCCATCAATAAAGCAGCCATAACTACCAAATTAGGTGGGGCTATTAAACCAAGACTAAAAAAAATTGTCATTAGCCAGAATATTAAAGTGAATATAAAAAGAGGAGAAACTGTTGCGGATGAATTTTCATATATTTTCCATCGAGATATGGCCATGTCATTCCATAGGGACAAAACTGTGCTTTTTATCCATTTTTCCTGCGTCGTATCTTCTGGGAGCTCAAGAAGTTTATTTAAAAAAATATCAATACCTTCACCCCTTAGTATTTTAGGATCTATACCTTCTGAATTCGTTTTTTCTAAAATTTTTATGCCATTCATGGCCACGGATTTTAGAGCATTATTAGCCTCATAAGATTTATGCCCATATTTAAGTAGTAATCTATTAATAACAATCATTTTCGAAGCACTCGATTTAAGTTCGGCCCCTTTTGTGTCGAACGACTCTTTGGCAGTTGCGATTAGAAGTCCTAAAGTTAGCGCTGCAAGACCTATAACCACGCTTCGCGAGGCTTTTATTATTGTTTTGGAGTCTTCGCTTAAATGATGTTCTGGTAATATATATTGCATAATCATGCCAGCTATAGTTGATAAAAAGACTAATGAAAAAGTAAGTATACTAATAAAAGCTGGAGACATGTTATTCCTATCAATTAATTTTATGAGCAAGTTGTTGGGATAAATCTATATTAACGTCCTTGGACCATTGATAATAGCATGAAATTATATTTGACAGTTATTTTCTAGTAGCAGAATTAATATTTTCAGCTCATTCTATGGCTCGAAACCAAAGAATTATTTTTTATTTTTTTACGCTGACGTAACGATTGATTATTATTCATGCTCAAGATAATTTTTGAGAATCTATTAAATTTCATTCTATAATTATCAACATTTGTTAAATGAAAATAGCTAAAGCGATAAAATCGTGAGTTAAGATCTGTGGCTTTAAAAAGATTTTTTCAGAACGCCGTATGAATTAATTACTTGATCGCTTTGTAGGCAGCTATAAGGCTGAGGTATTATTTGACTAGAAAAGCTTCGCAATAATGTGTCCTTCACGCCTTCACCAAAGAAATATTTTGTAGTTTAGCCAATAAAAACAGTAATATAAGTAAATATGAAGCGGCTGTAATAGTATTGTAATTGTAATATTTTCTGTTGATCTGTATTTTTTACAATGATTCCAATGAGTTATGGTTTATAAAGCATTCCTTTATGAGCATTCGCAGATGATTAAGGCTTAGAGAAACTAAATAAGAGAGATTTGCGCCAGCGCACATTCATGCGGCTAGGCTTAGACTAAATTTGCCTCATTGCTTAACAGTCACGAGGAAGACAGCAATGACCAGCATGACCACAAAGCTACTGGGTGCAGTTCTTGGCGTTACTTTCTTTGGTGTTATAGGTCTGGCTATGGCGAATGCTTCACCAACTCATGCAAGCTTAGCAAAATCAGAAATGACTGAGACTGAAAAGGTGGCGGGGTTGGTGGGCGTCTGTCAGGTAAGACGTTGTGTTTGATTAAAGCCTGTTATAAAATCATATTTTAATCAGTTAAGCCGCCAGCTATCCTCTGGCGGCTTCTTTATATGATGTTACTAATAAGCCACAGTTAGCCAAATAAGTAGGAGCATTTATTTAATTGTCTTGAGGAAATTCAAGATCGGTTATTAGTGTCTACGTGATCATAACTCGAGTCGAGTCAGACCATGAAGATACTTAAAGCTGCAATATCTTTATTAAGTTTGAATTGCTTTTCAGCTGTTGCAGCTGACCTGGTATCAATAAAGTCGTCACCAGTTACTCCTACAGCATTAACTTGGACTGGATTCTATGCTGATTTGAATGCTGGTGGAACTTGGGCAAATAGTAATAATGTTAATCTTTACACTTGGCCAACAAAGCCGTTGTCCGGATATTTTGTAACTGCGGCTCCGTTTAATGGCGGTATTTCTTCGGGTAGTTCTTTGGCATTTATCGGTGGTGGTCAAGTTGGGTATAATTTACAGACCTCATTGGGAGGGGTTAATGTTATCGGTGGACTCGAGGCAGATTGCCAAGGAGTGACAAACACAAAGAGTACCCGGCAGTCTCCATTTTCTGCGCTCACCTTAACTTTTTCCGGTCACGATCAGTATCCGACGGATAGTTTAACAACAGTAATGACATCACTTACATATATAGGTACAGTTCGAGGCAGACTTGGCGTTCTGACGACGCAATCATTGCTTTTATACGGGACTGTAGGATTGGCCTAGGCGGAATTAATGTAGATATAGATTTATACCAACGTTTCGGTGCAGCTCAGGGATCAGGTTATTCCAGTCATAATTCAACACCTGTTGGCTGGTCAGCAGGCGGAGGTACAGAATGGATGTTCCTTCCGAATTGGACTGCAAAAGCTGAATATCTGTATTACGACCTTGGATACTTGCAGACAAACGCTAATTTCATTGCGTGGTCATCGCCGGGGGCGCAACCCACATATTCTTCGCAGGGAACGACTCAATTTACAGGCAATATCGTAAGAGCTGGCGTGAACTACCACTTTGATTTCGGAATGTCGGCTCTAATTGTAGCCAAGTTCTAATTTAAGATCCGTTCAATTCAATCTTATTTGCTGTAGTTGAGACGGCTAAGTATGATTTTGAATGGTATAATTATCCATGCATGTCGTATTTTCTAACATAAGAAAAGAGAAAGACATGATTGATCTAAGTTTTTGAATCTAAGGAATTAAATAATACTCAGATACTATTTTCAGGCAAGTTACAGCTTGGAGACTAAGTGGAGTGAAAAATAAGCAAGGTTAGCAATCGATGAAAATATCAAAGTCATAAAGGTTAGTATAATGCCATATACACGAAACCGAAAATCTTCTTCCTGTTGTGAAACTCCATAAGCGTGGATCAATCTACCTATAAGTAATAATAGACCAGGGAATATAATGACAAATTTGTTTACAGATTGAAGTTCAAGCATCAAAATCAAAAGCAGTGATAAAGGAACATATTCAGCAAAATTTGAGTGTACTCTGATCGCTCTTTCCAACTGCTTATCTGCACTGGAGCCAATAGCGATCTTTTTTCCTCTTCTAATTCTTATAATTCGTATGCTTAGATAAACATATAGTATTGTTAGTAGCGAAGCATAAGCTGCGGTGATCATTACGGCCTCTGTATTTATAGTTATTTATTATTATCATAATTTATTATATCTCGGGGAACAATCACTGTGCCTCTAAATTAGACTTCAAATAGTCTTAAGTTTTTTAGATTACCAAACCCTACCAATCATTTGGAGCTATGA
>Ga0214919_10012214_pt1 | contig 10589 bp, 5 predicted proteins | sample LL1503_MetaG_FD_177994 | JGI IMG/M metagenome (GOLD analysis project Ga0214919, IMG submission 177994) | Freshwater microbial communities from Lake Lanier, Atlanta, Georgia, United States - LL-1503 | ecosystem: Environmental > Aquatic > Freshwater > Lake | place: USA: Georgia | collected 2015-03-15 | reverse complement strand
GTAATTTTAAACAAGAAAACCGGAGCAAGGATGTTGTAGAAGCTGTAAATGTCCGCCCAGCTCCTAAAACCATGCTACTAAGTGAATATCAAAAATCACAATCACTTAACAAAAAGACAGATATTAGTAGTATTCCTTGTAGTACAATTACATTAGAAGTATCAAAGACGGTTACAAATAGTGAATCAGAGACCGATAAACCAAATGAGTTTTGGAATGATATTTATGATTTTAGTGGTGAAAAAGAAGCCCTCTATTGGAACCATAGTCTATCGAAAGAAACCATGATTAAGCTACTACAGGAACAAGGTACAATTAAATTTAATCCTATCCAGTATTATCGCAATACTATTGATAGTCAAGATTCTATGGTTAAAAAGATGATTGAACGAGTTCATATGCGCATTGTACAACAATTTATTAAGATTCTAGAACCTCTAAATGTCCATAATATTGAAAAGTCTGTTGTGGATGAAATGGTTAAAGTCGCAAGTAAAACTATCGGTGACGCACCTATTGCCGAATCAACCAAACTATCACTTATTGACACGTACAAGAAGGATCTAAATGATTATCTCACCAGTAAGAAGCCCGAATTGGCCCATCGTTACTGCTTCAAGTACAAACAACAGTTGAAGTTCTTAGAAACCATGAGTGAACAATTAGATGATACTAAAGCTATGAGCAAGTATTATAAGGCATTGGTTAACAAAAAAACAGAAGAACTAATTGTAGATGCGGTTCTTAAAAACAAGCCGTTTCAGTTTAAGGAATTAGCACATGTAGATAAAACTGTAAAAAAGGATTTCAAATTCCTAGCAAGTCTGCCATTTGATAGCAAGTACTTTATTCGTCAGTTTCAGTACGCACTTATTAAAACCTATCTAGAGACAGAACAAGCCACTCTACAAAAGCAGGTAGATGGTACCAAAGATGAAAAGAAGAAAAAGTCTGCTAGCAAGAATCTAGCAAAGCTCTCTAAAAAAGTAGAAGATTACGAAGAACTTATGGAACGTCTTGATACTATTATGAATGCTAAATTATATCCTATTCTAGATTCTCAAAACGCCGAGAAGATTACTAACATGGAAAAGGATTTGGACCTGTTTGAATACCTAAATGCTAAAGACAAGATTATTTCAGAACAAAATATTGGTACCATTGAGCTACAAAAGAAAGCCGATTTAGCTATTCTTACTAGTATCGAAAATATTGATTATGACAGTCCTAGTATCACCGAAATTTCCAACTCACTTGGTTCTATTTACATCTCGGCTAATAAGGTTTTAGCAACAGTTAAATTGTTTATTAAGTTCACTAAAAATCTGGTAGATGCTGGTACTAATGTAACACCTTCTATGCTAAAGGTTTACATTGAAACCTATACCTACATCATCAACTATTTAGAGGATAAAGATGTAGCAAAGGAGTTTAATAAACTAGATGATGAACTACAAGAACAGTACGAAGAGGTACTAGAAAAGGTTCAGAAGTATTTCAAAAAGACAGGACTAGATCTCTATGAATACCAAATGACGCACCTATACGAGTACCTTTCGCCACTTTCGCACTTCGATGAAAAGCGCCCGAAACTCGATCAATGGCAAAAGGATGTATTTGAAATGATGGACCATCGTAAAAACGTCATTGTTATTGCTCCTACCTCTAGTGGCAAGACGGCCCTATCAACCTATTGTAGTCTTATCTCTAGTCATGTACTATTTGTGGTACCTTCTCCGGAATTGGCACGGCAGGTGTGTGGTATGATTCGAAACCTGGTCCATAATAACAATCTAAAGAAGCATATCTCACTAATCACGGAGAAAGATACATACCATGATAGTACTGATAGTTTTGATATCCTAGTTGGTACACCGGGTGCCCTAGAGTCCTATTTTGTCGAAAATAATATCCAGCCAAATATTTTTGACTACATTGTATTCGATGAAATCCACCAACTAAATCAGGATATTGTTGGTTCCGAACTAGAACGCTGGATTAAGTGGTTGACCTACAAGACTAAGACCAAGTTCTTAGCCCTATCTGCCTGTGTAGGAAATTCGGAACAACTACACAAGTGGTGGGGGCAATTTGTAGAAGACATTGAACTAGTCTTTTGTAATCGCCGTTTTCTACAACAACAAAAGTTTTTATGGTCTAGTAGTGAAAACAACCTTACTAAAATCCATCCCTTAACTGTATGTAGTATGGAGTTTCTACAGGGTAATGGATTTATCGACGGTGAAGTTGTAAAATCCGACATGTCATTTACACCCGATGAACTCTATAACCTATATAGTAAACTTAAAAATCATGCTAGTTTTCCTAGTGAGCTACACCCGGCCAAATATTTCAAAACTATTCGACTGACCCTAGATATGTGTAAGGAATGGGAATGGTCCTTAAAGAAACTAGCACAGAAGATGTCTAACGAGGCTCAGGAATTTGTAGAAGGTGTTTTATCTGGTTACCGCCAGGGGCTTTCTAAACAAATAGAAGAATCAGATGTTGTAGATTTGTACAAACTGTTGAAAGAACTACAGACTCGTAATATGTTGCCGGCTATTCTGTTCCGACTAGATCCTGGTATTTGTCAACAGAAATTTACAGAGCTTGTACTATATCTAAAAGAAGAAGAGTCTCGTGTATATCCAACCTATTATGATGACCTCAAATTCTCTAATGAGTCCTACCAGGAATATCTACGAAAGGATAAGGAACTAGAGACCCTCAGCATTTCCGATGATACTATTAAATCTGGAATGACGGTTCAATCCTATATTGAAAAGCGTAAAGCTGATCTTAAAAATAGCCAACTTGCCCTATACCAAAAGAAGTTTTTTGAACTTATGAATAGTCATATAGCTTATTGTAAAGAACGGTCTGGTCTCTTAAAAGACAGTAAGGATTTAGACGACGCCACTAAGGATAAGATGCTAGATAATTATAAACGGCAGATTCAGCATTACAATAATGAAATTAGTCGGGTACAATCACTCTCAGAGATACATCCGGTTAATATTTATCGGCCGCATCCAGAATTTACCTTTCTTGAAGAGTATGTAGATAGCAATCATATCATCGAATACCGCAAGCAATTGATGAACTACATGCGTGAAGAAAAAGAGGCGCAACACAAATTTAGTTCGGATAAAAAGAGTGGTGGTAAAGAGGGCGAAGATGGTGATAATGGCGAAAAAGAAACCGATGTAAAGAATGCCATTCGTAAAGAGACCTATGTTTCCTACGATCATCCATTTATGATTGGTATGGAACGCGGTGTTATCCTATACCTAAATCGCCTACCTACACCATTTCAGCGTGTAGCACAAAGTCTTATTGCTAGTACTGTGCGGTTGGCACCAATTACATTTAGTGATCAGTCCTTAGCTTTTGGTGTAAACTATCCTATTCGTACGGTTATTCTAACGGGTGGCTACATCAATCCTATTGTAGCACACCAAATGATTGGTCGTGCCGGTCGTCGTGGCATTGATCCTAAAGGCTACACTGTCTACTATGGTGTCGATTGGGAAACTATTATTAAAGAGAAGTATCTAGAGGTAAACGGTAGTACTAGTATTGACGGTACTATTTGGCCCATGCCCTATCTATGGACTAACCTAGAAGATAAGTTTGATTTGGTATCGAAATATCACCTAAAGGATTATGTGGAAGGCAATAATATTCTCGAAGAAAAGTACCAAACATTCATTGGTGATATCGAAAGAATGTTTAACATGTTTGGTGATCAATATAATAGTGAATTACTAGAAGGGGGAAATTTTGAACAAATGGTGTTGGATATTTATAAAAACAAACACATTGGCATTCAATCTATGATGCTCCCAGTACTATTAGAAGAACTTAGTCGCTGGAAGTATTCCGCTAAAAGTCTACATGGATATGAAAAGTGGAGTATTATCCAGATCTTAACAGCATTTTTGAATTGCGATTTCGGGAATGGCGAATTTAGTGAAATGACGCGCAACAAGTTTTCGGTATGGACTAATAATGTTGGCGATATTATCCAAAAGTACAAAAAAACTGTACAATATACACCTATTCGACTAGAAGAAAAGATTACCGAAAAAGAAGTAGAATATTGGTTTAGCATCAGTAGTCTATTGTCAACACTATATAGTTTGTCGAAAGATTCTAGGGGCAATCATATGCGGAAACTCATTAGCTCATTGTTCTATGATATCAAAACTCGCCTCAAGCGTGTAGCATTTTAGTTTCTGATGATACAAAAGTAAAATAAAAACAATAAAAATAATAAAAATAATAAATAATATATAGATTCATAAAATCTATAAATTACTTTACTTTGACCAATAATTCTAAAAAGATTTATTGGCATTTAGCTAAATATTCTTGATAGGTAGCTTCAGCGGCTTCTCCTAATTCTTTTGTTTCGTTTATTAAATTAGGGTCATTTACAGACATTTCACCTAATTCTTGAGCACGTTGTTTTTTAGATGTATAGTTGTTGTATAGTACCATACATTTGGCTGCTTCGACATTACTCATATTTTTAGTCTTAGTATCGGTCCAATTGGCAACCTTTCTTAGTTCATCGATTTCCATCTTAGAGTACATTGGTGGTGGTGGCTTAACACCTAATCTCTTGGCATCTTGGGCTAATTCTTCATCTTTTAATTGTTGTTTAGCAATAACTACTAGTTTTTGTTTAGCTTCATCGGCGCGCTTCTTCCTTTCATCATTTACAGTTTTTATCATTTCTCTAAATTTTTTGGAGTTTTCCGCCACCGTTTGGTCTTGTAATCCCTTATCTCCTTTAATAGTGGCAACACAAGTATCATATAGTTTCTTTAGACGGGTGGCAACCGTAGAATTTAATGAATCATACCTATTGTCTATTATTTTATCTAAATTGTCTTGTCTATTTGTATTGTAATTTTCTTCATAGTATTTACAACTTCTAGCTAATGTTCCTATTGTTTTTACATCATAAATAGCTAATTTACCAACTTTAGGAGATATTAAACTAATCTTTATTTTCTTTACTAGGAATTCACTATTGTACTTCTTGTCAAATATTTCTTTGTTGTACTTTATAATAGCCTTTTCAGTATTTACTATAGCACCATTAGCATTATCCATTTCTATTTGTACCGTAATTTCTTTATTGTCTAGTAGGTTGAAATGAAGTACTAGTTGTTCTAGTTCTATTTGGTTCTCTAATTCCATTTCCCAATAACTATTCTCCTTCATTTGTGTTGAACTAAATGTTTTATCATTTCCATCTATAGCAAGTTTAGATTCAAACTCTATGCTTGATTGCTTACTTACTACATTTTTAGATTTAGCCCAATCCTTCATACTATAGTCTTTTGGTACAACTTGTTTTTTAGGCGGTTCCGGAACAGTCCGTGGGTTAGGAGTAGGAAGAAGCGGTGGAACCGTAACCTGTTTATCAGCAGTAGCAACAGTAGCACCTGTAGCAACTGTAGTAGTAGCAGCAGTAGCACCTGTAGCAGGCATAGGAAATTCATGAGTGTGATTTAATAGTTTTTGGATTAATCCTTCTTGTCTTTGTAGGCGTTTTTCCATGACACTTTCCATATGTTTATTGGCAGCCTGGGGTTGCTTTTTACAGCACATGTGGCAGTAATTACAGCCAAATTTGGCCTCCTTGGCCTCTATTTTAATCGTAGGGGAATATGTGTAACCATTACCACCATCTAAAACATTGATACTTACCACACGACCATCCTCTATTACTGCCTCGGCTCTAGCACCATTTCCACCACCACCAGTTATAGTAATATTCGGTGGTACTTTATAACCACTACCCTGACTAGTAATACCTATATTTGTTACCATAGTATTAGATAAGAATGCCATACCCTTAGCACCAAAACCTGTGTCTATGGGTACAAATTCTAATTTAGTACCATTTGTGTATCCAGAACCCTCATTGACAACATTGACACCAATTACTTTTCCACCAGAAATTAGTGATTCCGCTACAAACCCCGTACCCTTACCGTTAATAGCCATAATACGAGGAGGTACCGAATAGTTCTTACCCGTTTTGGCTATTTTCACATCGGTAATACCACCATTTTCATCTACTACCGGAATAGCCTTAGCACCTACACCAGCCGCTACATTACATGTAGCATTCTTAGCTACACCTCCAGCACATTTTAATGTAGATAATTCATTACCCATAGAGGCACCGGCGTAGACAGGAAAGGCGTCAGGACATTGCCAATCAGATTCGTCATTAGAACCTACAAAAATACAACTCTTTTCGCCAAATGTACCCGGGTCACCTTGAATACCTCTAGGACCTTTAACACCGTCCTTACCACGTTCACCTATAGCACCCTTCTCGCCACGGTCACCCTTGTCGCCTCTATCGCCTTTTTCACCACGCTCACCACGGTCACCTTTATCGCCCTTATCGCCTTTAAGGCCACGTTCACCCTTCCCGCCTTTAGGTCCTATAGGCCCAGAGTCACCCCTATCACCTTTCATACCTGGTAAGCCGCGTTCTCCGCGCTCACCAGCTGGCCCAAGGGCACCACGTAAGCCTTGTGGGCCTCTAGGACCCATACCGAAACCTTCCTTTATTATTGGGCTGTTTGTTTTCTTATAGTTGTAGTATACTACATATATAGAGAAAAGTACCAATAATAACAGATATAAATTTGTATACTGTGTTGACATACTACTATTAATACAGTACAAAATAAAAATAAAAATAAACATAAACAATTATCAATCGACATTAAAATTATTATTTTGTATAGATGCCGATTTTACAATAGGAAAATAGTTGTAAGAGCCTAAAATAGGTGTAAATGAAAATACAGTATGTCTTCGAACTTCATTGTAAAGTATTTGTGTAATACGTTGCCGTATTTCATCTAGATTATCTAGCCCATCTACATGATTTGATGGTTTTATTTTTAGCAACTCATTCATTAATTTCAACAATTCTCCGTGCCGCTTCTCCAACTTTTCATAATCATTCTCTAGTTTTTTATTGCGCTTCTCTAGTTCACCTATATGATTATTTAGTGATTCTAGATGTTTTTCCCTATCTTCATCATTACAAACAAGTACAAATGATTCCTCTATATGAATACTGTTTTCCATAGAGTTATCACTGGATGTATTTTCTCTATCTATTATATCCATTTCTTGTTAATTAATATATCTATAATTGATATATATCTATAATCATTTTAAATAATTTATAATAATAAGTTCGATTCAAGATTCGTTTTATCTTGTATACCTCTCCTACTACTAAAGTTACTATTCATTATAGTATCAATATATACTATGAATTCTAGTGTAAAACTATGGTCTCCTACATCATAAAAACTGTTATCTGGATTTCTAAATTGGAAATCAACAGCTACTAGATGATCTAGGGGTGTAGTATCAAAAACAGTTAAACTATGATCAATGTGGCCATCAAATATTACTGTTGTTGGAGAAGGAGTGGCATCTAGTTGTACTTTAGCGAATATATTTTCGACCCTTTGAAACTTTTCTATCTCGGTTAAAGCTTTACTACAAATAAAAAAATAAGGAAAACCTGTAGTTGCTGTATAGGGTATCTCGGAACTAATCATTTCTACATATTTAATATTTTGTAACTTAAATGGTAAAAATACACTATAATCATAAGCATTTGGATATAGTTCGGTATCTCTAGTTCTACTATCAATATTTATTATAATTTTTTTTATATGTAGTCTTCTATCGGCGTCATTGTTTTCATAGTATTTAGGCATATTGCCACGTTCCATCATAGTATCCATATACTCAGCATTCGTATTGACATCTAGTGGATCCGATATCTTGTCTTTCTTTTTTAGATATTTTCGAAATTCATTAGCTGTCTTAGTATCATATCTTTTTTCATTTTTTAGTTTAATTTCTGGATAAGGACCTAGTTGTTCGGTTTTATAGGGCATTTCAGCATTTCTGCGGAAATTAAAGTCAACTCTAGTAGATTGTTGATTACCATTTTCTGTTAATACAGCAATAGGATAAAAGGCATTTGTTACCAATAGATCTTCTTCCATTTTACTTACTAGTGGATTCTTAGAAAATAAATGTCTTTGTGGAACTTAAGAATATAATTTTATAGCCATAATATAGTAGTATTATGGCTAAGAAAAAATCTAAAATTGTAAAGGTTAAACCTGCAGCTAAACCAGTCCAGCGCGAAGACCCATTTCAATTATTCTTCTATCATGTAAAAAGACTTCCATGGTATTTCATTAAATTCTGGGACTGGCTTTTTACACTCATCACAGCTCTTATTGTTTATTTAACTAGATAACCTATCGGTTAAATTCATGCCCGTATTAACAACAAAACCCATCTGGTCTAATAATTCAAATCCATACTTTTTAACTATCATTTCTATAGGAAAGCTAGCTCTATCGCGACCTGTAACAGGATTCATCATAACCTTTTTACCCTGTCTAAATAAATAAAACATGTATCTATGATTCATTGTTTCTTGGGGCGGATTAGGCGGAGAATATTGAGCCAATTCATCGGCATTTTCACAATCACCCTTTCTGTTAAAATCTATGTTAGCTACCCACCAATGTAAATATCCAGTACTTCTATTGTCTGGATTTCCACGTAAATCCCAGCAACCATATGGCGCATCTAGGTCCCACATAACAACACTATATAATTCACCCTCTTGTTTCTTTAGAAGCTTTAGGCATGGTACTGGTTTAACACGGTATTGTTCTACAACATCAAGGCGCCAACCAACACTATAGCCACCAACTTCGTTAATATCACCATAAGTTATTTCCATCATTTATAATGTAGTTAGAAAACAAATTGATTTAGAAATATCATATATTTATAAATTAATTACAATTGCTATTATGAGTAATACACCACACGCACAAGCAGCCACCGTTTTAAGCCGTAGAGGTTATGTAATACGTAAAGAATGCCTCGATGAACAGGAATTACAAAGGATTCGAGAAGAACTAACTTTTACTAATGGTGATGAATTTAATCCATATGGTGCCGCTCCCGAAAAGTTTCCGATTTATGCCGAAAATGATGCCAAAATTTACCTACCTCGCTACTACGGCCTCGACAATTACGGTGATCCGGAGAAGATTGACTATAGTGGAGCTAAATATCCGGTTACTAGTGATATGATTAGTACACCTTTTAGTTTTAATGGTTCGCTCCGCGACTATCAAGAAGAGGCAATCAAGAAACTTTTCAAGCACTTTAAAACTCCGGGTAGTGGTGGTATTATTTGTATGCCTTGTGGATTTGGAAAGACTCGTACAACCATTTACTCTATTTATAAACTTAAAAATATGTTTTTAGAATGGAAAAAGCCTTTTAAAGTCATTATTGTTGTTCATAAGGAATTCTTAGGTAATCAATGGCGCGAAAATATCAACACTCTTATCCCAGAGGCTAAAGTGGGTATTATTCAGGCCGATAAGGTTGATGTAGATGGTAAGGATATTGTAGTAGCCATGTTACAATCCTTGAGCATGAAAGACTACCCAGATAGTATGTTTAACCAATTTGACTATGCCATCTTCGACGAGTGTCACCATTTGGCCGCCAAAGTGTTTTCTAAAGCTCTACTTAGGATTGGCTCTAAGTATCTATTAGGCCTTAGTGCTACCCCTAGCCGGGCCGATGGTTGCCATGACATCTTTTATCACTCTATCGGCCCTATTGTGTACAAGATTGAACGCCCTAAGAATGATAAGGCACTAGTTCATAAAATTGTAATTAATAGTGACAATGATAATTATTACAGGGAAGAGGTTAACAAATACACCGGTACTAAAAATATGGCAGCCATGGAGAATTCCTTATGTGCCTTTCCTGATCGTAATAAACTTATTGTAGAATCTATGCGGAAACTACTAGAGAGTGAAGATGGTCGTAAAATTATCCTATTTAGTAGCCGCCGCGACGATAAGCATCTAGGATTTATTAAAGAATTACTAGATGCCGTTCCTATTATTAAAAAAAATGGTGAAGTGGCTACATATGGCTACTATATGGGTCGTAAAGCAACTAGTAAGAAGAAGCACAATGAGGGTTTGAAAGATAGTGAGAGTAAGGATATTATTATGGCCACTATTTCAATCGGCAAAGAAGGTCTGGATATTCCTAAAATCAATACCATTATTTTTGCTACACCTATCAAAGGCTTCGAACTCAAAAAGGTGAATGGTAAAATGGTTGAATCCCAAACTACAATTGAACAAACTATTGGCCGTATTCTCCGCGAACCACCGCAATTTCGCACCCATATTCCTATTGTCATCGATATTGTCGACAACTTTTCCAACTATATTAAATGGTGTTACACTCGTAACGCATTCTACAAACGTGTAGGTTATCCTATGACCCGCAATGTAGTTGTATTAAATAAGGACCAGGCGGGTAGACAAAAGTATAATCTAGACTTCTTGACGAACAATGATATATTCCATGCTAGTGAAGCGGCTATTAAAGAGGCTGTAGAGGGTATAGAGCGAGAAGATAGTTCTATGTCTAGTGATTCTAATGTAGAAGGTGCTTGT
>Ga0214919_10012212_pt1 | contig 10591 bp, 6 predicted proteins | sample LL1503_MetaG_FD_177994 | JGI IMG/M metagenome (GOLD analysis project Ga0214919, IMG submission 177994) | Freshwater microbial communities from Lake Lanier, Atlanta, Georgia, United States - LL-1503 | ecosystem: Environmental > Aquatic > Freshwater > Lake | place: USA: Georgia | collected 2015-03-15 | reverse complement strand
CTCATTCTCCTCCTCGGCGTCCTCGTCGCTCATGTAGCCTCCGAAACTCTTCGTGTAGAAGCCCTCGTATTCCTCCATCGTGAATGGTACAGGCGCGGCGAAGGAGTTCTCGTCCTTGGATACGACAATAAGAAGGTCCTGATAGAATACGGTGGTGTCATAGGGCGTCGGCATCTGATGCTGGTTTTCCGTGCCTTCGGTGCCTTCTAGGCTGCCAAATAGGAAGAGCGTGAAGGATTTGTATGAATAGGAGCCGACGGGCAAGACCTTCTGGGTTTTCTTGAAGTGGGCTTGGATGGCTTGGTCGGTGAGGCCGGATGCGGGACCGCTAATCGTGAGAGGCTCCACATCGCCCCGCTGGCTGAGAAGAAGAGTGGGATAATCCTTTTTAGATTTGGAGGGCGGCATTCTCTTTTTGGAAATAGGAGGGGAGTGTTTGAACCGGCAATTTTTCTTAAGGGGGCTAGAACTTCGTTCGCCCCCCTTGACCCCCTCCGAGTTGAAAATTATTCGCCGGCGCCTAAAATGGTGGCGCATAAATCCCTATAAGGATGTTCAAGAGAGTTTGGACTCCAAAAGAGTGTGCCTTTCAAGCCACAGAATCAAAGATTACTATCTATGATTTCGGTGCCTTTTACGGAGAACTTGTGGATGATGATTGGACCTGTTGGGAAATCGTATCCCGGACGAAAGTGTCCGGCGAAATCGTGGAGATGCTGCGGGCCTGTCCCCAAGACTGGGTACCAGGGCTAGCACCGCCCTCGTGTCAAACATATACTGGTACCAAATTGAATGATACTATTTCTATTCGTGGCTGGTCTCTGAAGACGACGGAGTTAGAGACAGAGAGTCCTGTTTCCGAATGGGATGAGGGGCGGCAGCGTCCACGGCCGCAACAACCGAGTCCACCGCAGCAACAACGGCAGAATCCACGGCCGCAACAGCAGACTCGGCCGCCGCTAAAACAGCATGTTCTGCAGTCGCGGCAGCAGCATGTACCGCCTCCTTCACAGAAGCAGGTACATGGGAATTCGCCACGACACACTCCGCCTCTCTTACAGTCGCAGCCGCAGTCGCGGATGCAGCAGATACAGTCTCAGTCGCGGCAGCAGCCACGTCAGCAACAACCTCTGCGGCAACCTCCGCAACAACCTCTGCGGCAACCTTTGCAGCGGCCCCCTCCGCCATCTTCAGAACACGGCGAACTTCCTCAGGAGGGGAAGAAGACAGCGGCTTCCCCGAAGATTTTAAGAGGCAAGACGCAAACGATAGCCAACTCCACCGTCCCTTCTTCAGTTCAATGGACACCTCTTGTACAGATTGCGCAACAGCCGTCGTCGCCTCGGAGGTAGATGCCATTTCTCTTATCCGCGCAGATTATTTTCCTATTTATTTTTCGCGGCAGCCTTCAGATGTCAGCATTTCGTACCGGTTTATGGATCGTTTTATTCGCCTTCCTTTCATACGCTCTCTTCAGAGTGTCCACTCTACTCTTTAAGAAGTACTACAGCGCCGATAGCTTTCAGGCGAAACAAATGGTTTCAACTCCGGCACCGGCCTTAGTGGTGAATTCCGCCCCGCCTATGGAGCCAAAGGGACCTGTTGCTCCGGCTGGACCAAATCCTCCGAACGCCGCGCCGCCGCCTGACCAAATGCGCGCGAAGCTTCCTGAGGAGAAGCCCATGGACACAATGGACCAGGTGAACAGTGAAGTACCGATAAAGGATAACCTGAGACATCCGGAGCGGATGTTCAATGCCGGTGGTGATCACAGTGGTACGAAGCGCGGTGTAGAGTCTGGTATTGCTGGGGATACACAGGGGGCGCCTGGCGGTGCCGCAGGGAAATTCTCCCCCGATTTCGCCCAGAACGGCGGGGAGTTTATGAGTGGAATCTTCGCGAATGATATGGTGCAGGGGGATAACTTCGCCGAGATATAGAAGATCTTTTTTCAAAAAAAAGATCCCAAAAAACAAAGTTGAAAATTTTATTTAGGGGGCAGTCTTGGACTTTTTTAGAAAAAAAAGTCCCTAAAAAAGTCCCTCCTAAACCCCTACCACCATACTCCTATAGAATGGAGGAGCCTGCTGGTAGTATTCGTAACAGTCATCGCGACACGAATCCCATCAAGCGGAAGTTCGCCCCCAAGAAGTTAGCCGAGGCCGCCCGTGCGCTCGTGGACGGATGTTCGGCGACCGGCCCAATCATTCGGCAGCGTCTGGATGTTGAACGCATGAAACAACCCCTTCAAAAGGGTCTGTTTTATGTGATAGAAAATGATGGAATGGCGGAGCCTGGCTTCCTCGTGTTCCTAAGTGGGGCCGCACCTGTCTTCTTACAGACGAAGACAAAGGCCGCGCCCCCGTGTACGCTGCGTATGCGTGTGAGCCCGACGTTAGGAGAGGGCGGCGGCTCCATCCTCATTGCGACCCTGGATGCCATTCAGCACACACTGCGTATTGAAGATGTATGGATGTGGAAGGGTCAGGCCATTTATGATACGCAGGGCTATTCAAAGCGTCGCGAACACCTCAAAGAATTCGTGGAGCGCTGTTGGGTTCCTGATGCGCGCCTGATGGGGGGCATTCAGACGACGATTCTGAATCCGAGGTCGGTGCAGGCCTTTTTGGAGACGCCGGCGACGTCTGTGAGTACGATTGAGCTGATTCCTGAGATGGCTGGGAAGCGGCGTATGTGGCAGGGGGGCGGGACGCCCCCCTTTCCCCCCTCCCAGACTACCTCAAAGGATGGGGGTTCTGATAGGCCTACTATCCCACAGCCGGCTACCACAAAGAAACGATTTGATTTAGCAGAATCTCCCCCCATCGATAAAAAAATCACCTTGGCAGGGGGGGCACAAGTAGTGCCAGCATGCCCCCCCACAATAAAATTTTCACCTTTGGAGGGGGCGGGGGGGACAGGCTGTCCCCCCTTGGATAAGAATTTCACCCGCGCAATCGCAAAAGCCGTCGACAAGATGCCCGATATTTACGATCTGTGTGACGAGGATGGACGAATCATTGGCCAAGGCTCCGTCCAACAGTTCTCCCTTTCCCAGACGCTCCGTTCCAAGCAGACAGCCTCAGGAGTTCTCGTGACCGTTCGCTGGAGAGATGAGTTCGGCGGCTATGAGATTTCTGGCATAGTCTAAATATAAATCTCCGCAAGTCTCCCGCCAACCACCGCCAGTTGCTGAAGCAATGTGGCGACTGCCGGTACCGTATGAAACATTCGTATACTCCCTTCCCAAGAGAGTCTCCGAATTATTTCGTCCCGCATGAGATTCTTCGATCGCAAAAGAGCCGCTCTACAAGAGCAATCAAGAGGATACGGACGCACGGTCTCATGCTGGAAATTCGCAAGAATTGTGCGTATTGTCGCGGCATTCTCACGATACGGCCCCGCCCCCGGAAATTTCCGTAGAACTCCCTGTGCAAGACAGTAGCCGAGTATATAACGCTCTAGGACTATTTCAGGAGTTTCCACAATGGCGTTAGAGGCTACCGTCTCAATTTGGGAAAGGAAATCCTCAATATTGAACCCAGGATTATTTTGGATTATTGTGCGTAAACGATGGCTGACTCTGTAAATATTATGAACGATCTCGTTGGCGGATCGAGGCTCTAAGGGCGCCCGGCAATTCGGACAATTCCCTTTATTCAGAAGCCACGGATCTACACAGACTGAGTGAAATGCGTGTTGGCAGCTTTGAATCGCGCGGACACGTTCGCCCTCTTTGATATCCTCCTGACAGACCGCGCAGAATATGGATTCGCCAAAGAGGTCGTATAATTCCGTCTTTGCGTTTATAATATCCATGCTCTACTTGCTATAGATATTATCAAGGACACTTTAGCGTGTCTTGGAAAAATCTGTCCCCCCTGAATAGAGATGCCTACGCGTAAAAGAGGACAACGTGGAGGAGGTGGAAATAGTTATTCATTTGGTGCGGCAGTTTCGCCTGGCGCGCCCTATGCCTCAGAAGTTACAGGGGCGTCTTCGTGTATGGCTGCGGCTAGACCTGGAATGATCGCTGGATATTCTCCGCCGGGTCTGGGAGGGCTTCCGGGTATGGCTGGTGGTGCTAGACGGCGCTCGAAGCGCTCGAAGCGCTCTAAGCGCGGCTCTAAGCGGCAGCGGGGAGGTCGCTACATGGTCGAGCCGTCTCCGTACGGCGAGTCTGCGTCCACTGGCCCGAACGTTTTTGCGCCCGTCCACAAACTCGGCTGCGAGTTCCAAGGCGGCGGCGGTGGTGTAGACCTAGCCTCTTATTCCGCGCCCACTGCCGGATACGGAAACAACCCCTCTTCTTGGGTCGCTTCCACAGGTGCCCCGGTCCTATTACAGGCCCCGTATGATGCTCGTACGATGAACCCTGCGTGCCTGAAGACGGGTGGTGGTAAGCGCCGCGGAACCAAGCGTTCTAAGCGTCGCGGATCTAAACGCAAGCACTAAGCATACATTCTACAAACGCCATTTGGTTTTTTATTAGACAATACAAAACCAAATCTCGTTACAAACCCCCTTTGAAAAAAAGGAACCTGGTTAGAGTATGCCGCCGGCAAGAAAGTTGTTTAAAAAAATGCATGGTGGAGGCGACCTGTATATGCCAGGCATCGATAAAAATGACATATCGAAATTCATTCCCGGCCAAATTGCCGACCTGGCCCTATGGATACAAGCCGATAAATCCCTGTGCGATTTCAAGCCCGTTCAAGAATACGTGAAAGGTATATCCCCCTCCATTGCGACAAATATACTCGAGCAATATGGCGACAATCCCTCCCAGAGTGTCCTCGTAGCCATCAACAGTCGCGTCGTCTCACATCCGAATTCTCTTATACGACTGGAACTCGACACAAGCGGCAGAACACGCTTCCCCACCTTTGTTTCCAAACCAGATGCCCTCGACGTGATTTCCCTACAAGATATGGTCGATCCAACAAATACCGGGCAACGCAGAGAAAAACTCTGCACAAAATCGGAAATGATCATGAAATCGGCGAATATGACTGTATTTAGTATATCAAAAAATATTAACATCGTCTTCAATGACAATCTGCAAATACTTATTATCGCAGTCGATGACATATCCGCGCAAGACACCGAGTTTTCGGAAATACTGATTTACTCACGAGGGCTGACATTCGCCGAAATGGAAATCATAGAAGGCTATTTCGCCTACAAAAGGAATGACCAGTACCTCTTGAAACTCAATCACAAATATCTTCCGAGCATTGAATCTATTCCATTCATAAAAAGCATATCGGGTCAATTGTCCGATACGGAAATCGCTCTAAGAAGTCACATGGAAAATTTCGACGTCGCAGTGAACAACTATAGGGCACAATTGCCAGATGCCCATATACTTCAAAGGGCCGCCAATCTAAAAGAGAAGGCTAACGCCGCCATACAACAACTTTCTATTATTCGGCAAAACATTACGAAGGGTGCTCTGTACTCCAGAAAGGAGAAGACAGAGACCATCGAATCGGTATTCGATTCGATACATAAACTCGGCCTCTATTCGACCCCGTTCACAATGGAATTTTTCGAATCGAAAATAAATGATTTCAAGGGCGTTATGAATGAACTGGATGCCTATATGAAATCACTGGAGGATGTCGACAAGGACGTCGCCGTCGCCGTCGATAAAAATAAGACGAGCGACCAAATGAAGAGGAGAACGACCGCAATATCAGTGGAAGCCCTTGAAGACAAGAATGCCGCTGTCGAGGTGAAAACGTTTGTGGCGGCCCAGCGGGCCAAATTAGAGGCCATCAGCAAGCTAGGAAAAGAGAAATACGATGCCCTATACGCAACTCTCATGACAAAACTCAAATACGATGGGGAAAATCTCGAGTATTACTACACCACTATAAAATCGAAATGGGATGCGCTCATGGTCACGTATGGAAACTTAGACGAGAAAATATCGAGCGGAGACTGGCTGACGTACGACGCGGCACTAGATAAAACGAACACTGTAACAAATAGGAATAATAAAGTCTATCACGTTAAATACGTAAATTCATATCTGGATCGCATACAAACTCTGTACGAGCAAATTCGGAATCAAATTGTGGAAGGGGATCTCGTGTTTCTCAGAAATGAAGCGGAATATATTATCTCCATATTCAAAACACTTACGAAAAAACTCGAGCAGAGATCGATTTCCCCTCTTTCTAAGAAAATGTTCGCACATTTTTTCAAACGGAAACTAAAATTGCTAATGAAGTACGAGGCCGAATTCAAAAAGCACCATTCCATTATGAGTGATGCCGTCGACGAACTTCTCCGTATTCTCGGGTTAAATAAGACGCACAGTTCATCGCAAATAAAGTTGGAAAAGGAATTTCCCATTCCTATCACATACTTTTTCAAGGAATCGGCGCAAAATATTTGCTACATTCGTAAAGTGAATAAACATGACCATTCTCTCACAGCCATCGAGTACATTGTGACAAATGCGGACGGTACCATAAAGTATCTAGATGCCGTCGATAGGGAAGTTGAATTCATCTTTCCATCTCTTGAAAATATTTCCAAGAGTGATGTCGACGATTTTTACATAAAGAAACTGCAATTTTGCAGTGAGACCGGTTCCCCCCTCTTTCGTAAATATGCGATTCTAAAGCCTTACTCAAAAGATGAGGGAGTCATCGATTCGATTTCCCATAGCCAGGTACTCTCCAAATTTTTTCACAAAGTCGAGGGCCGATTTGAAATTCCGCGCGACTCCGAAAACGGAATTTATGAGATGTTCGCAACTTCACCACAGCCGCCCATATTACTACCAAAATATGCGATAGCGGTTGGGACGTTTTTCATCTGCGTAAATGTAGGAACAGTCGCATTCCATATACAAATTCCAGGCTACACCGAAGATTCCTATGATCTCATTGGCCCAGAGGAGGTCTGCATGTACACCTATCTCAGTGATTCAGAGGCCAGTTCGAAAGGTACTTTCTATGGTCGGATGCAGTGGATGCCGAACCGGATCGCCTACGATACGATTTTTGACCGCCCGAGATCGTCGCTCTGCTGTAAAATAACGGAACTCTCCAAATATATTTGTATGATTACGCCGACAATGCCCCTATTTGACAGAAATGGCTTTCTCGTCGAAGTCAATCCGGATGAGAACGCAAATATATATGATATTGACGATATACATCATGCGGCTCCCTACAAGCTCACAATAGGCCCCGACCTGAAAGTGTCCGATTTGGAAATTAACACGGACTGGGGGGAAAAGCCGGGTCCTGCGCCCCTTCCAACCAAGTTAACTCTGGCTACGGAATCGGGAACGGGTCTCCCTGTATTTTGTAACGCGGCTGGCAATCCCGCAGTCGATGAATTCGGATTTACCAAATATTTATCCGCGCATATTCTACAAATAAAGGATCAGACAGTGACACGTACTTCGCAGGGAAGTTCGATGGAAGTTGTTTTAGATTCGACAACAATGCTTATTCAATACGGTTTAATGTGGGATTACGACCTATTTAAAAAGGTGTATCGCAGCAATTTCGTAAAATCCGTGAACAATACATATATATTCGTGAATTCGCTCGGATTTCCGCTGGTCAGTCCGTCTAATACGTATATTGAAGTGGATAAGTATTCATTTGATCCGCCGTATTCTGTAACATACACCGAGAATTTCATTACACAGTACACCTATATTCCAGAAGAAAGCCAATTTTTCGTACCTAATACGAAAGCACTGGAAGTAAAATCGTACCCGATGTTAATAATGCGAAATTCGGACGAGCGTGAATCGGCCACAGTCTTAAAAGCGATTCAGATAATATCCTACAGGTATACGACAGGAAATGCATATATTCAGTATACCGTCACGAAGTTACAGACAGAACTGGCGAATTGTAATGCGCTCAAGGCGCGTTTCAGAGATATTGACGAAACCATCACACTACTAAATAAATGTATAGGGGATATAATTAAATTGCATGAAAACTACGCCACCTATAATGATACCATAACGGCAATAAAAACGCGCGAACTTCTCTCGAATAAAACGAACGACGAAATGATGGCAATGAGCACATTCGATCTGAAGATGAAGGACGTTTTGGGGAAAGTCTATAAATCTTTCACGGACGGAATGAAATCGGCCACATTCTTCAAGTGCATTTTAAAACGGATCGATAAGATTCGCGCAGAAATTAAGGATCTGCGCGAAGAGAAAGAGATTGAAATCATCACGAGTATAATAAACATACAAACTGTGCTGAAAAATCAGAGCCTGACACAGGGCACACCTCCAAATCCGGAATTAACGAAATTGCTCAATACCTGTTCAAAAAAGAAGGTTGAATTCGACGGCGTACTAAATACGCTCGACGATAATATAAATACTATACCAACCGAGTTGAGCTATCTGGATAAATGGGTGAACGATCAGGACATGTTGATTGAGAGGGCGATTTTCTTACACCATGAGATCTTGGATATTGATAGTTTGCACACAGTGGACGTTTTCACACAGCAACTCTCAAATAATTTGAAGAATACTACGAAAGTACTAGAGGAAAACGTGGAAAAAGTGAAGAGTCTGATCGAATATAAGAAGAAGATCGCAAAATGGCTGGGCCTGTATCCGGATGCGGTGGCCATGAAAGAATATAGTGAACAGGTTCCAATCATATCATCTGCGCAGAATTTGAAAGGATACACTATAACTTTTCCAATTTTCGAAGAATTGCAGAATCCCTATATTATCCGAGACTGGTTTAGTCTTCTAAATACGGATACACTTTCCAAGACGGTTCGCACACGCATTACGATTAAAATAACGGATCCAATGAAGGCCTTTATTGATAAATATGGAAAATACTATACAAAATACGATATTAGTGGCTTATCTCCGGCCCCTTCGACCTATGAACTATACAATGCGGACAAACTGAAGGAAATCGTTGATGCATCTAATAGACATGTGGACGGTTTAATCGCGGAGGCTCTCGATGGAGAGGCGGAGCTTGCGCCCATTTTTAAGGAATATAAGTTGATCAGTTCCGATCTGAGAACGGAAATACAACCGGTCTTAGTAAAACAGGCGACCGATATTCAAGCAAAATGGGTCGACTCTACGGGAGAACGAACCGCGATGCAGACGAATCTGAAATTGCTCGAGCCGTATTTGCAAGGCGACCAGGTCACAAGAGCGGCGAAAATAGGGACCGATATGGATGCCCTGTTCACCTCTGATAAATTGTCGGATATTGACGATATTCAACATAGTTTGAAAGTGCCCGATTATTACGCTAATATGAACTATATGAAAATGATCGAGACGGCGGCGGTATGGAATAATACGTCGTCCTATCTAGGATTTCTCTCGAACGAAATGTCGAATATCCAGGAATCTATGAAAACGCTTTCGAGCGATATTACAAACGTACTTTCAGCAAATATTCAAACGAGTCGTGATGATCTTCAGAAGGAAATTACGGCCACCAAGGCTGCGATCACGGATGGGGCCAAATTGAAGGATTTCGGCGATACGATTGATCCACTTCTTCTGAAAATGATGGCGAAGACCCCTATAGATATACCGTCCACGATTGAAATCACGGGGAGCATCACAGATATTAAGAGGCGGCTAAAGGATTATGCGGTATAAGAAGAAGAACATGAGTAATGTGCCAATGGTAGGGGGGGATCTTATACTATCGGATGGATCTTCGGTATCTACCGGCATTCTAAATGAAATCGCAAACAAGTCCGGCATATCATCTTTTGCGCATTTTTCATCATTTCAGCAGGTCACGACTCTTACGACGGATCAAATTTCGGCCCTGATCAAGCAGATCGACGGACTTATTGCAAACGAAAACAAGAGCATAATAGACTCCCAGTCCCAGATAACGGCGCTCCAGACAAGTATCAATAATCCAGTGACGGGATATCAGGCGATCTATAATTCCACTACACGTGCCTACAGTACTGCCGTATATTTGTATTATGCGCAACGGAGTATTGTAGATGCTGACTCGCTCCGCTTAAGTACGCTGTACGATCAACTGAGTTCCGTGGTCGTTCAGGAGAATATTGATATTAGCACCTTGGTCGGATTGGAGGCGCAATACAGTACATTTGTAGCGAATATTGAGATTAACAATACGGATCTAAATAGGGAGTTGCAGAATTACGAGACCCTGCATACGACGATGGAGTCCTATGAAAGTGAATATTCGATGCTGCTTTCTTCCTATACAAATACCACGGATGAAGTTATGCTAAGTACACTTTCTTCGATGATGACTGCCGATATAAACGAGGAGAATAGGCTACAGCCCTATATAATAAGTACCCTATTGAACATTTCTACACTGTCATTCCTTTCCACGACCTACTGGAATGATATGACCGTCTATACGTCGTCTTATGGACCCTATGGGATACTGAGGGATAATACTTTGAGCACGATCAAACAACTTATGATAGAGCAGGCAAGTCTCACAGCTCAAATCGGAGACTACGACAGTCAAATGCACGATTTAAATACGAGTAGTATAATCGCTTTTGCAGAGTTACGAGGCGACATAGTAACATTCTATTCGGA
>Ga0214919_10012211_pt1 | contig 10591 bp, 6 predicted proteins | sample LL1503_MetaG_FD_177994 | JGI IMG/M metagenome (GOLD analysis project Ga0214919, IMG submission 177994) | Freshwater microbial communities from Lake Lanier, Atlanta, Georgia, United States - LL-1503 | ecosystem: Environmental > Aquatic > Freshwater > Lake | place: USA: Georgia | collected 2015-03-15 | reverse complement strand
ATTAACAAAGGAGAACTTCCTGTTGCAAAGAAAGGATTATTTTGTGATTTGCCATCAACTGCTGGTTGATCGTTATCTCTAAATGGAGTGAGTTCTTGACCAGGAGTATAATGAATGAAAGGTAAGCCATCAATAACTTGACTAGTAACGTTACCCCAGGTACTTATCGTGCTCCCTGTTATTTGTGCCACGTCTTGTGCGTCTGCTTGTTTAAGCCATCTAGAAGAATTAGCTAAACCAATACCTGGCATGAAATAATACAATTCAGATGCTGGAGTTCCACTTTCTCTATAATTGACGATTGACGTTCTATTATATACGGCTCTTATTACAAATCCAACTTCATCTGATGTTAGTTCTTTGCCTATATACATGAATTCTGAAATATAACCAGAATAAAGAGTTGTTCCTGTGGTGTCAACCCACTTTGCAAATCTAATGCTTTCTGTGTCGAAATCTGAAGAAACAAAAGTTCCTATAGTCCCAGTTGTCTTTGTTTGCTCTATACTGGCTCCATTTAATGCACCATAATAAATGCGAATATTATTTGGATCACCGCTACCATCATATGTAACAGTTACATTTTGCCAAGCACCGCCAATGTCACCAGTATCGGTTATAGCATATATGTAATCTTGAGAGCTTAAACCACTATAAATTCTTAATTCTATTTCTCCATTATTGATTAAAAGCTGCCAACAAGCATTACTGCTAGCATCAGCGGCTCCCAAAGAAACAATTGGTTGTTCACCTGACACATTATCCGGATATACCCATACAGATATTGAAAAAGGTTTATTAGGGGCTACACTTGGATATGCCAAATCATTATCGACAAAAGCTGTTTCTGGATAATCTCCGGAAACACCGCCGTCAAAATATATAGAATTCAATGTAGAAAATAGTTTTTCACCTGCTGGCCAATCATTGCTTAATCCATATGGCAATACCATCCAATTTGGGTTAGTTGGAGGATTTAAATTGTTTTGTTCTACAACTTGATCATTACTAACTTTATTGAATGGAGTTCCGACATATGTTTGTTTGAACAATTGTCCGTTAGTGCCTTCTCCTTTATATTCTGCCTCATTCCATCTTTGATAATGAATTGTATAATCTGTCAAATAGTTTAATGTTTCGCCAGAAAAATTAATAACACTAGTATCATCAAAGTTAACTTTATAGTTACCAGTTCTACCATCTGTAGAAAATCTGACATTTGTTGGATAAGAACCGGTAAGAGCATCACGTTGTTGCAACTGAATGCGAGCAGGCAACATTCTAATTCTGGAACCTTTTTCTTGTCTACTCATGATCCCCTACTCCATCCAACATATGCAACGCTATCTGTACCATAACGAGCTTGATTTGGACCATATATAGTATAACCTGCTGTTGCTGATTTTTGAGTATATGTTTGTCTTATGTCTTCGTCTAAATTGATGTCTAGCTTTTTTAGAACGCTTATAAAAAGAGCATTTTGCGATGTGTCAGCCAATGCCAATTGATCTACCACTTTTTCATCATCAAGGTCATTAAAAGGTTCAATTATGGTTCTAATAAAGTCAACATAACCTTCAACAACAATCATGTCTTCAATTGAACCAGCACCAAAATATCTTTGACCTAAATCTAAAAATGGATCAGAAATAAGCTGAGAAGCATATGGAATTAATTGCAAGATCCTGCTATTGCCTTGTGGCAAGTTTAAATCCGGATTTCCATCTTCCAGGTTTCCTTTTGGTCGATGTATTGGATATGCGCCCTCGGCTACTGATTGAATTAGTCTAAAAGGTTTTGTAAGAGGCTCAATAACCGCTTCTTCTGCTTGTTGTGGACCATTGTTAAAGTATATTGGATAAGGGTAGCTGTCAAATCCATTTTTTTGTGATGTTATATATAGAACCGGATCGAATTCAATAACGTTATCATAATAAGATATATCATTTTGATATTCTGACCAAGAACGAAATTGTCCAAAAGTGGTAATTCTTGTTGCGTGTTTAAAATTACCAGACCACATTTTTGGCTGATTGCTTTTAAACAAATGTTTATTTGTTCTTATTTCAGAACCTTGTCTAAGTCCATCAGTTGCAGACGTATCCATACCTCCGGAGCCGGTAGTGGTATATATCGATATGGCATCGGCTTGAGAATTGACCGGATCAACATCGTTATATGGAAAATATTCAAGTTGAACTTTGTCCATCAGATATTCAGAACGTGAAACCGGTTCTAATTCTTTGTTTTTTTGAAAAACTATAACGTTTATGTCTGGCATATGTCCTTATTATATATAGAATAGAAGTATAAAACTAGTATCTAACAAAATCGCCAGCAATTAACGTTAGAAGAATGGTGTCTCTTAAGCCATTCCTGTTGCTGTCACCCAAATATATATCTTCAAAAAGATATTGAAATTTTGAACGTTCAAGCATGTGGCTTTCGATAACGAAATTTGTTCCTAAAAACTTAGTTTTCTTAGGAATTAATTGAGATGTAAAGTTGCCGATGTTCGTATCTACCCATTTGAAAAATTCAACATATTGTTTATAGCTAACCTTGTCAGTTAGACGATTGAAATATATATTTCTTAAGTTATCCAGTCCTGGATAATCAGGCGAGAAAACTAACTCTGGATTGCCTAATACGTTATCTAGTTCATCTAGTGTTGAGAAGATGGTAACGATATCTTGGTTAAGAGCATCAACAACGCTAAAATCGATTGTGAATTTCGTATTATCTGTTGGAGTTTCGGACTTCGGTATTTCATATACCGGTGCTACCTGTGCCCATGGTGTCTGTTGTACGTCTTCAAAATTTTCAAAAGAACGTATACGAACTTTATTCGTAGTGCTAGCTTCATCAAAATATGGAGATATATAACTAAAATAAAATCTTTCTGGATATATTATGTTACTAGAAGTCGGAAACATCGTACCGGAAAGAGAAAAATTGTTTTGCGAATAATCAAAGATAGCTAGTTTACCGGAACTATCTGACTGTGTAACCGCTTGCTCACTTGATGCATCGATACGAATTCTTTGGAATGAACCACTTTTATTTGTAACGAAATTATAATTTGTTAGTGGAGTTTGTACTCCAAGAGATTTGAAATTCCTAACGTGCTCTTGCCATTCAGCATCCTCAAGATATTTTGACCAAAATCTTATTTGAGTAGCATAACCATTGAAATACGTATTGCGAGCTTCTGAAGATATTAGTGGGTCATTTAAGAAACGATTTATACCAGTAGATACAGAACCCGAACCTATTACGAAGAAAGAACCGCTAGCGTTGACCGATCCTGTTACATGGTTCCAAACGTTATCGTTTCCTCCAGCGTAATCATCGAAATATGACTGAGTTGTAAAGCTTTGATATATCTCGCCTCCGATATTCTTAGCAACTCTTAGGAAATAAGAACTAGATACAAAGCTATTAATATTGTCATCATTTCTTTGGCGACCAAAAGAGACATACCACTTATCCCCATCGAATATATTAACGCCGGTTATGTGCATTTGCATATAAGGAGACGTTGTTGCGCCGTTAGACCTTACATACAAAGTCATGCTACCGGTAGTTTCATATGTGTCAGTACGTACTGTTGGTCTAGCAATTAGATTTGTTATTAATGAACCGCTGGTAGATATCACACTGCCAGTAGTATACATCCTTACTAAACTTTGATTTGATGCAACATTAAAAGGATATTGATATATTGCTTCATAGCTCCAAGATCCGGAGGTTAGCAATCCATCATCTGAAGTACCATTAACATATGGATATCCAGGTTCAATTCTAGATGCAGATAGATATGGACTTGTTATAAGACCTCCTTTTAGAAAACTTATCTTTGTAGATATTTTATTTCGGATAGCTCTTGCAAAGTCTAGATTTTGCTTTGTTGGTCCACCGTATTCTCTTATCCTGAAATTGTTATCTGGATCAATTCCTAGTGTCCGTATGTAAGTTTTAATTGAATGTAAAGTGCCTTTTGAGGTTATTATTTCTCTTATGTTTATTAGGATTTTACGCCAAATTTGGTTTTGAATGTATTGTAATGAATATTGATTTGTGCTAGGACTAGAACCTATATTTTGAGAGTTGATAAATTGTTCTATTGTCGCAGAAGAGAATATAGGAGGCAACTCAAAGCCTTGATTTCTGGCAAAATCTTGCAAAAACTGATCTGGTATGGTGTCAACATTGTTATAATCAACTGCTATCAAATCACTGAAAGATTGAGTATATAGCTTAAGTTCATCGAAGAATTTAGCCCATGTATAAAGCAAAAGTAATAGTACTTGAGTAGCACCTAGAGTTGTTGAACGAGGATCGTTGCCCGCAGTTAAACTATCTATTATTGGACCTTGTTCCGTTTGCAACGCATCTTCAACTTGTCCTTCTAAGAAATAATGACTTGGTACCAGCTTGGTAATTAAATTTGGATTGATATTGTCATATATACTTGCGCTAGCATAAAACGAAGTTCTATAGCTAGTAACTTCTGGATGGTTCGCAAATATGATTGGAGCAAGAGCTAACTCTTCATATATGACCGGAGTACTTCCAAAAGTCAACGACGAAGTGTTAACGTTTCTTACTTTTAACGTGTTATAACTATAATAGCTTAGATTTCCATGAAGACCATTAGAAGATGCATCGATAACAATTGGTGACGTACTGCCTGATGGTTCATTGAATTTATAATATAATCTTAAAGGAGGTGAAGCAAATATATTCTTTTGATAATAGTTGTTAATCTGCTGTTGATCTCGTACTGAATGCCAAATACGAAGTTCATCTAGTGCTCCGGAAAGAGTATTGGTTGGTTTAAACCCTGCTAATTGACTACCGGAACCGATATACATATTATCGTATACGTTTAAAGTGTCAAACTCAACTGGATTTGATCCTGTGGCATAAAATGAACCATTTAAATAAACGGTCAATCCATTGCTACCTGGCGTTCTATTCCAAACCCATGCAACGTGGTTCCATTTGTCTTTTGGGAAGATAACGTTCAACGTATCATATGTTGATCCGGAAGCAATAAACAAGCTGCTTGTAGCATACGTAGTAGACGTTGAAGAGGTTATTGCACATAGAAAACCATTCGAGCCGTCATGTTTAGAAAACACAGATTGATTATCATTACTTTGAGGAGGTAAGTTAATCCAATATTCAAACGTCATTGGATTATCTTTTGGATTGATTATGCTTTCAGCATCGGTTCTTACTGAAACATCGGTATAAGCCGCACCAGCTTTATCAACTACGGTAACATACGTACCATTAGCATTCTCAAAACCTGAATTTGTTCCGGATAAAAACAAATATCCTTTATGTTTTGGATAATTGTCATATACATATTTTTCAAAACCGGTCAATCGGTCGATATATATTTCAGTTTCTTTTTGGGTTCCATCAAATGGAAACATATTCTGAATTTTATCAAAAGCGACGTTAACTTTTACTTGGGCAGAATTGAAAAATGTGTGATTTTCAAAAGAACTCCAATCAACGTTAAGTTGTTGTGTCGAACGTAGACCATTTCCGTTCATGTTATAACGAAAAGACCCAGTATTCTCAATTGCCGTATTCACAAAAGTAATTGGAGATACCAAATTTAATGTTAAGCTTTGATCTGGTGGTTCTTTTAGAGAACGTATTACAGATGGCTTAAATAACGTCGGCGCATTTCTTTGCAAATTTTTTGTATTATTTATAGCCATCAGGGCATTACCTTAAATCTAAATCCATCATTACTGATTAAATGATCCTTACCGCCATAAGTAATCATCAATTCAATTTCATAAACTTCTCCTTGTGCGAAGTCTTGCATCCAAATATCAAAATACATTCCCTCGGCATCATATGAACAAAGAGTAGCTTCATTATCAAATGGAATAATAACCTTACGTGAATAAGCATTAATTAATCTCCATTTTAGATTATCTAAGATAACGCTCTTTGGCTGAAGAGCTAATCTACTTGCAGATTGTTCCGTGTTGTAGTCTAACACGAAGACACGTAATCTTGCCTGCTCAGAGGCTTTATATTGCTGTTTGAGATTGGTTATGTTGACTACCCAGTTCTCCTCTTCAACATTCCTTGGTGAGCCTTGTGGGAGCTTGTAGAGGGTCTTACCGGATGCATACGTAAGAGTACTATCTAAACTGGTCCATGCATATCTAAACTCTTGACTTGTAGAACCGGTTAGGAAATTTTTTAGAGCCGTATTCTCTATCGTATTGAAGTTAACATCGGCTGAATATATACCGGTCTGTGGAACACTACCAATTAGATACTGACTACCAAGGAAACTCTGAGTTATAGCATAAAGACTGCGAGTTAAATGATTGATACTGGCACTATGCGATATTGAGAAGCTGGAAGTTGTATATGTAATATACTTTGCGCCATATAGATTTAGTAATAGACTATTGGCTCCGGTAATCTCTGTGCTACCAGAGAAGAAATTTTGATAACCACCATTAATACGATTATAAGCAAACAAGCTTTGAGATACGTTAAAAAGGGTGTTACCCAAATCATCTCCTATTTGATCATTATATTTGATAATAAGTTGTGGATGAAGGTCAGGATTTTTGGCTTGTTTAGAGCCAAATCTTTTTACGAAACGTGTTATGTTATCATTTTCTTGTGCATCGATGAATGACAATCTCCAGCCATAGTTTGGGATTTGACCTGCTATAGCCGCACTAACAAGAGTAGTAACGTTTATATATAGATTTTCATCACCACGAGCAAACTGTTGAGTTACTGTTAAATCTTGTAATCCAGCGCCGAGATTGCCAGAAACTATTATATCAATATTTGGATTGCCAAGGGAACCGCTTTGTGCTGCTCCGGATAGAAACCAAACGTTTGGAGTGCCGGTAACGACGGAAGCAGTAAGGAAGTTCGCTGTATCCAAATCACGGAATGCCACGACATCAAAGCCCCTACCTTCATCCCAACTTTTAGAGAGCGCCATAAGCCTTATAGAGAAGTTTGAAGGGGTAGTTTGACCACCATATGCATCCTTCAAAGTAAGAAAGGCTTTAAAGCTCGTGTCGTTAATGTTTAGGAATGATGCAGTTATTTGTTGTAAAGGTTCATAATCAAATTGAAGAAGAAAACGACTTAATTCGATTACGCCACTTACTCGAGTTGAACCGCTATATACAGTTGTTTCATCATAAAGTTTAAACAGATCCAACGTTCCAGCTTGTCCTACGTTAGATGTTGTACAACGTTCACGAGCGATATATTTGTTAGTTATATAGGTATCTTTACTGGCTGATAATATTCTATACATAAATTACACCACAGTTCCGATAATGTCATATTCTTTGTATCTTATTTCAAATATTGAACCGGGTGATCCAAATATAATCCCACGATATGTATTCGCACTCAAATCATATGTTTGATCAGAATAGCCACGTCCATCGACCTCACCACTAATATTGTTTATATTCAAAGAAACTAAGGAGATTACTCCTCGACTATTATAAATTATATTTTGTACGTCAGAAATGATCAAAGGTTGATCGATATCAAAATTCTTAATATCAAAGTATTGCTTGATATTAATCAAACAGTTTCTTAAGACCAGTTCTCTATTTTCTGATGGATCAACGACTACGCTAAACGTTAACTTAAGATTAATAACTCTAGCATCTAGTATATCAATGGCGTCTGATATCATTCTATACTGATTGAGATATGTCACCATATTTTTCTTGAGACTATCGGGACTTACTATTAATTGATTTGATGTATTTCTAGAAATGACATATAGCTGAGAAGCCAAAGGATTATTTGGATTTGTTCTAATTCCAGCACGATATACACGTCCAAAATTTGCTGGCAAAGAATAAACTCGTGCCAACAAATCTTCTTTGGTCACTATGCGGTTTTGCATTGATCTAAAGGTTGATATTTTTGATTTAAGAACGTTAATATCTGGAGCACTTTCGCCTCCGGATGCTCTTTGATTATTTGATATATCAATTGAGTTTCGAACGTAGGCGGCTGTATTGGCACTTGGGAAATTTGGAAAGAAAATGTTCAAACTTACTACCGTGTTAATAGTATTTGCTTCTACGTTATTGTTTAATCCGCCACCATGTCGATATTGAATTTCCAAACTAGTATTCTCAGCCATTACTCCAAAGGTTGTTGTTTGTAAAAGATTGTTTGGGTTAATCTCAAATCTTGAGAAGGTTTGTTTGCCATATAATGGTAATGCAAAATCACTAGGATCTGGAATAACGTCATCGTTAATTGTACTAGCAGACCCACCGCCGAATGTTAACGTTGTTATTCTAGTTTGCAGCGACATCTCTTTTAAAAAGCGATATGGAGCTGGAATTGGTACCATGTTTTCGGATACCAAATGAAAATCATAATTTAAGTTAGTAACTCTTTTATAAACAGTATCTTGAGTTAAATTCTCGACTTCATAATACGTATTTCCTAAGCTATCCTTCACGCTGATAACCTCAGTTACATCCGGATTACTTAAGTTAACTTTCTTATAAGGAACAAATGAACCAACTGATACTGTTTCTTTAGCCGTTTTTCCAGAAATGCATAAACCGTTTAATGAAAATATGTAATTTTGTGGAATGTTATTTGCGTTTGTAGTACCAACCCTAATGTTAGCCTTGTAGCTGTTATCAGGATTTTTTGCATTAAAATCTAAATCTTCAGTTAAAGTAAACTCAACGCCATTATTTGCTCTGACTATTGTATTCTGCTTAATAGAAGGTATTGCGATGGTATTGATTGTGCCTTGATTGTCGATAGTTGGGATTTTTACATAGAATGTAACGGTAACAGTTGAGGGCGCAGCACCGGTTATTTTAACACCAGCATTCTTTAAGTGTCGTTCTATATTGTTTGGTTCTGCTGCGGTTTCTGGAAACGTTTCTTGAAATTGATGGTCCAAATAAAAACTCTGAACGTCACCAACATAAGCAGCCATATCTAGAAGCAATCCGCCGAGACTAGCTTCAGAAAAATCATTAATTCTATCTGGAAAATATGCTCTGGCATAATCCAATAGATCATTACGTAACGCATCAAAATCTTTATTGAGATACCGGCGTTCACGAAGCTGCTTTAATATTTGTTTTTTGCTATCAGTTGCCATATTATTATCAAGTTATAAATAACGTTACTTCCATTGCGGTTTCCGGAATGTTAATTGTTGGAACGGCATACACAATTAACAATTTATATATACCGGTACTAGTATTTTCATAGCGATCAAATTTAGATTCATATGCCATCAGATTTACGAAACTCATGTATTTCGATACAGCTTTTTTAATTCTTGACATTGCGCTGCTGTCGAAACTATCTTTATTTGGAAATTCAGTTAACAATGGTCTTAAGTTGGCACCAAAATCTGGAAAACCTAATCTCTCTCCATTATTCGTCAATATAAGATTACGTAAGTTATCCGTTATTTGGTCTGCTAAATTAAAATGCATTTTGAATATTGCATCTGAATCACTTTCATCTAGTTCAAGTGGAGTTTTAATACCTATAGGTATACGAGGTGCTTCAGTAACATTTTGCACTTCGTTACCTAATCCTTGAGTTCCTACGTCTTTGAAAGAAATTCTAGCCATATAGCATTAAATAGATGCTTGTTTGAAATCAAATAAATGGACCAGACGGTATACCCGGTTCATATGCAGAGATAGAACCAGCAGAAACAACAGGTCCAGCAGCCGTAAAAGCGGCCGGTTGGATTAATGCAAATTTAAGCTTACTCATTTCATTTGTTACATATCCGGCGATGCCTTCACCAATTGTTTCTGCAATTTTTCTGTAAGCCAACTCAGGATCCCCCGTCGCAGGTTCCGTTGTCCTTTCATTAAAAGCCCTAAATATTTCATTTTGTAATCCTGTCTTGTTTAATAATGACATAAATATTTGCCCTTCTTTCCAAGTTTGAAACTCAGATTTTTGTTCTTCTTGGCTTGAAACGTTTTCTGGTACGGAAGCAAATGAAGTTATTATGGCACTTGGCACTAATGGTCCCCCACTACTGGGTGGATTATTTGTCGGTGCTGTATATGCTGATGGCAACTGTAAAGCGATTTTTATTTTATAAAGTTCCGTTGCCACATATTGGTCAACTGACATACTAACATCAATTGACAATTGATTATATGAAACAACTGGATCTCCTGATGTAACTTTACTTTGTCGCACTAGTGCTTCAAATATAGCATCTTTAAGACCTTGCTTTGTTGTTGGAATTAATAATGGCATATTATTCACCAAATATTTTAGTTGATTTCACGTTTATATTATATGTATTGCGTATTTTATCATCAGCTTGCTGTATGTCGGTATCTAATACCGTGAAATTAACAACATTTCTTAATACATTGTTACCCAAAGCAAACAGTGATGCTATATTTGAATAAGGAATTGCAACAGCAGATTGAAATGCCGACTCTAATGTTTGTTCAAGATTGCCTATATGATCACGTAAACTATTAATTTCATCTTGTAATGTTTCTATCGTATCTTTATATACAGAATATCTTACGTA
>Ga0214919_10012208_pt1 | contig 10592 bp, 11 predicted proteins | sample LL1503_MetaG_FD_177994 | JGI IMG/M metagenome (GOLD analysis project Ga0214919, IMG submission 177994) | Freshwater microbial communities from Lake Lanier, Atlanta, Georgia, United States - LL-1503 | ecosystem: Environmental > Aquatic > Freshwater > Lake | place: USA: Georgia | collected... | reverse complement strand
CGTGTTATGGAGGGGCAGGGTGGGGTCCCTTATGGCGTTGTTAATAGAACACGCTTCGGTAAGGGCGTCAATGCCCTGAAGAACTGGTTTCGCGCTACAACAAAGAAGTTTTCAAAGAAGGCCCAGAATGCACACAACTATGTCCTGGGCGGACGCAAGGTTCTTAAGGGCTCTATTCCGAGAAAGGCACTGGGTCGTATGGTAGATCGTATAATGAATGTAAGGGCAAGGCCCGGCAGTGCAACAAAGCGTTCACGCTTTGGTCGCGGTTTGAAAAGTTTTATGAATATGTTCAAAAGGAAGAAGCAAAATGTTCATAACATTGCACCAGCTGTAAGCGCTGCGGCAAAAAAGAGGTTGGAGAACTTTTTAAGCAACCAGCCAGCATCTGGGTGAAAAATGGATTAAATACCGCGAACGTTTATTTTGCAGAATAGCCCATTAATGTATTTTTGTCAACATACTGGATTACAGCATCGCTAGTTGACTCCGGAAATATTTTGGGCGCCTTACCTGCCTCATGTGCCTCTCTCCATCGGAGAGCACAGAGACACCATTTGTCTCCTGCAACTAGTCCTGGAAATGAGCCACTGGGAGTTATGAGATCATTCCCTTTTGATTTTGTGAATGCTAAAAAGGTATCATCCATACGAGCACACACTACGTGAGTTCCGGTATCTGTAGGACCCGTAGAACAACGGCCATCCCGATAATATCCTGTTGTTTTTTCTGAAGCTGAAGAGCATGGTGTCAAATCGCCGCCAAGTATATTTTTGTGCTGCACCTGAAATGTCTCATTGGAACCACCCTTCTGAGTCGGGCGCTTTCGTATTGCTATTACTCCGAAGGCAGATACTATAATATAAAGGAGAACTATGATATTTCTATGTCTCATATTAAAGAAAAATATTAGATTGCAGCACTCATCATAGCACCCCAGTTTGAAATACCCCCAGGCGCTCGGCATTTCCACCCCACGGTGCATAACAGAGGCGGCGCTTAACCTTCGACAAATCCAGATGCGATGCCAGACAATAGATAGACGACTCGATCATATGCAGCTCCTCGGCACCCTCCAGTAAATACGTATAATCTAGCACTGGCCTATTCACTACCAACTCGGCGAGAGATCCTGAAACCGTCGTAGTATAGTGATTCTTATTAAGATCCACAATCAGTCTGGTTTCACCAGCTGCCTTGAGCTTCTCCACGATTGACAATGTCTGCACAGACGACTGTTGATGCACAACAATATAGGGGGTGTCACGAAAGGCGGCGGCCAGGGTCCGCGCTGCTTCCGTCCTCGGCACATGGAAATAACTCCTACGAATATCGCGCGGCATCATCATATCGTCATAGAATGAGTGGGGCAGATCATAAATGGCCCTGTCTGGCTTCGGCGCAAAAAATCCACAGCTGTATACCACAAAGCCCTGATCTGCAAAGAAGTGGCGACGCGCAGGCCATGGATGCAGATCCGCATCGTCGTTGATCACGAACAGCTTAATAGAAGGATCATCGGCATACATTGCCGCCGCATTTGCCTCATTTCTCGCCTTGCAGACTACGTATACCTCGTCATAGGCGGTGGCAAGATAACGCACGGCCCCGTTCATCCAATACATGTCGCCGAGACCGAGATGCGTATAGACAAATGCCCGCTTCTTCACATAGCCCTTCTGCTCCCTCAGGGCCGAGTTCGCCAGCGCGTTAATCTTCGCCTTCACGCGGAAGCGCCGGTCATTCTCCAGCAGGATTTCGCGACACATTTGCGCACCCTGCTCCGCCGTCGTATCCTTGCCGTGAAAACGGTCCTGAATCTCCCACAGGAGAAGATTGATCTCCTTCAGAATGCGATAGTGATAGGGATAGGCGGTCACATATTGTCCGAGCGTATTGGACAGCGCCTCATACTCCTTCTGGACATCCTGTCGGCGCTCATCGGTGATCTTCTTCATCTTGATATCCAGAATCGTGAGTTTATCCAGAGCTTCTCCCAGGCTTACTGGCAAGACGATCTCAGCCATTCTGGGTGGAGTAGCGTTGAACTCTTTAGCTGGGAGGGGCCGAAAAATTAACACCAGGCTTTGCCGCTAATCCAGGCATAACACCATGTATAAACTCTGGCTTGTTGATGAGGCACTTGAGCGCCGTTATACATCCGCCATATTTCCAGACAATGTCAATGCCGGCTTTGATCTCTTCACGGCCGAGACATGGTCTGGCGAGGATGTGCATCTTCTTAACTTGGGCGTGAAGGCCATGATGACGCGCATTGACACTGGCGAGGAAGTTCATTACTGGCTGGCGCCCCGCTCCTCCATCTACAAGACGGGCTACATGATGGCGAACTCAATGGGCGTGATTGACAGGACCTATCGCGGCGTGCTCAAGGCCCCAGTTGTTCCTGTAGCTAACAAATGCGTGGGCTTCCAAGCGGGTGATCGCCATTTCCAGATTCTGGCACCGGATATGGGCTGGATTAAGGAAGTAGAGGTTGTTGATTATCTGTCTACTAGCGTGAGGGGTGAGGGGGGCTTTGGGAGTACCGGTCGTTAGTGCGCGTTAAGAATCTCCCGCAGCTCTAAGCCAGGATGCTCGATATAGAAACTTTTTATTCCCAGCTCCCGAAACATCCTATAGGTATAATACATTCCCACTTCCAGCGCTGAAGGCATATCCTTCTCCTCTACCTCCAACGGGGCCTTGTACATTTTTAATACGAGAGGACGCGGCACAAGAAACCCAAAAGACAGCGTTATACGCGGCACAGAACCCTTAATAGGATCCGACCAATGATGATCGAGACCCGATCTGCACATGGTATAATGTCCCTCTACAGCATCAACAAGCTCCCCCCCATAATATGTTTTTGACCCCTCCGCTGGCACCTGTAGAAAGACATTAAATCGTGTATGTATATACTCACCGAGGCTCGGATCACGATGCCGATGAATAAATCCGTTCGGCATAATGATATACAAAATATCCTTAAATATCGGCTCCTGGATAAATCCCCCCAGCCTTTCTGTCTCCACGAGGCGTTTTCGAACTCTCCATAGGGATGCAGGTATGTTATCCAGCGCCGATAGCGTATACTCGAGACGCTGATTTCCCAGATATTTCATTGTGAAAAATATGCCACAGGCCCAGTCGAGAATCTCATGGCGCTCGGCCTCTGTCATTATGCTACCTCGATCTCGCATTAATAAACGGAAGGATTTTACTCTTAAGCGGTGTTAATCTTTTTTCCAAACTCACCCGACCACCACCACACAGATCCAAAAGCACGTGCTGTCCATAAGCGCGCATATTCAACCTCTAGATGATCCGGTGTCGACTCGTCAGGAATACTCTTTACTAAGACCATATTATATTTCTTATTGAGTGCTTCCTTCGGAATCAAGAATCCAAAGGAGAGATTTATCCGCGGAATAGGGCTTCGCAGAACATCCGACCAGTGCACATCCATTCCAGACCTGCACAGTGTATAATGCCCCTCAACTGCTTCTATCTTTTTTCCTCCATAATAGGTGTTTGACTCATCCTGCGGAAGCTGCACAAACACATTGAACCGTGAATGAATATACCCCCCTATATTCTGGTCAATATGTGGGTGTATCTTTCCGCCAGGAAGCATAATAGAAATAATATCCTGCATGATCGGCTCCTTCATATACGGTCGCAGCCCTTCCTTCTCCACTATTCGCTGTCTGATTCGCCAGATTGCAGGCGGCACATCTGGATCCAGTGGCAAAAGCTGTTTGCGCACCCTTCCAGGCTTCTGCCAATCATGTACAGATGGACTGATAATAATCATGGAAAAAAACTCTCCACAAATCCAGTCAATGATTTCCAGGCGTTCGGCCTCTGTCATAATCTCACCCCTATCTTTCATTCCTGTTTAGCCACTTTACCAAAATTGAGTTGCAAAGCCGCGAGCAGTTGCCCATACAAATGCTTCAAACTAAGGACTATAAAAACTTCCGTGTGGACTCTTTCGAGTTTCATAGTCCCAACCTCGCATCCCGTGCCCTCCCAGGCGACTTGGTTGAGGTAAATCTGGGCCAAGTTATGAAGATTACTGAACGCGCGAAGCATCAACACATTGTCGGAACTCTTGAACTGGCCTCAAAAGTCCGCTATGGAATAACCTCGCATGGGCATCCCATTTATTCCTTTGTCCCTTTTGCCGAATCATACCCTCCCTTCTTTGTTGGATGTTCTCAAAAAGATGTCTCGCAAAATGTCTTGGCGATTATTGATTTCGCACATTGGGACCAGGGAACATGCCCGCGTGGGAATCTTGCCCGGATTATTGGAACAGCCGGCGACATTGCCGCGGAAGAGGAGGCACTGGCCCTCCATGCGAGCCCTTTACGCTGGAAGAAGCTCGAGCCTCTCGTAGAACCACCAGAGTTATTTGCCCGATCCACCGGCATTACCTTTCACGTGGATCCCCCAGGCTGCAAAGATATTGATGATGCTATTACTCTTAATCCTCTTCCAGGCTTCAATATTGAAGTAAAAATCCACATTGCGGATGTGAGTTCCTGGCTGGTGGCGAATCCCTGGTTGGTCGAAAAGGCTGAAGCAATCGGGCAAACACTCTATAGGGATGGTGTGGCCGTGAAGCCCATGTTTCCTGCCGAACTGTCCGAGGACACCTTCTCTCTGCTGCCAGGGAAGGACCGGCGGGCCTGGACCCTCAGCTTCATCTGGAATACCGCGCTGAAATGTGTATCTGCCGTCACATGGACATTAGAGATGATTCGCGTCAGTCAGAGTTTCACCTATCACTCCGTGACGAAGTCGATGTTCGCCAAGGAACTGGAAGAGATTTGTAGTGGCCTGGCTGGGCGCGCCGTCACAGATTCTCATGAATGGATTGAGCAGCTCATGATCTTCTATAACTGCGAAGCGGCAAAGCTCCTGTATAAGACTGAGATGGGCGTTCTTCGTCGCCATGCTGGACCCGATGAGGCCCGATTTGCCGCATACGATGCCGCTGGTCTTCCTGCCAAGCGGTTGGCCATGTCAGCCGGTGAATATTGCAGTTCAAGCGAACTCGAGGTCAAACATTGGGGACTCGGTCAGGACTTCTACTGCCATGCCTCTTCACCCATTCGCCGCTGGTCCGATTGTCTCAATCAGCTCGCCATCAGACGCCTCATTCTGGGCGAGGAGCCAAAGATAATCACAGCGCCTGTCATTGATCGTATGAATGCCCGCTCCAAGGCGATCAAGGCCTATGAGCGGGACTTGACCTTTATGCGCGCGGTTCTAGGAGGCTCAACAGAGGTTGAGGGGCAGATTGCAGAGGAAGGCAGTGTTTGGGTGCCCGCGTGGGGTCGGATTGTCAAGGCGGCCACAGCCGGCGCTCCTGGCACCGCAGTGAAGATCAAGTTCTTCTGTGATGCCACAAAGAGGAACTGGAAGCGACGAATGGTCTTGAATACGGTTTAGGTGGAAAAATTTGCTGTGATTTTTTGCAGGGAATAGCGCATGGAAAAGGAATATGATGTATGTTTGCGTGATCTAAAATCACCCTGTTTATGTATTTCTCTCGGTTTACTCTTTCTTATGGGTGGTATTCTCACCCCTATCGGACTCTTCGGGATGTTCAGCTCATGGGGTTCTCTGAACTTATTTACCGCCATCTTTGCTATAGGAGTGGCCTGCGCGCTAATGAGCATTATTATCACGATATATACTACAGTGATCTATTGCATTAGACGTTAGTTTAAGAGCGCATCCCGTATAAACACATGCGTATGCTCCATCTGACCGCATATATCTGGGATATGAAAGGCGGAAATCTTGCTGAACTTTTCGTAACAGGCCTTGCGGATGTGCTCTGGGATCATTGAGTTTTCTGCGGAGGCTTTGCCAATATCGTCCTTAATAAACCGCAGGAACGTTTTGCAGTCTTTTCGACCAGAATAGGGAATACTCACGACCTCCTCTATTTTTGCCTTAATCGCACACCAATCGCCCGCCATCTTGAAGTGGAGATGACTGGAGGCCTGGTAGCCGAGTTTATCCTGTAGCATATTGAGCGTGGAGGCAGCAATGCTGATACCGCCAAAGGCCCAGGCGAGCTGGAAACCATTAATGGTATAGGCCCCTGCAATCACATTTGACAGGCCCGCCACGGCCGTAAGACAGTTCACGGTTATCATAAACCCCTTAGAGCGCTTGTCAAAAAGAGAAAAAGCCTCCGTATGCATCCACTCGAAGCATTTCGCCTTGTCGCACCAGGTGGCCAGGAGTTCATCAATCTGTGGCGACCAGTCAAAGGCGCTTGGTTCTGGCTCGGCCATCCTATGGCAAACTAGGATATTAAGTATCGCGAACCAAGTATCTAGAGACGCAGATACAAGGAGTCGCCCGCCGCCGCGCCCCGTGTAATGGCAGTCTCTATCCCCCGCATCTTCTCTAGCATCTCCGTGTCCTTGGCCAGAGTTGCTAGCGATCGCCATTCCTCCAGAAGGTTGGAGCACTTGGCCAAGATCCTCATCAGATTCCCTTCGTAGCAGTCATAGTCCGCGCAGAGCTCTTGGACCGTCGCGCCTTGCAGCCAGCGCCATACCGGCTCTACCCAGGTCGTATTCAGATCCCAGTAGGAATCGCGAGGAGGCCGCGGGGCGCCCACCGAACGTTCCAGCCGTTGATTCTCTTCCCCCAGCCGATGAATCGCCCACAAGGCATCAGTCACAGGTCTTGGCACATCCAGAGAGTTTACCGCCGGCATTTCGCGACCCGACTCCTCCGTAAATGCCATTAGCACGGCCAGGATTTCCTCCGGTCCAAGACTGGAGAGGAGCCCCTGCTGATACGCCTGGGCCATCAGAACCGCGTGACCCTCATTCACCTCCGTGGCCATGATCCCGAGAGGCGTCAGCTTTAGACCCTCGAGGAGCCCCATCGCTTCCAGCGCGTGCAGACTCGGCATCACACCCTGGGAAGGATCTTCAGCCGCGACAAGTTCCCGCTTGAGCTGCGCCACTTCCCGCTGACCCGCCAGCCATGCGGGCCACAGTGTCTTTACAAGCTCCTGCCAGCGTGGACCCATGTGCCCATTCTCCCAGCCCGACCACGCCTTTTGCGCCTCACGCTTCGCCGCATTCACTGCCCCCTTGAGTTTCAGCGCCAGCCCTTCCCGCTCCTCCATTGCCGCGATCTCCTCGCCCTTCAAGGAAATGGCGGCCAACTTTTTCTCCTCTGCCAATAACTCCTTGGATAAACCCGATACAAAGAGCTCATGTCTCTTATACCAATATGATTGGCGCATGAGCCTGATCCAGTCCAGATTATCACCCTGTAGGGTCTTGAGGAGAAAGTCATAGTGGAAGGTCATGCGCGACTGGAACGTCTGGCGCGCCCCCGTCATCATCCGCTGCACCTCCGCCAGATCCTCGGGCTCGCGATCGGGCAGATAAAGCACGAGGCCCTTGTCGTCCTTGCCGCGCCGCCCTGCCCTACCCGCCATCTGAATATATTCGTCGGTATTGAGCATTCTCTGACCTCCCGTCGAATCATCGTGCTTCCTGTAGCTCGTAAACACCACAGTCTTGGTGGGCATATTGATTCCCACCGCAAAGGTCTCCGTGGCAAAGAGCAACTTGATATAGCCCTTGCCGAACAGGATCTCTACGATCTCCTTGAGCACCGGCAGGAGTCCACTGTGGTGAAAGGCAATGCCGCGTTCCAACAGAGACTTGAGCTTGTGATACTGCGGTGCCTGCATCAGCGCATCGCCGTAACGATGCAGATGAAAGTTGAGAATGTGCTTCACTGCCGCCGTATCCGACGAATCCAGGAGAGTGTGCTCCGAGTTCGTGGCGAACTGCTCACAGCCCTTTCGGGAGAAGACGAAGAACAGGGCCGGCAGCAGCTTCTGCTCATTCAGGCGACCAACCAGCTCATTCATCTGGTGCTTGTAGGATTTGATGCCCCCTTGGCGTCCGACGGGTCCGTCCTCGTAGCCTCCACGCCGGCGATCGACCACCTTGGCTTTGTGATCGTCCTTTGCCTTCATCTCTCCTGCACGCCATCCCAGCCACCCCTTGTAAGTCCGGGCGTCAAATGTGTCTCGGGCGTCCATCAGAGTAAGAAGCGTATCATTCTGGTAGACGCCGTGCTGCAAGGGCACAATACGATACTGGGTGGAAATCAAGTGAATGGGCTTCTGCTTGAGTTCACCCAACCATGCAGCAAAGATCTCGGGAGACTCGATAGTGGCCGAGAGGAGAACAAGATTCACTTTCGGAGGCAACAGAATCATAGTCTCTTCCCAGACGGCACCACGGTCGCGATCATTGATATAGTGGCACTCGTCAAAGACTACTGCATCCAGGCGATCCAGGCTAAGGGCGGCCGTTATTCCCAGGCTCTGAGTGGCCGTCCCCTGCTTGAAGAGGAGGTTGCGCAGAATCTCGGTTGTCATGATGACTACGTCTGCATCTGGCCGGAACTTCAGGTCGCCGGTCATGATCCCCACGCTCGGGAACATCCGTTTGAGATCATCAAACTTCTGATTGGACAGGGACTTGATAGGGGTCGTGTAGAATACGCGACCACCCTTGGCCAGACTGTGGGCGATCTGGGCCTCACCGACGAGAGTCTTTCCGGAACCAGTCTTGGCGGTAACAAGAACATTCTCATCGCGACTGATGGCGGCAACGGCGTGCTGCTGGAAAGGGTCCAGAGGAAACTTGAACTCCATTGCAAACTTCTGGGGCATGGTGCCACAGGGTTCAGATGGTTTTACGATATTCAAGAAAGAGGACATGGTACTTATGCTAAGCGGCGGCGTGTATTCAAATTTTAGCCTTACACGTTGACTGTTTCGCTGCCCTTTGCTTTTTTGGATTTATGAGTGCTCCCCTTGTTTGATCGGACCTTACGGGGCTTCTTGGCCGTAGTGGATTCATTGGCAAAACGGACTACACGCTCGGCGATTGCGGCCATGTCGGGTTTATCGGACTTTACAAGAGTTTTAGTGGTGCTGACCATGGTATCAACCATCTCCTTCACCTTTGCCGCCATTGTTTCTATTGTGCGAATAATGGTTTTGCCGGATTCGGCAGGAGAACTAGTATTTGCGACAGTAGCAGCAGAGTTATTCGCATTATTGGCAGGCTTCTCTACTTTGCGTGTCTTGTTCCCATATTTCCCCTGATTTGCCTGAATATACTCTTGCAACTTTGCCGAATATGCCGCATCACCGTCACGCTCCTTGATTGTCAGAAGCCCCGCGGCATGATACATCTTTGCCTTAGGAGCCTTCTTGTCATCTCCGAAAACCCTGGCATATTCTGCTTGCATCTCCTTAAAAAGGGCCTTCCTACGTTCCTGCAGATCCTTGGCCTTGGCGGACATTACGTAACCAGATGTAGTGACTGGAGGCGCTTCTTGCGCAGGAGCTGCCGTATTCTCTACAGGAGCTGCCGTATTCTGCACAGGAGCTGCCGTATTCTCCACAGGAGGGCCAGATGCATTACCCTGGGTAGGAGCTTCAGTCGTAACGACATTTGCGTTTACTTGAGGAATACTCTGATTGAGTTGCTGAGCCAGTTCATTCTCTCCCTCAGCCGCCCCGCTCACATTTTGGAACTCATTTGCTCCGCTTTCCCCACTCATTTACTTATAGGTTGGTTAGAAAATCATCTCAGTGAACCCCAACCGGCCTGCTGAGGCGGAGCAGGCTTTTCCTTTGGCGGAGGAGGCGGTGGTGGCGGTTTAGGCCCAAACGTTGTCAGCACATACGGTAGCAAATATAGAGTGAAAATACTTGTCATTGCGATGAATATTAAACTTCTCTCCTTCAAGAACATGGCCGCAAGGGCTACCAGGATTAAAAATCCCGCATGAGTTGCTAGGGCCCGGGAACCACTCTCGTTAGAATATTTCTTTAGGGCATCTACCATCTCATTATTCCCAGAAGGCACAACATTAATGACTCCGAAATAGAAAATCAAATCGTGCAGCACTTGCACAGCAATAAGGGCGCAAACAAAGACAAATGGTGACCATGCCTTTCCTGCATCGGCATACAGCTTCGTATAGGCGAACCGGGTCAGCTGAAAGAGAATCACAATCAGACTCGTATTGGCCAAGATTCCCTCAAGCCCAAACGTGTCGAAATATGTATTGAGCGTTTTTCCACCGACTAGCCCGAGCCGAGTGAGCATTGCTGCGACATTAATCGCAAAAATCGTGGCGGACCCAATAGGAATAATGTCATCCGCATTTTTGTAATCGCCGATATCACCCAAGTTAAATAAATTTTCTGTGGGGGCCTTGAACTCCATCTACCGTTAACTCTTTTTTTACGTGCAGTGCACACAAAAAAGAGTTAATGTTACCATAAATTGTTTAGATGAGTGGATTCATTCTTACCGGTAAACCGTGGCCGAATACTACCATATATATTAAGACGCCTGCTGCTATCAAAATACTTCTATTTTCAGCCACAGTCGCGGATTGCTTCAATCCAAAGGTCATGACCAGATATAATATAACTCCAAGTATAATGGAATGCAATACCATAACCAGTCCTCGCTCCATTGTATTCTAAGTGTTTAGAA
>Ga0214919_10012207_pt1 | contig 10593 bp, 11 predicted proteins | sample LL1503_MetaG_FD_177994 | JGI IMG/M metagenome (GOLD analysis project Ga0214919, IMG submission 177994) | Freshwater microbial communities from Lake Lanier, Atlanta, Georgia, United States - LL-1503 | ecosystem: Environmental > Aquatic > Freshwater > Lake | place: USA: Georgia | collected... | reverse complement strand
AAAAAAAAAAAAAAAAAAAATAAATAAATAAATAAATAAATAAATAAATAAATAAATAAATAAATAAATAAATAAATAAATAAATAAATAAATAAATAAATAAATAAATAAATAAAATAGACAAATTATATAATTTATATGTTTTAATTAGTTTAATATGAATTTATATTATAAAGCATATGATACCTTTGTGGTTATATAATTAATAGTATAAAGTAATTTATTGACACAGTAAATATATTCAAATACAAACAAAGTAAATATATTCAAATACATACAAAGTAAATATATTCAAATATATGAAGATATACAAAGGTTTCTAGATAGTTTAGTGTGAATTTATAATTGGTATGACCGCAAAGCGGTCATATCTTTTATAAAATTTACACATAATCCCGAGGGGCTATGGGGACGCGCAGCGAAGAGAACCTGAACGCCGTTAGGCGTGATGGTTCGATGAGCAAGTGTCCCCAGTCATATCTTTTATAAAATTTACACATAATCCCGAGGGGCTATGGGGACGCGAATCAATTTAGTTTATAAAAGACCGCAACGCGGTCTTTTATAATCTAAATTGATGAGTGTCCCCACTAGTTAATTCTTAGGGGAGCCTGAAGTGCATTGCTATTAATTTGACTTGTATAAATTTCCGGTGTGAAGAATTTATTTTGAACTGTTGATAAATTCTTTATACTTGTTAATTCATGCATATTAGTTGGTCGTTCTTGTGTTTTATTAGTTCTTACTGGCGCAGAAGTTCTATTGACTAAATTATCATTATGTGAACTTGTTAATTGACCAATATTATTACTAAATATTTTTGCACCTTCTTTATTACTTTCTCTATTAGTACTTAATACTTCATTAATTATATTTTGTCTCATTGAATAAGCTGAATTATATAACATCTCTCCAGTTCCTGTATTATTAGCAGGACCGTTATAACTACTATCACTATAATTTTCACGCTGTGTTTCATTTATATTAGTTGGAGCAGTTCTATATCCATCACCAGTTCCAACTTGTCCTGTAATATAACCCGCATTTTCATTATTTTCAATTAATTGTCTTCCTGTTTCTTTTGTAAAATCATATGGATCATACACATACGTTCCATTCTTTTCAACTCCATTAATATTACCATTATTAGTATTATTTTCTATTACTTGTCTACCTGTTGTCTTAGTTAATTGATTTGGATCATATACATAAGTTCCATTCTTTTCAACTCCATTAATATTTCCATTATTAGTATTATTTTCTATTACTTGTCTACCTGTTATTTTAGTTAATTGGTTAGGATTATATACATATGTACCATTTGTTTCACATCCATTAATATTACCATTATTAGTATTATTTTCTATCACTTGTCTACCTGTTGTCTTAGTTAATTGATTTGGATCATATACATACGTTCCATTTGTTTCACATCCATTAATATTACCATTATTAGTATTATTTTCTATCACTTGTCTACCTGTTGTCTTAGTTAATTGATTTGGATCATATACATACGTTCCATTTGTTTCACATGCGTTTATATTACCATTATTAGTATTATTTTCTATTACTTGTCTACCTGTTGTCTTAGTTAATTGATTAGGATCATATACATATGCTCCATTTGTTTGACATCCATTAATTATTTTATCAATTGTTTCTAATGAATTATAACTTTCAGCTTTTAATTTCTTAGTTGGATCAGTATTATATTGCATTTGTTTAATGTTACCAACAGCATTACCTTGTTTTACTACTTGAGTTTTCCCACGGTCTGTTCTTATTACTACCTTAGATTCTGATTCAGTTGTAAACTTTTTACCAACTGCTTGTATAGCTCCTAATAATACACCATATAGAGTATTATCATTATTTTGTGTTATATCTTGTCTGTTTGATGGTTTATGAGAATTAACAGCTGTTGCAACTCCACTTATAAATACATTATTCTTTCTATTAGTATCCTTCATTATAATTTCTGCACGTGCTGTTTGAGCTAATGACGCTCCAGTAGTTACAAAATTACGTTCACCATTTAAATTCATAATTGTACTATCGGGTGTATATTTAAATGATTGTTGTTCAGCAACTCTTTTATTAACCATATGTTTACCTTTAATAATCTTATTTTTATAACTTTGTCTAGGATTAACTAATAATTGATCAATATTCTTAGGTAATGCACGTACATCATTATGAAAACCTCCACTTGGTGTTGCTGTATATCCATCATTTAAACCACGACCTACGTATGTCTGTTCAAATGGTAATTCATTATTTCTATATGTTAAATCAGTAGAATATCTATCTAATTCTCTAGGAAATTCAGTACTAAATATATCTTGTTGAACAGGAGAGAATAAATTTGTATTCTCTTTTTTATGATTCTGGTCTAATTTAAATTGTCCAGTAAATGCTTCTAATTTCTGATCTTGTTGAATATTTGTATCATAAGTATTTTGCTTTACAGATCCTCCAAAATATGGAACCATATTACTATGTGTTTTTGCAATTTCTGGAGCAGTTTGTGCCTTTGTTAATAATTTACCATACTTATCAGATGGATCATTCATCGCATAAGTACCTGTTACCATATCATCTCCTGCTTTTAATATATTATTATCAACTGCTTGTGGATTTACATGTGAAACAGTTAATTTTAAATTTGGATAAATTTTTGTTATTTCTGCTTTAAATAATTCCGAATCATAATTTGGATTTTTTATTTTCTTAGCCGATGATTCTGATATAGCATTAAAAAAATATGGAACTATTCCAGATTCAAATCCTTTATTAACAGCCCTATTAACTACATTAAATTCAGCTCTTTCAACTCTATCATAAGATGCATTATTATATATATTCATTTGTCCATTTGCATTTCCATTCTTTTTAGCCTTTTTCTTATCTGAATTTAAATATCCAGTTGTTGCTAATCCCATTGCTAAATATACTGGTAAATCCATTTATATATGTATATATGTATATATGTCAAAATTAATTAAATTAATTTAATTAATTTTAAAATTTCATTTCATTTAATGATAGGAAAAATTATCTGTATCAAAAATTATTAGTCCTGATATTGAATTATGTATCCAGTCGACATTAAGCTAACTACATAAGTCAGACTAGGCTTATTGAAGTATTCAATTGCAATTAATTTTACTTTACTTAATGAGAAATATCTAATTTAAGCATATTTGAAATAACAGATTTATTGATATGTTCTTCTTTTAAATTAAGTAAAATCATTTAAATAAAACTGATTATCATTATTACATAATAATATTATTTATTTAAAATGGCAGAATCACTGTTCCAGAAGATTGAGGTTCAGTATTATGTACCATATCAAGGTAAGTTGATAGGTTTTAGAAGTGTATTTTACATGAAAGATTATTATCCTAGATATAATAAAACATCAAAACCTGTATGTATATCTGGTGTATTTACTTATCCACTTGATGAAGACGAACCGCTATCATATCATCGAGATGTTAGAAAAGCCGAGGATGTAATATTTCAGGAAATAATTTGTAGAGTTTTTGATAGTTATGAACAGGCTGTTGATGCAATTAATACAACAGCTGAGTCTAGTGTTCCTATTCATTTGAATTTACATTTTGTTGATTAGTCATATTTGAAATACTTTGTATTTTGTATTTTGTATTTTGTATTTTGTATTTTGTATTTTGTATTTTGTATTTTGTATTTTGTATTTTGTATTTTGTATTTTGTATTTTGTATTTAACTTAAATCGTCAATAAAATTGAAATGAACTATAATTCAATTGAATTGAATTATTTAAAATGGCAGAATCACTGTTCCAGAAGATTGAGGTTCATTTCTCTATTCCATGTGAAGGCAAATTAATACGTTTTAGAGGTGTATTTATCATAAAAGATTATTATAGATGTATTAATACATCTGTATACATATCTCGTGTTTTTACTTATCCACTTAATCACGACGAGCCATTATCATGGCATGAAGATGTTAAAAGAGAAAGAAGTACAATATTTCAAAAAATATTAGGTAGAACTTATGATAGTTACGCAGAAGCGGTTGATGCAATTAATACAACAGCTGAGTCTAGTGTTCCTATTCATTTGAATTTACATTTTGTTGATTAGTTATATTTGAAATACTTTGTATTTTGTATTTTGTATTTTGTATTTTGTATTTTGTATTTAAGTTAAATCGTCAATAAAATTGAAATTGTGATTTAAAACATATATCATAATTATTTTAAATAACTACAATGTCTGCATTGTCTGTTCATGAATGTGACTTCGAAGGTACAGATGGAAGATACTTCCATGCTACTTTTGTCTTGTTGCCTGTTCGTCGCAATGAAACAACTGTTATTTTTGTTTTATGTCACGGTGCAGACTTGAGAGATTCACAAGAAATGAAGGGTGATGCTCTATGGGGTGGTTACGGAGGTAATATATTTACTGGCGTAAATGGCTGTACTTTCAATTCAATTTCTGAAGCCATTTCTGCAATTAACACAGCAGCTTTAAATTCACATGGTTGGAAGCCTCGGTTTGTTGATTAATTACATTACAAATTACAAAGTACGTTGCAATTGCAACGTACTTTGTAATTTGTAATTTGTAATTTGTAATTTGTAATTAAATCCACATAAAAAATGATTTAGACTTATTAATAAGATGTCTTATTAATAAGTCATCTTATTAATAAGTCATCTTATTAATAAACTAAATTGACATGGATGCAATTGATATGCCTGTTGACGAAGATTTAATTAAATTTTTAGGAAACTCTTATCGTATTTATAAAAATATCGATTATGACGGAAATATATATAGATGCAAATTTGCATTACTTGATAATGGAGCTGGATCATATGTTGCATCAAATTTTTATTTAATTTCTCTTCATTTAGATGATAATGAAATTATTAATACTGTTTTTGGAGAAATGATTAAAAATATATATTCTTCATATGAAGACATTGAAACTAATCTTGATTCTGTTATAGAATCATGGATACCAAACTCATTTAATTTAAAATTTGTTGATTAAATTAATTTAATTAATTTAATTAATTTAATTAATTTAATTAATTTAATCAAATCATCAATAAAAATGATGGTTATTATGTAATAAAAAATATAATTATTTTGCTATTTAAAATGTCTAACGAATTGTTTAACGTAATATCAATGACTATGCCTAATGGTGTAATTGTTTCATTTGCATTGCTTGATAGTGGAATTACTCCGGATCATGATAAAGAATACGGATTCATATTATTTGAATGTCCTGATGGTCAGGATATACAAGTGTTTGATGAAGTATTAAAAACTCGTTATCCGTCAGAAGAAGAAGCAATGACGGCATTGCAAAATGCTGCAAATACTCCATCAACGGTAGTATTCGTTAATGGTTATAGATTGGAATATGTAGACTAAATTAAAATTAATACTTTGTATTTAAATTAATACAAAGTATTTAAATTAATACTTTGTATTAATTTAAATTTAATTTAATACTTTGTATTAGATATGTATAAATCAAAAAAAAAGTATAACATTAGTATACTAGCTATTTTTAAAAATGAAACTATGAATCTAAAAGTTTGGTTAGATCATTATATATGGCAAGGAGTAGATCATTTTTATTTAATTGATAATAACAGTACAGATAAACCATTAGAAATACTTAATAATTATAAATCAATAATAACATATGAAAAATTAGATGAACCATATAAACAAGTTTTATATTATAAATATATGTACAAAAAATATAAAATTAATAAGAATACAAAATGGTTAATAATGGCCGACTTAGATGAATTTTGGTTTTGTCCAAATATTAATGAAAATTTAAAAACTAAATTAAATAAATGTCATAAATATGTAATTTATTCTAATTGGTTAATGTTTGGTAGTAATGGTTATATTAATCACCCTCCTGATATAAGAACTGCATTAATTAAAAGAAATATTAATATACATGAAAATACTAAATGGATTATTAGAGCTAAAAAATTTAAAGCGCGTCATATTTCATTACATAAAGTAAAACATTCAAAGATAAATGTAAATAAAGTTATTACTGATAACACTAATTTTCATTTGAATCATTATCCGATACAATCAAAAGAATTTTTTGATAAAGTTAAAAAAACTAGAGGAGATGCATTAAATATAGATGCTAAAAATGTAAGAGATGATAATTATTTTAATGAATATGATAAAAATACAGATTTTGTCGATAATATACTTGCTAATTTAATTAATTCAAATTAATTTAATTTGAAACTAATTTTAATTAATTAAAATAATAATGAAGTCAAAACATGTCAAATCTAGTAAGTCGAGTATGTCAATTAAATCTAGTAGGTCAAGTATGTCAATTAAAATACAAGATAATATAAGTGTTATATGTGTATTTAAAAATGATATTATTAACTTAAAATTATGGTTAGATCATTATATATGGCAAGGTGTTGATCATTTTTATTTAATCGATAATGGATGTGAATCTATTAATGAAATATTAAATATAATTTCCAGTTATAATAATACTAACTCAAATTTAATTACATTAGATAGAACATCTGATATTTTATTGAATGAAGATAATAATATTAATTATATTAGATATATATATGATAAATATAATCTTAGAAAAACTACTAAATGGTTAATAGGTGCAGATTTAGATGAATTTTGGTACAGTAAAAAATCATTAAAATATGAATTAAAATATAGTCATAGAGATGTAATTTATACAAATTATTTAATGTTTGGAAATAATGATATCCAATTATCTCATCCAGATGATATTAGACAATCTAATATTAATAGATTACCCTTATTTAGTAAAAACCAAAAATGGATATTAAAAACTAAAAAATTTAAATCAAAAAATATTAAAATAAATTATATATTAACTAATAAACAAAATAAAACAATAATTAATAATGTTTCAATATTTTTAAATTGTTATCAAACACAATCAAAAGAATATTATAATAATTCTAAAAAATATATTATTGATAAATATTTAAATGGAAAATCAGATAAATATAATAATTATTATACACATTTTAATAAAAAAACTATATATGAAGATAAACGATTAGCTAAATTAATAAAAGAGTTTAATTTTGATAATATATTATTTAATTTAATTAATAATTTAGAAACTAAATTGATAAAAAATAAAGACGTCAATGAAGATGTCAATGTCAATGAAAATATAAATTATGCAAGTGAATCAGTTAATGAAATTGATGAAGAGAAAAATATAAATTATGCAAGTGAATCAGTTAATGAAATGGATGAAGAAAAGTATGTAAATTATGTAAGTGAATCGGTTAATGAAATTAATGAAAGGAATGTAAGTGAATTAAGTAATGAAATAACTGAAGAAATGGATATAAATTATGCAAGTGAATCAGTTAATGAAATTAATGAAATGAATGTAAGTGAAATTAATGAAATGAATGTAAGTGAATTAAGTAATGAAATAACTGAAGAGAAAGATGAAAGAGATGTAGATTATATTAATGAAACAACTAAAGATAAAAATGTAAATTATGTTAATGAAATAACTGAAGATAAAGATGAAAGAGATGTAAGTGAATCAATTAATGAAATAACTGAAGAGAAAAATGTAAGAAATGTAAATGAATCAGTTAATGAAATAACTGAAGAGAAAGATAAGAATGAAATAAAGGATGTTATTAAAGAAAACAAAGTTGAATTTACTGAAATAAATAATTGTAAAAAATCACTGATAAAAATAAAATTAAAATAAATTAAATTTATTTGCGAGATACATAAATTGTATTTATTATTGGATCTATGACAAAATTATTAGTGCCACTATAATTAAAATTTAAAGCCGAATATATAGTATCTCCGTCTACTATCGATATATCTCCATGTACTATATCTCCAATAGCATTTGCTCCTATTGTGTTTTGTGATGGTATAATATTAGATATAAAAGGAATACTAAATGTATAGTTTGGAGAACCATTAGATGTATAAGTGTATCTACTATATGAGTTTCCTTGAATTATATTTGTTATTAAATAAAAACATCCTCTTTTTAATTTTATACTAAAATTATCTGATTCTAAAGAACTTAATAATCTTTGTAATTTGAATTTAATATTGATGAAGGTACAAAACCACCATCGCTGTTATTAGCATTACCTTGAACAAATAATGCTATTAATATTCTAAACTAAAATTATCTTCTTTATTTTTAATATCGAATCCTATAACAATAGATGTAAAACCTGTATAATATGGTTGAACTAAATTATTATAACTTAATTTTAGATGTGATTTTTTAACATAATGAGTTTGGTTCTGGTATTGGTAAATCAAAACTAAAATTTGATGTCATATGTATATATATATACAATTTTTAATTAAAAGCATATATATACCTTCAATTAAAAATTGATTTTAATTTTTTTAAGTTATTAATAGTTAACACTGAAATATTAATATTCATTATGGTAATGTCATTGCAATCATTAATATTATTAAAAATTAATAAAAATATTATAGTTAAAGATAAATATTTATATAATTATTACAATAAAGAATATAACTATATTCAAGTATTAAAACAATATACAGATATTAAAAAACTAAACATTGATATATTAAAATTAATAAAACATAATATTAGTGTAAGAATGTTTATATACCTAATAGCATGTAATTTATTGTCAGATGATTATATTAATATGTATAATAGTTCATTAAAATATATGGATAAAAGTTGGAATTATGGTTGTATAGAATTTTTTATTAATAGTACTAATCAAAAAATATGGTATTTATTTACTAATACTAATATTCCAGTTATGATTCATAATGATGATATAGATGAAAATGGTAAATTAAAACCTGCTTTTATTAATAATAATTGTAAAAAATGTTATCTTAATCATAGATATATTTGTGATTACTAAATATATTTACATAGCTAATTAATTAGCTATGTAAATAAAACAAAGTGAAATTAAAGTTAAATTAAATAACTTTGTATAATAAACAATGAAACATTCGAATGAAAAGACAGTATTCTGAAAAGTTACATTTACTTAATATCTGCTTATATATTTCATTAAAAGGGTTTAATACAAGATCTTTTTGAGTCTCATATTGAAACATTTCAATTAACTCCGGTGTGGGATAATAAATAGATTCAAGTAAGACGAATGCCTTTCCTAATATTTCTCTATGACTTTTAAAATTAGAAAGTCCAGACTTTTTAGTGATATAATCAAGATTAGCCATCCCATTATTTACAATAGACAACTTATATCTTAAATCTTTAGCACGTATTTCCGAACAAATCCTTGTATATTCAATGTATGTGTCTGTGCCAACATTATATTTTTCTGCTTCAAGCTTTGCTTTATTATATTCATTATGTACATAAGTACAATATGAATTTTTATACACTGAATTAAACATACGAATGATAAGTTGCATGTAACCCCTATTTTGACTATGTAAATCAAAATGAACAGCAATTTTTTCCAAGTCATTTTCTTTACGCTTCTGTAAATCTTTAAATTCAATAGATAATAAATTTCTCTTTAACTCACAAGAAGACTTTCTACTTAAATATTCACGTTCTTTCAGTGAAATACTCGGACATGTTAAATCATGTTCATGAACATGAATTTGTTCATGTTCAGGTTCAAATGTATGTTCAGGTTTCATTGATGAATACTGAACATCAAGTCCAGTAAACACATCAAGATCATAAACACAGTACTCTGTCATGGCGATTAATATAGATCAGATAACTATACGAAACATTTATCAGTTTTATTGAAGAATTGATATCCAATCAATTTCATCTTTCTTCCATGACTTATATTTAATATTTTTATCTATAGTTATATATCTTATTCCGTTATCAGATACATTTAATAATTTTTCTATCATATTTTTTTCTTCAGTTGATATTGGATTTTTACTAATTTTAATAAATATTTTTTTTATAGTATTATCATTAATAATATTTATAAAATTATTTATTCTTCTCTTATATTTTTCAATAAATAATTGCATATCCTTAATATCAGTTATTTCATGAGGAAATACTAATGATGAATAATTTTTATTTTTTATTATTAATGTTTTTGGTTCAGAAATAATTAAATCATAATTTTTTATAATTATTTCTGAATCAAATAATTGAAATTTATCTGATTCTCTTTCAATATATAAATTTTCCAAAAAAAATTGAAAATTACTTTCTAATATTTTAATTAAATCATTACTAGATATTCTTACCCAATCAAATGGAAGAGCAACAGTTCGTAGATTCATTTGATTTAATTGATATGCGATTGAACAATCGCATCCAAGAGGAATGTAAATTGTTTTCATTTGAGATAAATTTTCCTCCATTACGTAATAAAATTAATAATATTAATAATTTAGAAATATGTAATGAATATATTATTAATTTTATTAAAATCAATTTTAATGAAATTTCATTTAATGAAACTTCATTAATTGAAATTCAAGCAAATAAAATAAATTATGGAATAAAAATAAATGA
>Ga0214919_10012206_pt1 | contig 10593 bp, 14 predicted proteins | sample LL1503_MetaG_FD_177994 | JGI IMG/M metagenome (GOLD analysis project Ga0214919, IMG submission 177994) | Freshwater microbial communities from Lake Lanier, Atlanta, Georgia, United States - LL-1503 | ecosystem: Environmental > Aquatic > Freshwater > Lake | place: USA: Georgia | collected... | reverse complement strand
TTTCGTAGTTTTTTCACAGCAAATACTTCGTCGCTGCGGTTGTCCTTTCAGCAGTCTGACAATAAAGTTAGTGAATGAAACAGCGTGACGCACTTGAGATTTTTTCATTTACGAATTACTACGGCGCCCACACCACGACTGTGCTGTTAAACGCATCAAACAGCGTTAAATACGCTGTTAAAACTGCGGACTTAGTTGAGCAACACAAGCGTGTAGAAACGCTGCTCGAGCGTGAATCTATCGATGATTTAAACAGTACTGAAGGCAGACTGGTCCACTTGAGGGACAGCGAAGTTGTCTTGTTCAAAGTAGCTCGCAGCAACTACTGGCAAGCAAGGTTTCGCATCTACACAGGCAAATGGATACGCTTTAGCACCAGACGCAGAAATCTTGTTGATGCGAGGCAGATAGCCTGCGATAGATATGACGAAGCAAGATACAGAGAACGATTGGGATTTACCGCACTGGTAAAACGATTTGATGAAATGGCAAAGTGCTGCGTGGCTGAAATGAGGCGAGACATCGCAGCAGGCACTGGCAAGAAAATCTACACCGCATACATCGCTGTGATAGAAACTTACTTGATACCGTTCTTTGGGCAGATGTATTTGACCAGCATCACCAACAAGCACATCGCAGAGTTTGAGGTGTGGAGAAATTCACAACTGAGACGTCCTCCCAAAGTCTCTACCCTACTCACCTTTGCCACAGCATTCACACGCATCACACAAACCGCAGTGGAGCAAGGATGGATCAGCGACAAGGTGCCAGTGCCCAAACTCAATGTGCGTGGCGAGAAAGGACAGGCTCGCCCTGCTTTCACCAACGACGAAGTGGCAAGGATTCAACAGCACTTAAAGACTTGGTATGTAGGCGTAGAAAGCTACACAGGCGAGATGCGACTAATGCTGCGAGACTTGGTGGATATTTTGACACTGACAGGAATGCGACAAGGCACAGAGTCAATGAACTTGGAGTGGCGGCACATTGAGTGGTATGTGGAAAAGGATGTGCGCTACCTACGCATATGGGTATCTGGCAAGACAGGCGCAAGATGGCTGATTGCCAAACACGAATGTCTTGCGGTGCTTGAGCGACTTAAAGCTACACACGACGACACAGCTGACTTGAGTTTTGACGATTTGCTGGCGCTGAGACAGCCAACGAAACTGTTCAGGTTCAAAGATGGACGCAAGCCTTTTGAAATGAACAAAATATTTAGGCGCTTGTTGGAAGACTTGGACTTGGTGAAAGGACAAGCAGGCACAGACAGAACGCTGTACAGCCTGCGTCATACCTACGCCACTCAGGAACTATTGGCTGGCACTGACATACACACACTGGCGCGGCAGATGGGCACTTCAGTGACTATGCTGGAGCGGCACTACTCAAAATTGACAGCCACTATGGCTGCGGAGCAGTTGGCTTGAGAATTACAATCCAGTCAACTAAGTCCTACGTATTCATTTCACATTTTTTCGTTCGCATTTCTTCCAGCGAAAGTTCTTTATGGACACAGATAAAAACAAGTTCTAAGATGCTTGTATTTTTATCTAGGTACAAAAATGAACCACTACTTCGAACGCCCACTCTGGGACAAAAAGAAATGTCCTGATTTAAGCAAACTTGCCAAAGTAAAAGGCACAGTCCATCTTCAAAATGTTCGCGTCATCACGGTCAATAATGCCACATACAGAGGTGCCGTATTCAACGGCACTTTTCATCTTTCTAATGCGGTCAAGTTGCCTCTTGCTGCTTCAGGTATTCAGCGTGTCGAAGTTTATTGCGGGTGGTTTGGGCATCGCTTAAAGACTCGTGGCTTGAAATTACAAATTGATTTATCAACTGCTGTAATTGAAGACAATTTTAGTGGTGCTATCGACAACAACTTAGCCAATTGATACAACCACTTGCATTCTTTAATCTTTACTGCGATTTTTATAAATTAAAACTAAGATCTGTCCGTTGTTAATTGGACTATCTTGTTACCTACTAAAATTGAAAACCAAAATTTCGCAGAGCGCCTTACTATTGCTATTGACTCAAAAGGATTGAAGCGAAACCCACCCGCAATTTGTAGATTATTTAATTCAAAGTATGAAGGCAGACCAATTAATTCTCACACAGCACGAAATTGGATGCTTGGCAAAAGTTTTCCAACCCAAGAAAAATTAGTCCTACTTGCCAAATTGTTGGATACAAGTCCTGAACAATTGCTCTTTGGCAGAGATCGAGAAAAAACATTGGTAGCTGATCTGGGTCGTGGCGAATTTGTAGTATCTAACGCGGATCAACAATTCATCAAGCAGTATCTAGGACTTACAGAAACTCAGCGTCAACTATTGCGTGAGGTAGTTTGTGAATTTCGAGAAGAAAAGCTTGATGAATTGAAGATCGCTTAATCAATCCAGTATTCCAGCATCATTGATTTGCGAAGATCTTTCAATTCTTCTCGCGAATAAATCAAATCCTCGTCAATTGAGAAGTCCTCACTGTAATGGCTGTAGTTTGAAAAATAGAACTCGCGTACGTCTTTGGTGAAAGTATTCTTAGTCATAAGTGCTCCTGTTTATTTGACTTAATTGGGAGGGGTTTCCCCCTCCCGTTTAGTTGATGATTAGTTCTATTTAGAACAAACTTATGCTGCGTCTTTGTTATAGACAGAATTAGCAGCGACACCATAGTCCCAAGTTTCAGGCTTGATACCTGTGTCAGGAGCTTCTTGCTTTAGCTTTTGATAACGTTGATTGGCTCGCTTCTGGGAGATATCCAATACTTCTTTTTCGATGCTCAGTTTGATTGGTAACCTTGAAGCGACTTCATCAAATGCTTTTTGGATTAGTCTCAAGTCTGTGTCATCAATTTTTTGAGTCAAATAAACTTTACCAACGCAGTACGCTTTGACCTTTTTGTCTAGCTTAAATGGTGACATCAAGTTGTTTATTTGTCGTGTTTGCTTAACTAACTCTTCAATTTCACCACCCGACAAATCACAAAGCCTGTATCCGTCTGAAACGCAACGCTCAAAGTCATCTGCCGGCATTTGCGTTAGGGCATAGATACTTGTCCAAGCTGCTGGCAATTGATCAGCATATTTGATCAATCGCGGATAGACCTTACCAACTACTGTGAATTTACGAATTGTGCTGCTCTCAGGTTTGTATCCAATGTTTTTACAAAACTCATCAAAGTCAGAGTCTTCGAGTGACTTGCTAGCTTCGTAAACAACTCGACACATTTGTAATGAAGCAATAGCTGTTCTGCGCTGATGTGCTTTGAAGTACCAGACATAGGTTTGACGGTCCTTTGCTTCAATTTTTTCATCATCTTCGTCAATGGTGTATTCAAGCTTGGCTGGAACTGAATACTTTTCAGTAGGCGCTTTGTAATTTGCATTCATATCTTGGACATCTTGATTAAATTGTTTAATGTCTTCTTTTTCAGTGTTTTCAATTAATTCAGCTTGGAACTTCGCGATTGCTTCTAATTTCTCTTCACCACCCAAAGCTTTAATCGACTCCACAACTGCGTCTATTCCTTCATCACTAGTATTAATGGTCATTTTTTGACCATTTGGCAAAGTTGTGCTGAATGTAGCTGTAGTGTTTACAGAAGATTTAGTTTTTTCGATAACTGCTGACATTTGTATTTCCTTTATGTAACTTAGTTAAAAAGACAACCTGAACAACCCTGCTCTAGTTGCCATTAACAACAGTCCCAAATCGCTTTTGCTTTCTGTTTCTATCGCTAACAGTTACACTTTGCCTGCTTAGCAGTTAAATGTTGTTTCGCGCATATGGCAGACTAATAATGAATGAAGATTTTTCACCAGTTGATAACCAAGAGCACGTTCTCAAAGGACTTCGAAAACTCCGGTACAAAAAACCGGAAGAGTCACTCGTAGATGTAAGAAATAGTGTTCGACGCTGGTGGTGGGAATGCCTTCGCCTTAGTAAGGATTACTGGCTGGTGTGCCAAACAACACAAGGTCACAACATAGCTACTCAAGATGAGAAGCTGCGCCGGGTTTACCGACGGTTCGGGGATGTCTATAAAACCAACTTTGATGAATGGTGGGTAGAGCGTGGTTACAGAATCTTTAGCGAAGAAGAAAAATTCCCAAAAGTTAAAGAAGTGCCCAGACGTCCATCTGACCGAGAAAGACAATTTCCAGCTGAGGACAAGATTTGGGTTGAAATACCATTGAAACTAAGCACGCGGACTATTCAAAAAAATATCGGTCGGCTACTAAAAGAATATGAAAGTGTTAGATTAAATAGGCGAATTGAACTGACTACTGCTGAGTTCAAAATCAAACCTGTTCAATTTGGAACACCGATTCTTCAAAAGGTTCACGAGGTATACGCCCTTCATAGAGAACTAATTGAAAAGCCTAAATGGCTTAAGCAAAATAAACCTGAGGCATTAAAAGAAGTGTCGAAAGCAGATCTCTACCGAATTGGCAAATTACTTAAGGTAAGTCCTAAAAATGAATCTATGAGTGGCTCACCAGATGAATTAAGAGCCAGACACAACCGTATGAGAGTAGCTGTCAGCAGAAATATCCAAAAGGCGGGACTACTAATTGCCAATGCCGAAAGAGGCATCTTCCCAAGCTACGAAGAAGTTGCCATAAATCAGCAACGATTTACACAAAGACAACTAGAACAACACAAAGAACTTGAAAGCAAGTGGTGGGAACTTAACCTAGTGTCAGAATTAAGTGTAGCTAAATTAGCAGGCGTAAAAGGGATTTACTACGACGAACCTGAACGTACAAGACAAAACAATTTAATCATCCAACCGAGGGAAAGAGTTGTCATCATTCGAGATGCTTGATTAAAGCAATCGTCAAATCATTTCAACTGCATTCCGTTTCATATCATCATTCACATCAATATATTTCTGGGTCACACTAATTGACTTGTGTCCTGCCAAGCTTGCCAAAACTCTTACTCCAATACCTTTGGAAGCAAGATTGGTAATAAAGCTGCGTCGACCACTATGGCTTCCAGTCTCAAAGCCAGCTTTTCGATACAACCAAAAGAAATGCTGAGTCATTACATTCGCGGAAAAAGATTTGCCGCCAGCAGTCATAAAGAATGGCTGCTTCCTATCCCTGACTGCGCGAGCATCAACATAAACTTGAAGTTCAGCTCTCAATTTATCTGGGAAGAACACAGTTCTAGCTTGATTCCCCTTTGTTTGTGAAGCATCTAATCGAATTTCACGTTTAACTTTTCCCGATATATCAACAACGTCCTCAATTCGTAAGCTGGCAATTTCTCCAACGCGCATTCCAGACCAAAAGCTAATCAAAATCATCATCCGATTGCGCATCGCAAAGCTGCGCCTTGAAACAAAATCTAGAAGTGAATTAAATTCTTCTGATGTAAAAGTTTTTGCTTGTGCCATTTTCTATATTCCTTAAAACAAATAAAAAGTCATACACAAGTTTGTTTTCTTTTGTGGAAAAGGACAACCGAATTTGGCGGCATAAATTCTTCAATGAAATCAACACTGGTAAAGAAAATGCTAATTTTCTTTGGTGCGTGGTTTTGATAGACAGCTTTAAATGCCCTACAAGCGTTTTTCAGCCAATCCAGCTACTCGACTCTTCGAATTTCCAAAAAATCGCTGCTAAAACCCGATAAAACAGAATGTCCGTATAAATAAGTTATACGAACAAGAAGAAGGTTGCTCGCCGATTGAATTGAGCTGCTAAACCCGTTCTGATGTGAGACGGTAAAGAAGGCGTAGCTTGTTGCGCTGATTCATCGCACTACCCTGCTGCCATAAAGATCAGCAGGATGCTTAAATGACTCCGTTTCAGGAAGTAACGTTTGTGATGTCTTAATAGTTGTGAAAGAGCCACATACGGCTCAATCAAAAGTGAGTGGGAAGCCACACTCGAAAGAGTAACCCACAAGGCACAGAAACATCTGACTACATAGGAATTCTGCTGCTTGCGTAAGGACACGCACATAAAAGGAGATCGCAAAACCTGCCTTTCTTGTTCAATCAAGTTGTGTATATGTAGCTATGAATACCTCAGTGAATGTCGCCGCGCTTTTTTAGCGTGGCATCTATGCTTCCTAGTGAATGACATCTAAGTGTTATTTCATTTCACTTCAATTCGAAAATTTCAGTTTGAAAGAAAGAAAGCGATATGGATTTGCTCGAAGAGAAATCTGTATCGCGACTAGCTTTAGCTAGGCATATAAATACTTTATACAGGAGACAACTATGAGTTTTACAAAACAACTATTCGAAATGACATCGATGGCTTTACCTGATATCACAGCCAGAAAATTCAGCAGGTATTTGGGGAAAAGTGAAGGCTATTATGGAAGTGTCAGTTCACAAAACTTAGACATTTCAACAAACAGTCTACTTTTTCTATCTGAAATACTTGAGCATAAGAATTCAATAAATCCAAACAAAAGAATTACAGAACTTCAATCAATGATTGCTCAGGAAATAGCAAGTAGAGTTCAAAGAATAGATTCTCAAAACGAAGCAGTAAGAAAGCTTGTCATTCGTTCGATCGCTAAGGTGTATATGGAATGCAACGATAAGTTCACAGCACCACCAATTATTATTTGCTGAGATTGAAATATGCGCTTAAGTGAAATCACAACAACAAAACCCAAGTCACCCGAGGAGCTTCAGGCTGCCGCACTAAAGCAACGAGCAGATCAAGCCGCTAGCAGACTTAAGGTCAAGAAGCAGCAAAAACGATTGACTGGGATACAGAAGTCGATGGCAAAACTTCAGTCAATTTGAGCTAAGAAAGATACCTAGGACTTATAGCTTCTAGTGCTACTAAGGCAATATCAACCAGTCAAAATGGACGGATATCGGTTGCTCACCAGCGCCAGCAGATCACAAAATTGTCTTTGCTTTATCAACATTGAAAGGAAAAGCATATGGCAACGTTATCAACTCTGAAACTCAGCGCAGCTGTTAAACCAACTAACATTCCGTCAGTCCAAATTCGTCGCAACAAGTTAGTTCTTCGTTTATGGGAACAATGCGAACTAGCCAAGGCGCAAGCCACTGGTACCAACTTTGCCCCCGTCAAGTTCCGTAGTGTCGTGGAGCAGGACACTGGTATACGCCGTCAAGTAGAAACGCCCAAGCGAGTAAAGCCTTGGTGGTTTGTCACTGACGCAGGCAAACTTGCTTTGTCCATACGTTATGGCACCAAAGTACTTGAACTAGCCAAAGGGAAAGTGGCAGTTGAAATTGGCACGGAAAAAGACTTGGTGCCCACATTAGAGCTAATAAAGACTGCCGTGCTCAACGGCGAACTGGACACACAGATTGAAACCGCTGCCAACAAGCTGCGGGATGGGTTTACTCAGTAAATGTGTTTAGATGGACAAAGGCGCTTGATTGCGCCTTTTGTTCGTCGATCGTCCCGTTACTGGACGATTGACCCAATTCCCCTTCCAACTGATCCCAAATTTCGAAAACAACACGGTTTTTCAGTTGTCAGCAAATGCGAGGCAGCGATTTATGCGCAGGGAGTAAAATTGGGGAGACATCCTTCTAGACCCCAAACAAAAGAATGCAACTATAAAAAATATTTAGTTGCTTGGTAGATTTGAAAACATAGCCATTAGCAATATTCCACCACCAATAGAAAGTACCAAGATGAGCCCCGTTCTGTCTTTGGGTTCAGATTTATTTTCTGTTTTCGGTGAGATTGTGGATGGGGTAGGTAAGCGCAATCTTGATTTCAATTGACGCATAGCAGACTGAACGACTACTTGAAACATATTGGATCCTTAACTTATTAGTTTTCACTTATATCAAGAAAAAAACCTAAAACAAATAAAGCAAGTGAAAAGAAATACAAGCCCGTAAATTCGTCGGTTAATGAGTGGACTAGAAGCGCAACGACCAGCAGTAAGGCGCCAACCATTGAACAGCCGATAGCGAAAGGGTTTGAATTTGAAGTGGTCATTTGCAACTTTCATTAGTTGCCCCAATGTAGAAAAGCCATCCAATTTTGTAAATTCGCCCCAAGCCTTACGGGCAAGCCCTTATATCATCTTAAGATTTGACAGAAAGACGCAGGAGGTCAGCAAGCGTCTTTATTCCCAGCTTTTCCATCACTCTAGCCTTATGAACCTCTACCGTTCTCGGGCTGATTTTGAGCAATTCTCCGATTTCACGATGACTTTTCCCTTGGGAAAGTACATCAAAGACTTCTTTTTCCCGAGGTGTAAGCAAGCTCAGCTTTTGATTTTGTTGGATATTTTCGGTAGTGGCAGATAGATTTTGAAATGAACGGTTGATAGATTCCAAAAGCTGTTCAAGTACAAATGGTTTTTCTAAAAAGTCCACAGCATTGCCTAAAAATGCTTCACGCATCACTTGGACATCTGCAAAGGCAGTTAGAAAAATGATTTGAACAGGTGTCTTTAGACTGAGTAAGCGGTTTTGCAGTTCAAGTCCACTCATTCCTGTCATCTTCAAGTCCAAAATGATACAAGCAGGGCGATTGGGCAAACTAGATAGGAAAGACTCCGCACTTTCATAAGTCCTGCAGTCATAGCCCTTCAAGCCAAGCATCAAGCTCAGTGAATCACGCACAGACACATCATCATCAACAATACATATCAGTTTGTTTTCAAACATCTATTTTGTTCCCTGTTGGCAATGAAACAACAAAACATTTTTTTGGTTTTGATCTGTACGAAATTGATCCGTCATTATTTTCAATCAATGACTTACTAATAGACAAACCTAGTCCCAAGCCATCTTTTTTTCCGCTGTAGAAAGGCTTAAAAATAACTTCAGTTTCATAGATATCAAGTGTTTTACCAGAATCAAAAATACTTATTTCAATTCTATGTTGCTTGTCAAATGCAATCTTTACTTCAACGAATCCATCTGAATTGGCTGACTCTATGGCGTTCTTAATCAAGTTGCCTAATGCTGTTTTAACCTGAGTGATGTCAACCATCACCCACACTGGTTCACTTAGTTTTTCTATTTTTATCTGGACATTTAGCTTTTTAGCGTAACTTTCTAGCTGAAAAACTGTATCCGTTACCAACTGGTCAACATCTGCCAACTTGATGTTAGAAGCGCCACCGATGAAAAAACTTCTCAAACCACGAACAATCTCAGAGGCACGAATTGATTCTTTGATGATTTGATCTAGTGTTTTCCGTAATGTATCTTTGTTTTTTCCGTTTGGTTCGTTGTGTTCACTTGACGAAAGCAACACCGCAGATTCTGCATAGGCATTGATTGCACTCATAGGCTGATGCAGTTCGTGTGCGAGAGATCCCGCCAACTCACCCGCTGCCACCAACTGCAATGTTTCTTTTAACTTTTCTTGCGTATTTAAGCGCTCATCTACAACCGTACCAATGAGCAATCCCGTCATTGACAAAGTGAACATCACTATTTGCATATCAATCAAATCACTGGGCAGCACACCAATTTGGGTAAAACTGATGACTAAAGGTATTTGCACCACGGCTGCGGCAAATGTGGCGCCTGGCAGAGAATGAGCGGCGCCAATCAAGCCAACTGCAAAAAACAGCGGAAAAAAATATTTCATCTGCAATGCAATAGGCAAAGTAAAAACGAAATATTCACATATCAAAAGCCCCACAAACAAAAGCCAAAATGATTGGCTCTTGAACATTTGCTTGAATTGATCTTGTCTGTATGGATTTAAAAATAAAAGAGACAGCGGCAGTACAACAACCAGACCCAATAGATCGCCTACAAAAAAACGATAACTCGCCTCTACAAAATCTTCTTTGACTAATTTGCTAATTAAAGTTTGAAATCCAACATACAAGATTGATGTAATTGCTGCGCCAATGACACTAACTAAACTCAACTTAAATACTTCTACGCGGTTTTGAAGTCTTGGAACACCTTTCGTTAGTTTGATCAATGCATAGGAAATACTTGAGTAGCAGCCGATCAATATCGCATTACCTATCAATACAGAAGAAGAAAAGATAATTGAATCTCGTATCAACCAATCTGCAAAACAAATTGTGATAAATGACCACGGAGCCCACATCAATCCAGCCCAAGTTAAGAAAAGCACTTGAACAGCGGCAGGTGGATTCCAAGGTGTTATGTTGAGCTGCCCCATTGGATGTATGAAACTAAGCCAGTCAACGCACACAAATACAAGCGAGAACAATATCGCTAGCTTTAAGTTTTTTATTGAATGCGTCATATTTGGTAAGTTTTAACTCAGCCGGTTAAAGGTTAAGTTTTAAAGCCACTATACCCAAGCCCCAAAAATAATCTTCAATATCAACAACCGTCCTGCAAAACGACACTAGATGACCACGCTACCCTCACAAGCACAGTCACCACATTAAAAACAACTTAGAACAACGGTTTTTGCTTAGCCGAGGAAAAAGCGACATCCAATCCAATTGGCAAGGTCACAAACTTTATTCAAAAGTACTAAAAATAGCACTCAATCGTTTGCTACAATCTTCGGCTCAGGCTCTTTAGCTCAGTCGGTTAGAGCGATGGAATCATAATCCACAGGTCCGCGGTTCGAATCCGTGAAGAGCCACCAAACTCAGAGGGTACATA
>Ga0214919_10012205_pt1 | contig 10593 bp, 7 predicted proteins | sample LL1503_MetaG_FD_177994 | JGI IMG/M metagenome (GOLD analysis project Ga0214919, IMG submission 177994) | Freshwater microbial communities from Lake Lanier, Atlanta, Georgia, United States - LL-1503 | ecosystem: Environmental > Aquatic > Freshwater > Lake | place: USA: Georgia | collected 2015-03-15 | reverse complement strand
CGGAAGCAAAATCTGGCTTTTACGATTTGATCCATAGCCATTACTGGCTATCTGGACAGGTCGGTTGGATTGCTAAAGAACGCTGGGGCGTCCCGCTTGTGCACACAATGCACACAATGGCGAGAGTCAAGAACGCTTCACTTGCACTCGGTGACACTCCAGAACCAGCTGTGCGCGAAATTGGCGAAGAGCAAGTTGTCGCTATCGCGGATGCATTGGTGGCAAATACTGATCAAGAAGCACAGGAATTGATTGAGCTATACCAAGCAGATCCCAAACGTGTGAGGGTCATAAACCCTGGCGTTGATCTAGAGCACTTTGTTCTGGGTGACAAAACCCAAGCAAGAGAATCCTTGGGGATCTCGAATCAGAAGAAAATACTTTTGTTCGTTGGGCGCATTCAACCTTTGAAGGCACCTGATGTATTGCTGAAGGCAACTGCAGAGTTAGTACTTCATAATCCTGAACTTCGCAAAGACTTAATAGTCGCAATATGCGGTGGGCCATCTGGTAGCGGATTGGAAGAGCCTGAAGCGTTGCAACGACTTGCAAACGAGTTGGGCATTACCGATTTAGTCAGATTTATCCCGCCGATAAATCGCGAAAGTCTTGTCACTTGGTTCCAAGCTGCAGATGTATGCGCAGTGCCCTCGTACAGCGAATCATTCGGACTGGTTGCTCTTGAGGCACAAGCATGCGGCACTCCAGTAATTGCAGCTCGTGTGGGTGGACTGTCCACCACTGTTGCAGATGGAGTCAGTGGGCTATTAGTTGATGGGCACGATCCCACCACTTGGGCAGCCGCCATTAATCGAGTTCTTACCGATGAGGATCTGTATGTGCAGTTAAGCGCTGGCGCGCTGAATCATGCGGAAAAATTTAGCTGGAATAACACGGCTAACAAGTTAATCCAAACTTACGAAGAAATCATTTAAAACTAAATCGAGCTGCTTCCTACATTTTGCCTTTCAAATTCGCAAGGCGGTTACTAGCAATCCCTGGCAATCGGGCAGAATAAGAGCATGACTGGAAAATTGATTTTATTACGCCACGGCGAAAGCACCTGGAACGAAAAGAACCTTTTCACAGGTTGGGTAGATGTTGACCTCAATGAAAAAGGTCTAGGCGAAGCTAACAATGCAGGCACACTTCTCAAGAACTCGGGCTACTTACCAGATGTAGTTTTTACCTCACTTTTGCGCAGAGCAATCAAGACTGTGAACATTGCATTAGATGTTGCAGATCGCCACTGGATTCCAGTGGAACGTACTTGGCGACTGAATGAGCGTCATTACGGAGCGCTGCAGGGCAAGGATAAAGCGCAGACACTTGCGGAGTATGGCGAAGAACAATTCATGCTTTGGCGTCGCTCGTTTGATGTTCCACCACCCGCGATTGATCCTAACGATGAGTTCGCACAGACCCACGACCCTCGATACTCACATATTTCTGCCGATGAGTTACCTAAAACCGAGTGCCTTGCAGATGTAGTGACTCGCTTGCTTCCATATTATGAATCTACTATTGTTCCCCAGATCAATGCTGGCAAGACCGTACTAGTCGGTGCCCATGGAAATTCATTGCGCGCTCTTGTTAAGCACCTAGATTCCATTGCTGATGCTGACATCGCGAACTTAAACATTCCAACTGGCATTCCGCTGGTTTACGAATTGGATGCCAGTGGTAAACCGACAATTCCTGGCGGCCAATACCTAGACCCGGAAGCTGCGATCGCTGCTGCACAGGCTGTGGCTAACCAAGGCAAAAAATAGTTTCTAAGTTTCTTCCACTTTTGTTTTAGACAACAAAAAGATTGGCCAAGCCGAGTTGCGGCTTGGCCAATCTTTTTGCGGAAATTAATTACTCAGGAGTTGCTGATGGTGTTGGCAGTCCCTGTTCGATTACCCCTGCGGTTAGAAGACGAATCTCTTCTGGCAGGCGCTCAAAGTTGTAGGACTCATTTTGTACCTGTTCATTTGTGCGAAGAATAAACCGCGTGAAGGCGCGAGCCGCTAGCTCTTGGCTTCCCTTACAAATGTAGGAATTAAGTGGATAAATCGCCTGCCACGGTGAAGCTCCTTGGTCTGAACCATCCGCTTTAAGTGCAGGCAATGTTGGATCAAGATTTGTGCGTATTACTGCTGCCGCTTCGTCCACAACTTTAAGCTGGCCGGTAGCCGCGTAGGTGGCTAACAAATCAGTAGTGGTTGGGTAAGTTTGACCCGCAAAGAGGATAGAAACTGTGGTTAGACCATTATTTAAAGCAACAGACAATGGGACCACGCTGAAAGAGTTTTCTTCCGAGGCAGCTGTCAACGAAGCATCAAGGTCAAAAGTATCTACTGGTTCGAGCGCTGTTGAATCTTTCCAGTTTGTGGCATCAGCCTGATGCCCCCAAGTATTTAAGGCTGCGAGCGCTGGCCCATAAGCCGGTTTCTGCAATGTGAGTGGGGTTGAGGTTAAATCAGCAGTTGGGTTGTCAGCAACCAATTGTGGATCTGCCCAATCCGTAATCACGCCAGAGAGAAGATTGGACAAAGTCTTTGGCTTCAAGTCCACTTCCGCCACTGAAGATTGGGTGTAAACCACGGAAGCCGCGTCGTATGCCACGGGGCCGCCTGCGACTATTTCACAGTTACCTGGATTCTCTACATCAGAGAACGATATGTCTGCTGGCGAGTTATCTGTGACTACATTAACTGTGGAATTGGCACATTCAGATGTGTAATCATCAGCGAATGTCTGAATTAGATCTTGGTATTGAACAGGTGTATACACTGTTAAATCGCCATCTGCTACACACGGCGAAACTTCTTCGGAGAGTGCGGCTTTCACTTCTGGTGGCATTGGCGGTGTGCAAGCAGACAATCCAGCTAAAACAAGTGCGCCAACAACTAATAAGGATTTACCGAACTTCACAAAAACTCCCCGTAGTAATTTTTCTTATCTAATTTCGAATCTAAAATCATTTTACGTTAACTGAGTAAAAACAAGTGTGTCTGCGTAACCCATTTCTGAGTTACGCAGACACACTAGTTAGACCTTGCTATTTCCCTCAGGAAATTAGCTAGCTGCGCCGATCTTTGCAGCCTGAGTCTTTGCTACGTCAAGTAGACCAGCAGGTAGGCGGACGAAGCCACCGGCACCCTGAGCGCTCTTCAATACGTAGTTTACGTATGTACGAACAGCCTGGTTCTTTGCAGTGTTTGCAGTTGAAGCCTGTAGGTAAGTGATAACAGTTAACTGGTAAGCACCAGCAACGTTAGCACTGAACAGACTTACAGATTCTGCACCTGACAAGAAACCGTTGTTTGTGATGCCGCTAAGAGCTGATGCAGTTGCAATCAGTTTCTGAGCTGGCGCTGCGTTTGGAAGTACGAATTCGCCAGCAACGTTCTTTAGCTTGCCAACTGCAAGTGTCTTTGCTGCAAGTGCAGACGCTGCGTCTGGACCGTCAGCGTAACCGAATGCGCCGTCGTTTCCAGTAACACCCTGGATCATTGCGTCTGATGTCGCACGGGTATCAACAGATGCAATGCTTCCGGTTGTGATTACCTTGCCAGCACCAGTTCCCCAGTCCTTTGAACCAGAGGTGTTCCAGTTCTCGCCAGTTGTGTTTGCAGCCATGTAAAGGTTTAGGTTCTTTGTGGTACCTGAACCATTAGCACGAACGTTTACCTTGATTGCGGTGTGTGGAAGCTTTGCAGAAAGTCCACCAACCCACTGTGCTGGCTTGGTCTTTGTAGCTGCAGCCCAGTGTGCACCATTTGCAATCTGGATTTCTGAGTCATCCCAGTAAGCGATGGTGCCCTTGTAGATACCGTTCAGGATCGCTGGTGAGAACTTTAGGCCAGCAATCTGTGAGCCGTTGTACTTAACGTTGTAGATAAATGCAACTGGCGCCGCAGTGATTGGGATCGCAATGAATGAACCATTGTCTTTTGCTGTCTTTGTTGTGTCAGGTGCGTCAGTTCCAGCGAAATCTGCTGTTCCTGCATTGAAGGCAGCCATGCCGGTGCCTGAAGATGAAACGGTGTAACTAACAGCGCCGTTTGTGCTGTATCCAAGTGGCTTACTTGCATTGAACTTTGCAATTGCTGCAGCTTCGAAGTTTGCCTGGAATGAAGAGCCGTTACCCACGATTGTTGGGAAAGCTGGCTTAGGTGTTGATACTGCGTTTGCTGCTCCACCGAGAAGTGAAGTGGCAACTGCGGCAACAGTTAGAGCTGTTGCTAGTGATCGACGCATGTCGTCTCCTTGTAATAACCAACGGATGGAACCATTCCAACCATTAAGTACATTGCAACGGACGAATCTGTCTAGAAGTTGAGGTTAAATGGACGAACGGCTTAAAGTTGGGTGAACTGTTGGTTAACGAGATTTACCCGAAGCGTCCGTTTACATAGTCCTCGGTGCGCTGGTCGTTTGGAACCGAGAAAATGTCTCTGGTTGAGCCAAATTCCACTACCTCGCCAGGGTTTCCATCTGCAGACAGGAAGAATGCAGTTTGATCCGAAACACGCTGTGCTTGCTGCATATTGTGCGTCACAATAACGATGGTCATCACCTGCGACAGTTCACGAATTGTCTCTTCAATGCGGTTTGTTGAGCCTGGGTCCAGAGCTGAACACGGTTCGTCCATAAGCAAGACACTTGGATCTAGGGCAAGAGATCGCGCAATACAAAGTCGCTGCTGCTGGCCGCCAGAAAGTGATCCAGCCGGTGCATCCAATCGATCTTTAACTTCATTCCACAAACTCGCCCTAGTCAGACACTTCTCAACAAGACTCTCTTCATCGCTTACTTTCTTCCCTGAAAGACGAAGGCCGGACAGTACGTTGCCCTTGATAGTCATAGTTGGGAACGGATTTGGCTTTTGAAAAACCATTCCGATGTTAAGGCGAACATCGATTGGGTCAGTCCCAGTAGCGTAAATATCTTTTCCATTGAAAAGCACTTCGCCGGTTAGGCCAGCACCTGGAATAGTCTCGTGCATGCGATTGAGTGTGCGGACAAATGATGATTTACCACAACCACTTGGGCCGATTAACGCAGTAACCGAATTCATTGGAAAGCTCAATGAAACATCAGATAACACATGATTGTTATTGAACCAGACATTTATGTCTCGGCTTTCTAAGTGCACTTCACTCATGTTGTACTCTCCAATTTCCATGTCAACTTACGCTTTCTGATTTTCTGGGCTTTTCATTTAAATCACTACTTCTTCTTAGTTTTGCTACGCTGAGTAGAAGCAATACGGGCTAGACCGAAAATAATTGCCACCACTGCAAGCATGATGAAAGATCCAGACCATGCTCTGTGCTGCAGCGCATCATGCGGGTCAGTTACATATCGATATACATAAGTCGGCATTGTTGCAATCGGGCCAGAGAATGGATTTAAATTTGTGTCCTGTGACGGAATTGTTGTTAATAGCAATGGCGCAGTTTCACCGATAACTCGAGCGATGCCCAAGAGCAACGCCGTAACAAGGCCGGACTTAGCGGTAGGAGCAATTACCTGGAAAAATGCTGCTTTACGGCTAGCACCGAGTGCGACGGACGCACTTCGCAAATCTGCGGGCACGAGTTTGAGCACTTCTTCAGCAGTTCGGGCGACAGTTGGAAGCATCAGAAGCGCTAGCGCTAGCGCACCTGTAAAACCAACCTGTGGGATGTAGCCAGGCAAAATGATAATCGCGTAGATGAATAGACCCGCAACAATAGACGGTAATCCAGATAACGACTGAACGACAGTTCGCACAATAAAACGCAACCGGCCGCGAGTTTCGGTCAAATAAATGGCAACCGCGAAACCAAGTGGCACAGCAATTAGCGCACTAATTCCAACGATAATAAAGGTTCCAACAATCGCATGCCCCACACCGCCGTAATTCAATGGAGTGGCTAGCGAGACATAGTGGTTGTTTTGATACAAAGTGTTTAACCGGATTGACTGCAAACCCTTAACAATCAATGTGACTAACAATGAGCCGAGCAAAATAGCAAAAAGCGTTACCAAGAAATAGGTAACAACTGATAACACTGCATCAGCGGTTGAGTTACGGCGGCCAGAAAAACGTGCAGCAAAAATAGCGGAAACAATTTGCAGTGGAAGAAAAATTCCAACAATCGTGAATGCCATTGGCAGGCTCAGGATTGAGCCAATGGCAAAGGCAGCGGACAGAGGGAGCAGAGAAGCGACTACGACTGACTGGGTATTCCTCGCCGATTTCTTAGTCCAAGGGGTTGCGTTTTCTGGACGCTTTAGTGCTAAGTCGCTCATTATGAGGCCATCTTTCGTACTGAGCGTTCGACAATTAGTGAGGACAGAATATTAATAATCAGCGTAATAGCGAACAATAAAACACCAGCTGCCATAAGTGCGCCAATTACTGCTGAAGTAGCCTCACCAAAACTTGCTGCAATCCAGGAAGCAATTGATCCACCACGATTTTCGAGCGGGCGCGTTACATTTGTCACGAAAACCAAGTTAACCGTGTACAAGATTGCGATAGTCTCGCCGAGCCCTCGTCCGAGTCCGAGCAATACGCCACCGAGTACGCCGCCTTTTGATACTGGAAGAATAATCCGTCGCAGGATACTGAATGACCCGCCCCCTAATGCTCGCCCAGCATTAACCAACTCAGGGTCTACACGGCTCATAACTTCACGACTTACTGAGGTGATGATTGGAATCATCATGACACCCAAAATCCAGCCACCAATAAAAGGTGAACCGCCGAAATTTTGGTTGTCATTTTTAAAAATTGGTAGGTACGAAAAATACTTATTTAGTAGCTGTGCCCAAGATCCACCCGCTGGGGTGAACACCACAAGGCCCCAGAAACCAATGATGATGGACGGAATTGCGGCAAGGAAATCCACCAGAAAACGTACAATTTTCGAAATTCGCGCAGGTGCAACAAACTCAATGAAATACGCCATGAAAATCGAGCATGGAACCGCGATAAGCAGTCCGATTAACCCGAGATAAATGGAGCCCACCAGCATTGGAAAGATCTGAAATTTATGTGTGGCATCTTCCCAGATTGAACCTGTTATAAAACTGAATCCTTGCTCCGAAAAAGTGGGCCAAGCTCGATACCCAAGGAAAATGAGAATCAGGGCAACTAACCCAAATGCGAACAGTGCCGCCGCGCTTGCGGTGCCAAAAAAGAGCTTGTCTCCGAGCCTTTGCTTTGTGCCCTGAGAAAAATTCCGGCGGATGTCTTGTGCCATGTTCGCAAAAGTAATGGGCATTTTGAACTAGCAAGTGGCTAGAAGGTTAACAAATGGTTAACAATAGCGATAATTTTATGCAAATTAAGGACAAATTAGGTGGCCGGCCAAAGGTTTGGGCAGGCCACCTAATCAATTATTTGAATCCGCTACTCAACAACCGGTGCGGTTTCGATCACGATGTCGCTTAGTTCGCCTTTGAACTCACCACGAATTGTGAAGTGTTCATCAGCGCCCTCGCCTTCAACATCAACGATTACGATTTCGCCTGGCTTTAGGTCGCCAAATAGCATCTTCTCGCTTAACGGATCTTCAATCTCGCGTTGAATTGTTCGACGAAGTGGACGCGCACCAAGAACTGGATCGTATCCGCGCTTAGCCAACAATTGCTTTGCCGCCGGGGTTAAATCGATTGCCATGTCCTTATCGCGCAAGCGAGTATCCAAACGGTCGATCATCAAATCAACAATCTCGATGATTTCATCTTGGCTTAGCTGATGGAAGACCACGATATCATCAATGCGGTTCAAGAACTCTGGACGGAAGTGCGTCTTAAGCTCATCGTTAACTTTCGCTTTCATGCGATCGTAAGAAGTCTGCGAGTCAGCCGAATCCGCAAAACCTAAACTGACGCCCTTAGCAATATCGCGAGTACCAAGGTTGGTGGTCATGATGATTACCGTGTTTTTGAAATCTACAACTCGGCCCTGTGCGTCGGTTAAACGACCATCTTCAAGAATCTGAAGTAGCGAGTTAAAGATGTCTGGATGTGCTTTTTCAATTTCATCAAAGAGCACGACGCTGAACGGTTTGCGACGTACCTTCTCAGTAAGTTGGCCGCCTTCTTCATAGCCAACGTACCCCGGAGGTGAACCGAACAAACGAGATACAGTGTGCTTCTCGGCGTATTCAGACATATCGAGCTGAATCAAAGAATCTTCATCGCCAAATAGGAATTCAGCAAGAGTCTTAGAAAGTTCAGTCTTACCAACACCAGAAGGCCCAGCGAAGATGAATGATCCGCCAGGACGCTTCGGATCCTTTAGGCCGGCGCGAGTACGACGGATTGCCTGAGACAAGGCCTTGATTGCCTGCTCTTGGCCAATAACACGCTTATGCAATTCGTCTTCCATGTGGATCAAGCGCTGTGATTCTTCCTCAGTCAACTTGAATACTGGAATGCCGGTTGAGGCAGCCAATACTTCGGCAATCAAATCTTCATCGACTTCAGCAACCACATCAAGGTCGCCGTCTTTCCACTCTTTTTCTCGAGTGGCACGTTCGGCGATTAGATTCTTTTCATCATCGCGAAGTGATGCTGCAAGTTCGAAATCCTGTGAATCAATTGCAGATTCTTTTTGGAACCGAACAGCAGCGATTTTCTCATCAAACTCGCGCAAGTCTGGTGGCGCGGTCATTCGGCGAATACGCAAACGCGCACCAGCTTCATCAACTAAGTCAATCGCCTTGTCTGGCAAGAAACGGTCGCTGATGTATCGATCAGCCAAAGTTGCAGCGGCAACAAGCGCAGCATCGGTGATGGTTACGCGGTGATGGTTTTCGTACCTATCGCGCAGACCTTTCAGAATCTCGATGGTGTGTGCAAGATTTGGCTCGTTCACCTGGATTGGCTGGAAACGACGCTCAAGTGCTGCATCCTTTTCGATGTACTTGCGGTACTCGTCCAAAGTGGTGGCACCAATGGTCTGTAGTTCGCCACGGGCCAACATTGGCTTCAAGATACTTGCTGCATCAATAGCACCTTCTGCGGCGCCTGCGCCAACGAGTGTGTGCATCTCGTCAATAAAAATAATGATGTCACCGCGAGTACGGATTTCTTTAAGCACTTTTTTCAAACGCTCTTCGAAATCACCGCGGTACCTTGAGCCAGCAACAAGTGCGCCAAGATCTAAAGAGTAAAGCTGCTTATCCTTAAGCGTTTCAGGAACATCGCCTTTAACAATGTTTTGCGCAAGACCTTCAACAACAGCTGTCTTACCAACACCTGGTTCACCAATTAGAACAGGGTTATTTTTTGTGCGGCGGGAAAGCACCTGCATAACGCGCTCAATCTCTTTTGCGCGACCAATAACTGGATCAAGCTGACCATCGCGAGCCGCCTGAGTTAGGTTGCGACCGAACTGATCAAGCACAAGTGAAGTTGATGGAGTGCCTTCGGCAGGACCAGCATTGCCGCCCTGATTCTTTTCACCTTGGTAACCCGAGAGCAACTGGATGACTTGCTGGCGAACTCGGTTCAAATCTGCGCCAAGTTTCACAAGTACCTGCGCGGCTACACCTTCGCCTTCGCGAATTAGGCCAAGCAAGATGTGCTCGGTGCCGATGTAGTTGTGGCCAAGCTGCAATGCCTCGCGAAGTGATAGTTCCAGAACTTTTTTCGCACGAGGAGTAAATGGAATATGACCACTTGGTGCCTGTTGGCCTTGTCCAATAATTTCCTCAACCTGTGCGCGAACGGCCTCAAGTGAGATGTCCATGCCTTCGAGTGCTTTGGCGGCAACGCCTTCGCCCTCGTGAATGAGACCAAGCAAGATGTGCTCGGTGCCAATGTAGTTGTGGTTGAGCATCCGAGCTTCTTCTTGGGCCAAAACCACTACTCGACGGGCTCGATCAGTAAACCGCTCAAACATGGGCAACTCCTCCTGCTACAACTCTTGTCTTAATGTTAGACCGCATCAGTGACTCTCACCTGCGCTCTGGAGCATCTTGCGAATGCCTAGCAATAGTGTTCCCACAATTTTGGGGTTTTATCGTGAATGTGTCCGCTAGAGGCGAACAGTAATAACCGTAAAAAAGTGAATCGCCCCCGGTTTCCCGAGAGCTATTCAACTGGAAAGAGTTCCCGCATGACTTCCTCTAGTGTCCAACGAGTAACTGCCGATGTCAATAGAAAAGGCCAACAGAACTCTGTTGGCCTTTTCAGTGAATAGAGCATCCCCTATGACTACGTGATACCAGTTTCTAGCCAATAAAGTTTGCTGTCAATACACACCGGCAACTTATTAACAACTATCTTTTTTCATTCTAAACATTTGGGATTTTCAGATAAAAATTTTGTTGGGTGCCTTCCTAGCTCAAAGGAAAGAGTTCCCCTATGACTACGGGGAGGATGCGAGTTCGAATCTCGTCGGGGGCACCCAACCATCAGGGGCGGATCAGTTAGTCGCGATTCGCCCCTGTGCCAATTCAAGGCACTCAGGACCATTCGATTAACGAATTAAGTCGCGCAGCGCAATAGTGGCATTGCGATCTTGGCCAACTCCAATAGCACTAATCTGCGTGCCACTAATGTCTTCCAGGAATTTCACGTAGTTACGCGCATTTACTG